>ERZ1034901.1596-NODE-1596-length-15627-cov-25.855638_pt1 | contig 15627 bp, 9 predicted proteins | sample MGYA00520628_ERZ1034901 | MGnify/ENA primary metagenome ERZ1034901 (study PRJEB33766, sample SAMN09781783) | gut metagenome | biome: gut microbiome | host: Homo sapiens | place: Madagascar | study: EMG produced TPA metagenomics assembly of the PRJNA485056 data... | reverse complement strand
AATCAGCAAGCAGGCGGCTCCCGTTCCCCGAAAACCGCCTGTTTTGCCTGATATATGTATTCTCTTATTCTTCTGTTTTCACTACTTTAAAGTATGAACCGATGATATTCAGAAGGATTGCTACAAAGCAGCATATCATTCCAACAATCGCACTGGACAGATCACTCATTGTCTGTGCATTTCTCTCGAAAGAAAGGATTGTTGCAATACTGTTGACACGTGCTGTAATAAACTGTGCGAATGCCACCATCATCAGCGCGCCACATACCAACGGAAGCACATCCATAACAAAGCTTGCTCCCACCTTGTTATATCCGATAATATAAACCAGTTCCAAAACAATTGCCACAATCAGGCAACCTACAATTACTCCATTTACTCCAAGGTTACTGAAATAAGCTGTATTACAGTTGATCAGATAGAAAACAGTTGCTACAACTGCGGCGATCACGGCCAGAGCTGCGAAGTAAAAACCTATGGATTGTTTCTTGATAAAACTCATCTTCTATGCCCCCTCTTATTGATTCTTCTTGTTACCTTTGATATACATTGCAATTGCTGCAAGTGTCAGCAGTGCGAATACTGCCTCTGCCGCGGTCAGTGCATTGTCATACCATGTTCTCACATGCTCGATACGGGATGTAGAATTCAGTCCGTCCATTGCATTTGAATTTGCGATTGCATAATTCTGCCATGTCATGTCATTCTTCAGATCCTGCATCAATTCTGCGTCTTTGCTTACGTTGTCTAATGTCCAGTATGGCCATTTTGCGCTGACTGCTTCCATTGTACTGTCACCTGTGTTACATGTCATTGTCACACCACAATGTGCTGCTTCTTTCAGTACTGCATAGTTTGCATCCTGGATAAAGTCCTCACTGATCAGTCCCTGGAATCCCCACTCTTTACGAAGAATGTTCATCAGAAGTCCATAGTGTGCATTTCCTGCTGTACATCCGATACGGTTGAATGTTGTCATCATTGCAAGTGTCTGAGCATCCTCTACAGATGCCTGTACTCCACGGAGTTCATTTTCACGTGCTTTCTGTTCTGTCATAAATGTTGCAATACCAGAACGGTTAATCTCTGTATCATTGAATGCAAAATGCTTCGGTGCGATCAGAACACCATATTTCTGTGCCTCTGCAATGTAGTTGGACGCCTGATAAGCTGTCAGAACTGCATCCTCTGAATAATACTCATGATTACGTGCATTATAAGGTGTACGGTGAAGGTTTGTTCCTGCTCCCCAGAAGATTGTCAGGTTTGACCACAGAGAGTAGTTACCAATGACCTGTCCGTATTCTGCCGCCAGCTGTTTGCTGAATGTCTGTGCGATTACCGGCTCGTTTGCCATTGTTCCGAACTTATAGTTTAAGTTCTTGTCATCCGGGTCAACTGCGCATGGATCTGGTGAACTGGTATCTGTGTTTGCATACTGTCCAAGTGTATAAGAGTTAATTCCATTCGGTCCGTCATTCTGAACTGCTTCCGGAGAAGAGATGGACTCGATCGGTTTTGTACTTGTTCCACCAAATCCGACACGGATCATACAATCCTCTAATGTGATCTGATCCATCAGTTCTGACCATTTTTCATCTGCAAGGTCTGTATTACCCTTGAGGTCTGCAAGTGTCAATCCGTTATCTGCTCCAAATGTTACAGAGTCCGGATCTCCCTGCTCTGTGATCTCATATGTATCATTCTGCATGATCTGAACCATCTCATCTGTAGCTGTCAGATCTTTATATGTTTTCGGGAATGTTCCACTCCAGTCATTTCTTGTCAGATAAGTAACTGTATCTGGCATGTAAGTATTCAGATCCATATCCTGAAGCTGATTCTCTACTGCTGTTCCATTCTCTGTCTTGGCAAATGTTGTTGTATCCATCGCTGCAAGGTTCCAGGATTTTACATTCGCTGCGTCTCCTGCGGATGTCATTCCGTTGGATTCGCTGTATCCCTGCGCTGCAAGTACATTATTTACTGCGTCATGAGCACCGTTTCCGATTGTGAAATAGTAATCTCCTGCATCCAGAATATAATTTCCTGTTGTTCCTGCTTCATTTGCTGCTGTGCTGTCCCAGCTTGCCATATCCTGGGCATCTGCTGTGATCGTTACTTTTGTAGATTCACCCGGTGCAAGTTCGTCTGTCTTCTCATAGTCAAGAAGCTGAACTGCTGCTTTCTCTACAAGGTGCTCTTTATCATAATCTGTATAAGGAGTAGAAGCATAAAGCTGTACAACATCTTTACCGGCCACATCTCCTGTATTGGTTACAGTCACCTCTGCTGTTACTGTCTTGTTCTCAAGATCTACATTCAGGCTGTCCAGCGTCTGTATAAATGTTGTATAAGAAAGTCCGTAACCAAATGGATAAGAAACTTCACTGTTGTAAGTCCATGCACCACCTGTGGAACTTCCTACACTATCAGATGCATTTCCCTGTCCGAGAACAGTATCTGCATAACGTGTTTCATAATATTTGTATCCTGTGTAAATGCTTTCTGCCTCTACGATTTCTGAATTGATGGAATAATCAGAATCTGCATTTGTCCACTCATAATCTCCGTAGTTCTGCGCTGCAGGTGATGCTGAGTTATCAACTGCATAAGTATCTGCAAGATGTCCTGATGGGTTTGCATCTCCGCTAAGTACATCTGCGACTCCGTAGAATCCATATCCTCCAGGGATTCCTACTTCGAGCATTGCATCGATTCCGTCGTTATTTTTCAGTTCATCAATTTCCATTGCGCTTGCATTATTCAGAAGAACAATTACTTTTCCACCATTCTCTGCTTTCGCCTTTACAGCTGCATCGATGGTTGCACGCTCTGTATCGGAAAGTCCAAGCGGATCTGCCTGATTGAGATTCTGTTCCGGATTCACACCTTCTTCACCAGGTGTATAGTTTGTATTCTCACCTGCTGCACGTGCGATCGTAACAATCATGACATTGTAGTCATTCATGCTGTCTTTCCATGTCGGCTCTGCTTTATCAAGCTTCTCCTGTGACGGTTCCAGGCTGGTAAATGTTCCGCCAACTGCCGGTGATGTTGCACGATAATATGTTGTAACTCCCCACGGAAGAACAACTTCTGACTTAAAGTCTTCTTTCATTCCCTGATACATGTTTTGTACGGTCGGATTCAGACTATATCCCTTCGCCTCAAACGCCTGTACCATATCTACTGTATCTGCATCTGTTCCTTTATTCTCAGTAAGAGAACTTCCGAAATCTCCACCTTGGATTGGGAAATAACTGGAGAATCCAAGGAATGTCACTTTCTTTTTCTCATCTGCGGAAAGCGGAAGTGCACCATTATTTTTCAGAAGGACTGTACCCTCTTCACTCATACGTTCTCCGAGATCCTCAATGGAATCCAGCAGTTCTGTTGTGCTGCTGTAATCAGACTTGTAAGTATAATCGTCCTCTGTCTGATTGTCTGTTACCATCTGTGTGCTCTGTGTTCCCAGGAACTTATCAATATCCGTACGGAATGTATCAATTACCATAGATGCGGATAAAGACAGTGCAAGTAAAGATGTTCCCGTTGTGGCAACACCACGCCATACACGGCGCTTTGTCTTTTTCTCTTTCATAGCTTACCTCCTGTAGATAAATATTTATCCAACAAGCATTCCACCTCCCTCTTGGGAGGAAATGCTTTGTTATCTAATTTTATTTCTTCGCCTTTGCAGCCTTTGAGGCGGCTTTTGCTTCGGCCTTTGCTTTCTTCTCTGCAAGTTTCTTCTGATACTTTGCTTCTTCTTCCTCGTAGCTTAATCCTTTCTTCTTGCAGTAAGTTTTCAGCTCTTCTTTTCTTGCCTCTTCTGCCAGACATTCAGCTTCTTCCTGTTCCATGCGAAGTCTCTCTGCCGGTTCGATCCATTCGCCGCCTGCTGCAAGCACTGCTGCCTTCTGGTTCTCAAGAATCGTCTTCTGATCTTCTTTGATATGTTTCTCTACTTTCAGGAAACTCATCAGAACTACGATCACTGCATAACAGATCAGTTCCATTCCAAGATAACAGAGCGTTAGCATACTCTGAACTCCACCGTTCTGAACAGAAGCTGTTGCATCATATCCGGTTGCTGTCAGAAGTGCATTGATAATTCCATTTCCAAGTCCTGTCATACCAACCATAATGGCTCCGTAAACAGACATTGTAAATCCATCACTTCGGAATCCGTTCTTTGCTTCCAGATGATCCAGTACATCCGAGAGAAGTGCCAGTGTTACATACATGGCCGGAATGGATCCGATTCCTTTTAATATAACTCCTGCACAGACAATAGTGAAACTATGTACATTGATAAAACTCATCAGTCCGCCAACAACGGAAACTGCAAGTCCAAGTGTCACAGCTCTCTGTTTTCCAAGCTTGTCTGCGATCGGCCATGCAAGCACCATACCGATTGCAGTCGGAAGTCCACCGATCAATCCAAGTGTTCCCATTGCAGTTCCTGCCGCTGCCTCTGTATTAATCCCGTCAAACATCCATCTTGCGTAATAACTCATGGAACCATTCTTTACAAGTCCTCCAAGCTGGAAGAGCAGGAAGTAAAGAATGATGATCCACCAGTATTTATTAGAAACACAGGCTTTAATCTGCTGGCTCATCGGAAGTTTTTCTTCCTTGATATTCAGCTTCATATTTTCCTCTGTGATACGTTCTCTTGTGAAGAAGTACTCCAAAAGGATTGCCAGAAATGTTACAACACACAGAACAACCATCACGATTCTCCAGTTGTTGTAACTTGCTGTTGTATCAATTACTCCGTCATGATCTACAAAAAGGAAACTCTGCAGAAGAATCGGAACAAGAATACTTGCTCCAACTCCGACTGCTGCAACTCCCGATGCATTTGAGAACGTTGCAAGCATGCCTCTGTGGTTTGAATTTCTTGTTGATAGTGCGACTAAAGAACTGTGTGCCGTATAATAGAATGGATAAGCCACTGCATAGTACACGTTATAGGAAATGGCGATCCATGCCATCTGTACCACCGGGCTTGCATTCTCCGGTGTCAGGAATAACAAGGCAATTGCTACTGTAACCAACGGTGCTGAAAGAAGCATATATGGTCTTGCCTTTCCCTGTGAAGTTCTTGTATTATCCATCAGATGTCCGACCACTAGGTTTCCGATAATCACAAAGATTACAGAAATCATTGGAAGGATGGCTGAAAACACACCGAATCTTGCTTTGTCTGTCCATCCAAGTACGTCTGAATAATATCGATTCAGATAAGATCCGAAAATTGCATTGGAAATCAGTGCACAGAACGGTGCGATAAAGTATCCGAGGAGCATTTCCTTTGGTTTTACGTTCGCGGATGTGATCTTTGTCCGGAACAACGGATTATCGAAAAATTTCTTTTTCTCCATCTCACTTTCCCTCTCTTTTTTTATTTATCTTTCTTTTGGAATTACATCTTCTCCTCCAGCGTGTAACTTCCGCTACCAAGTGTCACTTCTTTTCCACCTGGAAGTTTTACGATTGCTGTCGTAGAACATGGGATATCCACATGAAGAGTAAATTTTCCATCAGTTATCCACCATTCACTGGTGAGTTTTCCATAGGCTGTGTTGACAACGCCTCTCGCCTGGGTCAGTTCACCACCGACCATCGGCGCGATCCGTACTTTCTTCCCACCACCGCTCAACATCTCGATTCCGGCGATCCTCCGGTACAGAAAATCTCCGACTGCACCGTATGAAAAATGGTTAAAGGAAACCATTCCTCCGGTTCCGTCATCATCCCCTGTGTTGCAGGTTCCATCTTCTCTGAGTGCATCCCAACGCTCCCAGATAGTTGTTCCTCCAACTTTCATCTCATACAGCCAGGATGGGCATGTATCTGTCATCAACATCTTAAAGGCATCTTCTTCATATCCATTGTCTGCCAATGCGAAGAGAATGTATGGTGTTCCCGGGAATCCTGTTGCAATATGATAATCATTCTCCCTGACGATTCTCGCAAGGTGCGCTGCCGTTTTTTTCTTATCCTCTTTGGAAAGCATTCCATAATAAAGAGGGAGCACATAAGCTGTCTGAAATTCTTTCTTCACCGTACAGTCTTTCTCCATCAAAAGACCACGGTAAGCCTCTGCGGTTTTTTCACTGAGGTTTCTATAATATACCGCATCCTCTTTCTCTCCAAGTAACTCGGCAATCTGAGATAAAATTTTGCTAGAATGAGACATACATGCTGTTGCAGTCCATTTTCCACGTCCCATCCACGCCCACAAACCGATACCCGGTGCACACCAGTCACCATAATGATGCAGAAGTTTCCAGATATATTTATGTTTTCCAACAGATCCAAGGCTTGCCCAAAATTTACATGCTTTCATGTAACGCTTCATCGTCGGATACATTGTTTTCAGAAGTCCGAGATCACCACGCATCTTATATTCTGCCCATGGAGCCAGGATACAGACATCTCCCCAGTGATCAACTGCCATCGGAATCATTATCTCCCACTGTCCTGGTACAACGACCAGCGGTACTGTCACCGGAATTCCACCGCCTTTATTCTGCTCACTTCTAACATCTTTGAACCATTTTTCAAGGAAACGACTCATATCAAAGTTGTAAGCTGCTGTCGGAGAAAACAGTGCGATATCTCCGGTCCATCCCATTCTCTCATCTCTCTGCGGACAATCGGTTGGGATATCAACAAAGTTCGACTTTGCCCCCCAACGGATGCTGCTTTGCAACTTGTTCACAAGTTCATTGGAGCAGGAGAATTCTCCATTATCTTCCACATCAGAGTAAAGAGCTATTGCACTCAATTCCACATCCTCTTCCGCTGCGCCTTCCATGCTCACGTAACGGAACCCCATGTAAGTCATTCTCGGAGACCAGGTCTGTTCTCCGTCCCTGCAAATGTAAACCGCTTCCTGCTTCGCACTTCTTAAAGGCTTTGTAAACAGTTCTCCATCCATCAGAATCTCCGCATGGCGAAATGTGATTTTCTGGCCTTTCGTTCCTTTGATCTTTGCAGAAATTACACCTGCAAAATTCTGTCCAAAATCATAAATCACCACTCCGCTTGGTGCCTTTGCCACAGAAACCGGATGAAACACCTCATGTGCTTTTACTGGTGCTCCATATTGTGCCATAATCTCCGGTTGAAGCTTCACCTGTTCCTTCGCTGCCTTATGCCAGGCAATCTTTTCCATATCAACCGTTGCGTCGTAAACTTCGCCATTATAAAACTCTGTCTCTTTGACTGCTCCATCAAGTGTTACATCCCAGCTCTCATCAGTTCCAATGATTTCTTCCGAACCATCCTCATAGGCAATCCGAAGTTCGCACAGAAGTGCCTGACGGTCTGCATAGTTTCGGTTCACTCTCTTATATGTAAAGGATCCGACTGCCCAGCCGCCTCCAACAATTGCAATCAGCTCGTTTTCCATTCCTTCTGCGCTTTTCAACTGTTCTGTTACATCATATGTCTGATACTGCAACTGATGTTTATAAGAAGTAAATCCCGGTGCAAAATAAATATCTCCTACTTTCTCACCGTTTAATGTCATCTCATAAATTCCAAGTGCTGTCACATACATTCTTGCTTTTGCTATTTTTTTCTCGCAATGAATCTTCTTGCGAAATGTCATTGTTTTCGGAGAAATCTTCTTCTCTGTAAAATGATATTCCCCATCTGTAATCCACTGTGCTTTCCACGCTGTCCCCATACGTCCGGTCTCAAAGGACGTCGCTGCTTCCGCTGCTTCTCCCTTATCATCCATTACTTTTACTACAACCGGGTACTCTGTAAATGGATTCAACTTCTTTCCTGTATATGGAACAAGAATCTGTGACTCTGTCTCTGTGCTCCAGTCTCCAACCCAAATCTTTGCCTTCTTTAATAAAACATTCTGACGATCACTTTCAATCTGAAAAGAGACTCTTGGCTGTTCCTCATCGGTCACGCAGCCTTGGCTCAAATGTTCCACTGTCAGCCTGCTGATTTTCAACATGTATTGTTCCTCCTCTCCCATTCCATTCTCAAGAATCCCCCTTTCAGGTGCCTTGATTTCCTCGGTGAAATCATGATAGCACTTTGCTTCGTGTACGGTTTAAAAAACACGCGAACGGTTCTGTTTTTAACGTTATTTGCACGTACTATTTTTTGTTTATTTTGTATAGTTTTTATTCTTATTTTTCTTTGCTTGAATAGTTGATTTGTATCAATCCGTTCTATTTTTGTGCGTTTTGTATGTTTTAAGTTCGTTTTCCTCTGTTTTAAGATCCTATTTTTGTCTATTTTTACTTTTTATATTTTTGTAAATTTTGCACATTATCGTTAAGTTAATTTTCCAAAGAAAGTGACTGTCTGATTTCATAAAATTCACCGTAGACAATCTGCTTCACTTGTATAAGACGTAAAAGAAACGTTACTGTTCACAGTAACAAAGAAACAGCCATAAAGAACACAAATCAAAATCTGTTCTTTATGGCTGTTTTTATATATGATCATTGCAGAGTAACAACCGTTCTTCCTTTCAGCTGTTCTCCATCGATTTCCTGAACTTCCAGTACAACGTCTCCACTTCCATCAGCCTGTACCACAGCCAGCGCTTCTCCCCAGTACGTGTCTGTCTCATTCGTACAGTATCCAATCTCATTATACGGACACGCATTTCCAAGTCCCAGAAGCTTTCCACCTTTCACGCTCACTTTCAGAATCCCTCGTTTCAATGGTTTCACCGTTCCAGTCTTATCTGTATATTGCAAACGGATAAATGCCAGATGATCTTTCTGAACGCTCTGTTCTTCTGCAATTGCGCGCAGTTCTGTTTCTTTTCCTGCTGTATAGAGTGTATTTCTGGAAATCTCTTTGCCCTTCTGATTATAGACTACCGTTTCGAGCATTCCCGGCTGATAATCTACTTTGAATCTTGTATCACAGGAATTTTTCAGTGTGTTACTTCCCACTTTCTTTCCATTTAAAAAAAGATCTACTCTCGCGGCTCTTGCATACACTTCCACTTCTGCAACTTTTCCTTCGCATCCTTCCCAGGACCAGGATTCGATCGCATTCGTCATCTTCCATGCTGATGGGGAATGCTTCTCACCTGTATGATTCACCGGACGTACTGCGATTACCGGACGATTCGTCAATTCGAATGCTGTCTTTGTATATCCAGCTTCTGCAAGTGGCTTTCCTGTCAGATCAATACGTCCGCTTCCCGCTGTAATCCATCCCGGTCCGTGATTGAATTCCGGTGCATAATCTCGGTATTCCCAGGATCCGACACCAACTTCCCCGAGATAATCCATCCCTGCCCATACAAAGTCTCCGACAATTCTTGGATTCTTCTTTGCCATCTCCCAAAAAGTATATGCATCATCGCAGAATGTCTCGCTTCCCAGAATCAAACGATCCGGATATTTCTTCAGGTCATGCTGATAACGTTTGATTCCATAATTGTATCCGGCGATATCCATGTTAGCAAAAGCCCCTCTGGTCTTCACATCACATCCATAGAAAGTCGCTCCGGTTTTCATAAATCCGCTTCCCATAAGTCCTGCAAGATCATTGAAGAACTGACTTCCTACCGCTTTCTTTTTTTTCTTTCCTTTTGTCTTCTCCGCCTGCTCGGCTTCTTTTTTCGCCTTCTTGTCACTGTAGACCCCAAAGCCAATCGAGCTTAAGAAATTGAAGAAAATATTAATTCCGCAGGAAACTGGTCTTGAGTCATCCAGGCTGTGAAGATATTCCGTCATCATTTTTGTTAGATGAATCCCTTTTTTCTGTGCCGTCTCAGAAACTTCATTTCCTGTAGAATAAAGAATCACAGATGGATGATTAAAATCCTTCTCCACCATATCTTTCAAATCCTGTTTCCACCACTCTTTAAAATAGTTCACATAATCATATTCCGTCTTATGGATATACCATACATCCACAAACTCGTCCATAACCAACATTCCCTGCCGGTCACATGCTTCCAGAAGCGCTTTGGAACATGGATTGTGTGCGGATCGGATCGCATTGTATCCATTCTCTTTCAAGATCCGGATCTTACGCGCCTCCGCATCAGGATAACAGCAGGCTCCAAGTACACCATTATCATGATGAATGCAGGCTCCTCGAAGAATCACACGTTCTCCATTGATCGTAATTCCTTTTTCTTCATCCCATTTCAAAGTACGGATACCAAAAATAACTTCTTCCTGGTCTGTCTCCATGCATTTATTCTGTCCATTCTCCTGTTCCGCTACAAATCTCACACGCAGCTGATACAGATTTGGTGTATTCACACTCCATAGCTTTGCATCCGGAATCTCAAACTGTTTGACTAACTTCCCATCTGTATGAATTTCTGCTGCTATGATCACATCAGAACCCGCATCTGCAATCACTTCCAGCTTTACTTTTCCCGGTGCATTCGTATTCACCTCTGCCTCGATCACTGCCGGATCTACACTCAGCGTGCGGACACGGATTCCATTTCTCAAAATATGTTGTTTTGGTCTCACATACATCCAGACCGGACGGTAAATTCCTGCGCCTGAATACCAGCGGCTGTTCGGCTGGTCTGCATTATGTGCAATCACACGGATCTGATTTTTCTCCCCACATTTCAGATACGGATCTGCATCTATATAAAAATTGCTGTAACCATACGGCCTGTAAGCTGCTTTCTCTCCATTCAGATACACTTCCGCGTTATGGTAAACACCCTCGAATTCGAAGCTGATTTCCTGTTTTTCATATTCATCCGGGATCTCAAATTCTTTCTCATAAATATAATCATACCCTTCAAACCATCCCGTATTGATTCCACCTGCACTATCCTCTGTTCTCTTTTCAGAAATCATCGCATCATGCGGAATCATCACTTCACATTTTACTGTCTCTTCTCCTACACGACAATAAGTCCATGCCTGGTTAAAATCGATCTTTTTCATATCCGCTGCCCTTCCCTTTATTTTTCGAACGAAACCTATCCTTAGATTAAATGTAGGATTGTCTCTCACATCTGATATAATATTTTAACGTTTTTTCACTTGTAAAAACGAAAATACACGTGAATGGTTTCAATTCAAACGCAAAAAGTGTGGCATGCGATCAATGAATCATAAACGTACGATATACCTGCTCCGCAGTATCTGCCAGGTTTCTCTTTGCATTCTCATTCTTCATTGCCTCTTCCAGCGTAACCACACCTCGCAGGATAGGGAAAAATGCATCAATGCCATGTTCATTACATTTTCTGGCATCTCTTTCGACTGCGCCTGCAAATGCAAGTACCGGCTTGCCGTATTTCTTTGCAAGTGCGGCCACTCCAACCGGAGCTTTTCCCATTGCTGTCTGACCATCCATCCGGCCTTCCCCCGTGATGACAAGGTCTGCATCCTTTACATACTCTTCTAACTGTGTCTCTTCCAGTACGATTTTAATTCCTGATTCCAACACAGCATCTGTAAATGTGAGAAATGCGAATCCAAGGCCTCCTGCTGCTCCTGTTCCTTCCTGCTTTGCATCTGCCTTTGGGAATTTTTCTTTCGCCAATGCTGCATAATATCCAAGCCACTGATCCATCTGACAGATCATTTCCGGTGTTGCACCTTTCTGAGGACCAAATACTGCACTGCATCCCTGTTCTCCACAAAGAGCATTTGTTACGTCACACGCAATCTTAAACTTGCATTCTTTTAATTCCGGAAGCACATAAGTATCTGTGATTTCCTCCAAAACCTTCAAACCCTTTGCACCAAATGGAACCTGATTTCCGTCTTTGTCAAGGAAACCGTAACCTAATGCCTGAAGCATCCCGACTCCCCCATCATTTGTCGCACTTCCTCCGATTCCGACAAGAAAACGTCTGCATCCCTTGTCAATCGCATCACGGATCACTTCTCCCACGCCGTATGTTGTCGTATTCAACGGATTTCTCTCTTCATCAGAAACCAATGTAATTCCTGCGGCCCCCGCCATCTCGATCACGGCTGTTTTCGTGCTTTCAATAATACCGTATTCACAGATCACCGGTTCGCCAAGTGGTCCTGTCACCTGTACTTTCTGTAATGTTCCGTTCATTCCGGATACAAGAGCCTCTACTGTACCTTCCCCTCCGTCAGCTAACGGTCTTACAATCACTTCTGCATCCACATCCACTCTTTGGATTCCCTCTGCCGCTGCCTGTCCTGCTTCCATAGAAGTCATACTTCCTTTAAAAGAATCAATCGCTGTTACTATTTTCATAATAAACTCCTTTCCATGTCTGTTCTGTGTTTTATTAATATTAGGATACCAAATTTCTTGTTTCTCAAATATGTTACGTGTAACATTATTTTAAATTTATGCTATTATTATTTGTTATATATTACATTTTGTAGTAAAATGGTAACTGTTCAGAGCCAAGCAAAATTTCATAAAACAGATGTAAAATGCTTGCATTTTTAAGACTGTTTTTGAAATTTTATTTGGCGGATACGCCACACCGACGAAATGCGTAGCATTTTGGAGGTTGGCTCTGAACAGTTATGTCAAAAGAAAGGATATAATAAAAATTCTATGATAACTAAAATTGACCGCGAACTCGCAGAACAAATCGTAAATACAATCAAAGATGTCTGTGATCATGACATCAACTTTATTGCTCCATCCGGTATCATTCTCGCCAGCACAGACTCATCCCGTGTCGGAACCTTTCACGAGATTGGACAACAGGCCGCTGCTTCCGGTTCTGTACTGGAAGTAACAGAAGACAACAATTTTTCCGGCACAAAACAGGGAATCAATCTTCCACTTTATCATAATGAACATCTGCTGGCCGTCATCGGAATCACCGGTATACCTGATAAAGTCCGCAGTTATGCTTATCTCGCAGAACGCATCACCAATCTTCTGATCCGGGAGCAGGAACTAAATCAGTACAGCCGCAGACAGGCCGATAAAAAACATTTTGTCATTCAGTCTTTGATCAGAAATGAAACCGACAATCAGGAATACCTCACCTCCTGTCTACATGAATTTAAGATTGATCTCAACACAAAGAAAAGAATTGTTCTTATTCGCACAAATAAACAAAATCCAATTACAAACCGCTCTATTTTAGAACAGAAAATTCAACAAATGTTTGCACAGGCACATGTCTGTCTTCACACATTTAATTATCCGGGGGATTTTATTGCTTTGATCGAAGAAACTGATTTTGAAAAACAGAATTACATTTTTAAACTCTTTGCAAAAGAACATTTCGATATTTTAGATATTGCAGTTGGAAAACCGACATCACTCTTCCAGCTCCATATCTCCTATCAATCTGCTGAAACTGCTTTGCACAGCCTTATAATTTCATCTGAACACTATGTTATTTTTGATGATTTGACACTTGAACTGATTCTTTCTACGATCACACCGGAAAATCAGAAAGAATTTTTAGCCAAGACAATCGCCCCGCTCAATGAACAAGAACTGCACCTGCTGGAAATTTATTTTTCTGAAGAAATGTCCCTTGCCGCCACAAGCGAACGACTCTTTCTCCATAAAAATACATTGCAGTATAAATTGAATGCGATTCAAAAGAAATGTTCACTGAATCCGAGGAAATTTCAGGATGCGGTGCTACTTTATCTGGCTGGGAAGATTAAATAACCGTACAACTTGATTTTAGCTGGGGTAAAAATATACCCCTGCATGGTCTTGAAGTGAACCATAAGTAAAACTAAATTAAAATCACTTTGTTCATCTCATCTTCCTCCTTTTTTGTTCTGATCTACTTGTTCCATATGAATCAGGTCTGGATTCAATTGAGAGCACAAAAACAATTTATCGCCATTGCATCAGACTTTCTTTTTTATGCCCTCATATAACAAAACGCTCAGAGGGTAAAATACATTGGGCAAATACAAAAAAAGCTATAAAACTCCATTTTTGAAATCTTATAGCTTTGCTATACATGATATTAAGTTGTATTTCTAATCATCAATTATTTCCCAATGTCCATTGGAACCACGACCAATAAATCGTACAATACCTATATCTTTGATGTGACGTTTTACAGTCTTGGAACTTATTCCTAACGTCATTGCCATTTTTTCTGTACTGATTTTATTATCCTTTTTTATCATATTCAATATTTGAATTTCCAATGGATTGCTCTCTTTTTTCTGAGGGACATCCTGAGGGACATCCTGAGGGACATCCTGAGGGACATCCTGAGGGACATTGTAATTCAAATTTGGCATCACAACTGTAAACTGGTACCGATCTGACCTAAAAGATGGCTTTTTACTTTCATCATAGTTAATCTGAAATTCATATCCGCCGATGATTTTTCCAAATCCACTACCTTTACGTTCCATATATCCTAGACGATTAAATATATCTGCCAAAACCGGGTTTCTTCTCGTTGACGGAACTGTAAGCGGATCTCTGTCCTGAATAATGGAACCGTCCGGCATGCCTCCTGGCGAATAAATTTCCATACGATCATCGTAAATATCAATATGCACTTCACTACCATTCACAAGATAATCTCTATGTGCCAATGCATTAACCAATGCTTCATGATAACTACGTTCTACATATTCTGGCATTTCTTCTCTGGAATTAGCAGTCTTTCTCCACATTAATTTCGCATTTCTCTTAATAAAAGCTTCTCCATTATCAATTAATGACAATACACTTCCAGAATATTCCGCATCATCAAATGCATCTATTGTACCACCGCTTTTATTTAATCCATTCCACCGGGTACAAAATAATCTTGACCATCGAATAGGGCTTTCATCTGCAACCAAGGCACCTGCATTTGTCAAATATCCTTGCTCATTCGCCAACCCAAATGATATAAGATCTTTCTCATCAAAACTATTTCCTGTCCATTTTTTATATCTTTCCCGGAGTTTGGAAAAAGCAAAATCTTCCACCTTATACGTAGAAATCTGTGAATCATAAGATGTATTTCTACCGCGCAACACCAGTCTTTTCAATTCCGTTGATGTCGCCTTCACACTCTCGTTTCCAACACGAACATATGCTTCCAGCACACCATCACCCGAATAATAGTACGGTGTCTCTTCACCTTTGAAAATATCCAGTATAATTAATACTTTTCCATCTTCGACCTGTTCAAATCGAAGACGAAATTCTGGAATTGGATCCATCCTTGTCTTAATGATTTCACTTATTTTCTCAGCATCACTATTCGGATTCTCAAGTCCTACAATTTCATCATTATCAGCTATTCCAAAGATTAATGCTCCACCAAGTGTATTTGCAAAAGCACTTACGCTCTTACACCAGCTTTCTGCACTCAAAGTGTTATTTCTTGCTTTCCATTCGTTCTCTAAGATCTGTTAGTTTTTCCCCCTGATAGGTAAAATAATGGTTTTTGTTTTCGGATAGGGGAAATAGCATATATCAGGGACATTTTGAGTAGTTAACGGAGAATCTATTTTTAGAGGATTTTCTCCATTGGAGTATTCTGTATTATATTCTTTTAGTGACAAAAAATTATTATCTGTTGATTGTGCAGAGTATGTTTTGTTATAACTTGGAATTGATAGGTAATCTTGAGAGTTTGTTTTTAGAGGATTTTTTCCATTGGAGTATTCTGTATTATATTCTTTTAGTGACAAAAAATTATTATCTGTT
>ERZ1034901.1593-NODE-1593-length-15637-cov-31.998203_pt1 | contig 15637 bp, 13 predicted proteins | sample MGYA00520628_ERZ1034901 | MGnify/ENA primary metagenome ERZ1034901 (study PRJEB33766, sample SAMN09781783) | gut metagenome | biome: gut microbiome | host: Homo sapiens | place: Madagascar | study: EMG produced TPA metagenomics assembly of the PRJNA485056 data... | reverse complement strand
AGATGATTCGCTCCGGCGTGATGCAGCTCTTGTCGTAGGGAATCCCAGCCGCCTCACAATACGCCTTCTGCGTCTCCTCGATGGTCATACCCATCGGCATACGGATATCGATATGCAGCTTCTTTCTTGCCGAATACTCCAGATGCAGCAGCTTGCCTTTCCAGATGCTGTCGCTGCAGTTCAGCTCGCGCGCCTTCTCCAGTGCCTGCTCCACATACTCCTCGTCATCCACATCCACGGTGGTCTGGAAAAGGAAACTCTCAGGGTCCGCATCCTCGGCAGAACGGTGGTTGTTCCTGAATCTGTAGTAGTGGATGGCACGGATAGGCAACTGCTTTTTCAGTGCCTCTCTTGCCTTCTTCACCGCCTTCACATCGCCGTCACCAACGCCAGTTATCGGTTTCTCACCACGTATCTGTTCTATCACTCCCTTCAGCCAGTTTTGGGCTGTCAGGCTGTCGTAGACCGTCAGAGGCTGGGAAGAGTTGAGTCTTCCCATATTGCCCCTGCGTGCCGGATTCAATGCCATTACTTGTACTGTTCCCATGCCACTTCCTCCTTGAAATGCTTAGCCTTTCCCTTGATCTCCAGCACCTCTTTGTAAAGATACTTCAGGATATCTGACTTGTTCATGTCCTTCGGGAAGGAGAAGGAAGCGAACACACGCTGAGGGGATGTTCTCAGGGCACCATGCGAGGTATGGATAATCTCGGTATATCTCTTCTCGCCCGTCACGGCATAAGGCTTGAAGTCGAGCTTGTCGCCACATTCGCCTCCGCTGCATACCATTCTGCCCGGAATCACCTTCGCCTCCTCTGCAATGGTCTCCGTATCGTTCCAAGGGGCCTTGCGGATAGCCACGTTACCACACTCGTCAGTAATCACACTGGCATCTACTCTCTGGGCGTTCAAAAGCGCCTCTGTAGCAGCCTCAGCAGCTGCCAAAAAACTTTTCTTGCTCATATATATTGAAGTTTTAGAAAGATATGTTATTAATCAAAAATCTGGTCATTGATGGTCAGGACTCTGCCATTGAAACGAACGTCGGCAGGCATAACCTCCGAGTTATCAGACAGCAGGAAAACACCATCAGCACAGTAGCAATACACAAACATCTTGTTGTTCAGACTGTTCTTGATGAATCCCAGCAACCACTTGGCAATCAACTTGTCACCACGCTTCTGCGGGTTCACCATGTCTGCAACCATCACCTCATCGCAGAAGTTATAATCCACGGCAACGTTTTTCTTTCTGCGGCTGGAAGTCATCATTTCCATATCCAGGAAGAAGGTTCTGAATTCAACTTCCTTCTTTGGCTCCATCACGATATGGAAGTTTCTCAACTCGCCTTCTGTGTCAGCCACGATCTCAAAGAGTTCCTTAGGTGTCTTGTCGAAAATACGATGCAAGTCGCTCATGTTGAAGAAGATCTTGCCTCCCACCATCATCACTCTCATCTTTCCATACTGAGGATGTTCGAAATAATACGGTTTCATTTCTTTCATCATTATATATATTAACTTGGTTGGAGCTGCGACCATTCGCCAAATCCCGTACCCCGGAAGCGGTACCAATTTTCCATATACGGAAAAGCCCCGGAACCCAGACCATGTTGGTTCTGAATTCCGGGGCAAAGATACGGCAAACAACCGAAACAAAACTGGTACGTACCAGGTACGGTCGTACCGGTTTTTGGCTATTTTTTAACGTCTGTTAATGATATCATGTATTAAATCCTCAAATTCAAACGTTTTTTTCATTCCTAGAGATTCATTATACTTCGTTCTCAAGGTAGCAGAATCCAAATGCCAGAAATCACCAAAGAAGACCCACACATTAGAAATTCCCAATGTATCAGCTATTCGACGGGCTAAATATCCTCTTGCATACCAGGTTAGGTTGTTAGGTTGAAAATTCTCATCCAATACATTAATTCGCACCAATCCCGCAAGAATCTTCTTTGCTTTCTTGCTTTTAAGTTGTGCAGGTAAAGCAGCAGAACGGCCCACATATCCAGAAATTGGGGTTTCTGCTTTTTGAGGCTCCTCATCTACCACTTCAAAATCAGCATCATTGAGATTATCTTCTGAAGAAGAACCAGATGATTTCTTCCCAGAATTACCACCGAAGATGTTATTACCAATATGCCAACCATGTGCATTTTCTATATTAATTGCAATCTTGATTGTCATAGTTCATTAGTTTTAAAAGGTTATGGGCACTTGTAGTCATCTCCAACGCAGAATTGTCGTTGAAAGAGACAACGATAACTACACTTAGGCTGATTGCCCCCGTCTTGGCAAGAGCAATCAAGGTTCTGAGAAAGAACCTTGTCATCATGTTTTTCATATACAAAATTTCATGAAAAAATGACCATTACTTACCTCACAAGTTAGTGGAGTTGGCCCCTGCGATTTTCACAAGGTGACGTTGCTATCGGGGACATAGAACGGCATAAAGCTCAGACATGTCCCCAAATACATAATGAATGTTCCATTGTTTTTAAAAATTAGTGTATGTTTATCAAATCTCTTGTCGCTCATAGCTGGTATGAGACGACATATTATATTTATTAGATTCCTTGCGTTACGAACTTACGCAAATCAATCTTCTTCCTAATCAAGTCTTCAACATCATCAGCCGAATCACCATATATTTTATGATATTTTTCTTTCATATCATAGAGCTTTTTTAGCCATAGCTCCCGTTCCTTAACATGTTTCTGGTAGTTCTCTACCGCCACAGTTTCCTGATGAAGATAGTAACCTATAATATAGCAGAATTTGTTAAGTGTATTATGAGATATAGAGGAATTCATATCTCTCAGTTTTCTGACAGTAGGATTTGCTATATCAAACTCCATTTTCATCAATTTAAGAGGAGAGATATCATCAATGATCATCTGGTCAAGAAGTGGTCCCACTCTCTCGATCTTCTTTATTTTCATATACCTGTCGGCGTATGATTTATCATATCTATTACCTCTTGCCATTGTCTATTATATTTTGAGTACAAAGTTACACAATTTTTTCGATATTTGCAAGAGTTGTGAAAACATTTAATTTTCACAATGTATATATATTTTTTAAATGATTCTCAGAAAAATATATAAAATAGGGGAAAAAGTGAGCAATTATAGCATCACTTTCTCTCCTTGCTTATTTTTCGTCAATTCTCAACCTTTAAGATATTAAATTTATCATTTCCTATTAAAAAGGAAGTTCATCATCATTTTCATCTTCTACAACCTTGTTCTGTTGGCTCATATATGGAAACGGAGAAGGTAAAGGAGGAAATATTGGAGATCTTGGAAGGATATTCCTATTTATGATGGAATTGATTTTTGATGGTATCTCTTCTTCATCGTTATAATTTAGGAATAATGTGTACTTACATCCAGCCGTAAAATTAGTACATCCATATAATCTCCAATAAGTAATGCCGTTTTCTCCTTCCTTAACGACCTTCAGATTACCGTTATGACACCAAGGGCATTCAAACATTCCTTGCTTTTTTGCCAGTTCGGCGATGAAACAGGATGGCGATTTTTCATTATACATCACATAGGTTTGTTTCCTTGCTCTTGTGATAGCTACATAGAACAATCTTCTTTCCTCAGCGTATGGAAAGGTCTCAGGGGCACTGAGAACATAACCTAAAATTGGATCATCACTCACTCTTGAAGGGAACCCATTGCCGTCTTGACTGCAAGATACGACAATAACATTGTCTGCTTCCAGGCCTTTGGCTGAATGAATGGTGTTATATGGCATAACACGTTTAGAAATATGCACAGAAACAATGTTCCCCTTTTCATTTCTCATCACAAGTTCATTAGGTATGAACTCGGCATCGCTATGATAACGTCCAATAAGCATGATAGATTGCTCTGATGGAATCTTGGAAACAATCTTTTCCAATACCTCATATTGTGAATCTCCAGCATCATCTGTATAATAAGCGACAGTTTTAATTTCTGTTCTAACAGATTCGTTCACAGGCTTAATTTCTTTAGGAACCTGGGCACTATTTTCCATAATGAATTGGGAAGAAATATCTATTGTTGGATTTCCAAACCTATATGTTGTTTCGATGGCGCATTTCTCTGAAAAGCCAAAATGCTCCTCAAATCCATTGAATAACGAGAGATCACTCCCAGAAAATCTGAAAATGGATTGCCAGTCATCGCCAACGCAATATAGTTTAGTGAGATTCTTTTTGTTTCTTAAAGACTGTAAAAGCTCGAATCTATCAACAGATATGTCTTGGAACTCATCAACAAGAATCATGTCATATTCTTTCTTGTATAACCCAGAGTTGCATACATCTGTCGCTTTGAGGATTAAATCTGTATAGTCGATTTGATTATTCTCATGCAACATCTTCTCGTACTCGTCAAAAATTGGCTGGAAAATCTCATGAATCATGAATTCAGACCTCTCGATAAACAAAGGATTGTTATTTTCCTTTTTTATAAGGTTCAACACAGATTCAGGATTATGTCTATTAGATTTCATGAGGGTGATAAAGGTCGTAATGAGCTGGAGGATGGAGTCTTCCATTCTCTTATTGCGTTTTACCAGCTTTTCAAATTTCTCATCCTCAGTCAATTCTCTCATCGGGATTCCATATTGTTTGAGTTGCTGAGTCAATCTCTCGTATATGGTTCCATCATGAAACATGGCGCTTGTGGTTTCAAGAAGTATTGTGTTATACTTCCTATTGATTTCTCTTTTCCACTTAATGCCTTCGTTGTAGATTTCGTTTGCTTTGTAAAAGCCACCTTCCTTACCTTCACCAAACCACCCAGGAACATTGCCATAGGCATCTATTCCAAAGTGTTCAAGAACGACAAAGACTGGCCTTCCATTTTGCTGAAAATAAATAGTAAAGTCTGGTCTGTATTGTCTCTTGAATTCAGTAGCAGTATTTTTAAAATATGGTTGTTCGTATCTGAATGAAATTCCATTCATAGAGAGAAAGGTGCATATTTTTTTTTCTTCTTCGCTTCTCGTGAAGATGATTCTGCCGTCCATGTCCAGAAAAGGGGCCTGTATTCCATAAAGAGCCCTGTCCGCATAGTAGTCTTCAGCCTTGACATATTCGTGTTCGTTTTTTGTCAATGACTTTTTGTCGGTAAGGAACTTGTTGATTGCTTTTTTGAAATCTGCATTGTGATCAACCAGATAGTAGAAGCATTTCAGCATGGTGTTTGTATCACAAACATCAGGCTTCTCTTGTGTCGCTTCCGCTAAGATATGAAACGCCAGACTGTGGAATGTATAACACCGCAAGCCCTCCGCTGACAAGGCCAGTCTGTCTGTAAGTTCTTTGGCAGCCTTTGTTGTGTAGGTTAATGGTAATATTCTTGCTGGTGCAATATGCCTCTTATCAACGAGATACTTGATTTTAGCCACACTTGTTGAAGTCTTGCCACTACCTGCACTACTGATAACAAGACAGTTGTCTTCCAACTTGACTATTGATGCTCTCTGCTGTTTATCCAATGGATATTTGAGTACGGTGTCAAAATATTCTTTGTTATTAGCGAGTTCCTCCTGTACAAACTTTTCATTATGCTTTTGAGGAATATCAGAGAATCCGATAGACAATGCGCGTTTGTACTTTCCCAATTCAAGATAAGATTCAGGAATCACATTGTTGACATATTTCAAGAACTGGTTATTCAGAAAATATTCCGTATTTTCCTCTATATTCAATTCTTCCATGCATTTTAGGAATTCACTATGTGCAAAATAATGGTCATCAGACATGAATGACGACATCCTTTCCATGAAAGTCTGAATTTCATCGAACCAATAGAGATATTTCTCCATGTATATTTTTCCTCCTGTCCCAAGAAACCATGATTTTCTATGTTTCTTGCACTTGACGAAAAGAGCCTCATATTCTGTAAACGTTGCATGATTTTGCGGATTATAAAATGCCGTATCATGGCAATTCCGAATGAAATAATCAATGCACTCGTAGATGCCACGATAATATTTGCGTTTTAAAATAAAGCGCATGATGAGTATGGTAGTAACTATTACTAAAATTACTACCATACTAACAATTACGTAAATGTTTTCAAAGATTAAGTAAATAACATCTTTCATTATTCCTACCATTGTATATTTTTGTAACATCCATCATTTAGAATGTAAGAACATCCTTAGATAACTCACTTTCTCCCCTTACCTATTCATCTCCAGTAATGAGATTTACCACCCTGGTAAATGTTATACCCGTAGGTACTCTTTCTCCTTTACTTCTCAGGTACTTCACCAGTTTCATCTTTGCCCAGTTGAGTCTTTGATCTCTGTCTTTATAGATACTCCTAAGATAATTCATCTTAGCCGGAAGCGTTTTCAGCATTTCCCGCAGTTCTTTCGGATTGCCGTACTCTGCCCTTTCATCTTCCATCTCCTTGATTCGAGCCTTTAAGGCCTCATTTTCCTCCACCAGCTGGTCATAATGGTGGAGCAAGCCTTTTACCTGCTGCTCGTAGGACAGGTCTTTGTTCATTTCATACATGCTCGTTTCTCTTTTTAAATCTCATCATAAAATAAACTCATTCAGCTCATCCCTGTACTTCTCCCACATAGGCATGTGCTTGTCAAGCACAGCTCTAAACTGAGCATCGTGATTTTTAGACACGATGTGAGCTAACTCATGCACCACCACATACTCGATGCAAGGCTTAGGTTTCTTTGCCAATTCTAGGTTAAAGAGAAGCTTATGGGTGCGCTGGTTACAACTACCCCACCTTGTCTTCATTTCCCGAATAGTAAAGCCACCACATTTCAAGCCCATCTTCTCTTCCCATTTGGGAACCAACATTTCCAGCAAATGCATCAACTTAGCTCGATACCACTCCTTCATGGCATTAGCCAGATACTCCTTGTCTGCACCATATTTCACAAATAGGTTAATATATCTGCCACTGATTTTAACCGTTGTTCCAAAGCCCTTCTCGTGAACTTTAAGCAGATATCGACGACCCATGTAATAATGGTCTTCGCCCGATACATAGATACGGTCACTCTGTCTCTCTGTACTATTGATTCGAGCTATGGCTTGACGAATCCATACCAGATGATCGATGGCATAAAGCTGGAGACTTTCTAGCGTCATAAACTCCGGAGCCGAGATATGTACCCTTGCATCAGGTGGATACACGGCAAGATGGATATGCTTGATATTCTTGCGTTCCACCTCAATAGCAATATCACTAACAGTAACCTTTTCCATACTCATCATGAAGTTTGATTATATCATATATCTTCTGTGCCATTTCGTCTCCCAGCAATTTTGCGAGTGCTTTGATCAATTTTCTTTGTTTCAATCTATTATCTCTGAAACCAACAATGGCATTCTCCCTGATTACCTCATGAGCCCGAATAGCCAGGTATTCATTCTGTCCCAAGTTATCATAGAGAGCTCGCATACCAGGTGTTTTGATGGATTCGGGATATGAATTGGCTGATTTTCCTCTCGCTTTCTTTACAAGTTCTATCAGCTCTTTCATATACTCTTCGTAATCCAGCATTTCCTTCTTACGTTTATCTATTAACTCCTGCAAGATGATGGAAAGCTTTCCGTAATAAGCAGGGTTGAAAGGACTGTCCTTACGGATTACCTCACGCAGATTCGCTTCTACAGTCTCTGCTGATGCCCTGCCATATTCATCTTTCAGTTCGTCAGGCAAATCATTGAGCTGTTCTTCATTTTGAGCAGCAACAATATCCAAGAAAGAAGTATCGTCCAATTTGGCTATCACCTCACTATCCTCAGCCTTTACATAAAGGTCAAGAACCTGACGCATATCCGGTTCATAACGCCGCATATCAATATGGTCGTTACTACGCAGTTCTATCTCACGCTTCAAGGCATCATACTTTTTGGCGCATTCAGCATACTCCTTGCGTTCCGCTTCATTATACCCCATATCCTCCAACGAATTGGCCAAATTGGCATAACAGTTCAGATAGCGACGCACATACTTATAAAGCTTAGAACGCTTTTCTGCATTATCATCCAGCTGCTTGTCCATCTCCTCTTCAGGGGCATTATCATCATAGACAAAATATCTGAAGAATCCTTCTCTTGTCTGAGGATGAACGAGAGCCAGCAAGGCTTCCACCTGTTCCTTGGCTTCTTCCAAATCCTTTCGGCACGCCTTGTTTTTCTCCTTGATATAGCCTTCGATATCTTCTTTGTCATAGCCGCTCAAAGCAGCCCCATCAGATGTATAGTCGCCGATGGCTCCTGATATGCATTCAAACAGATTCTGATAATCTACAATGTAGCCATATTCCTTATCATCACCATCTACGCGATTCACACGGCAGATAGCTTGAAAAAGATTATGGTTTTCCATGTGCTTATCAATATAAAGCACACAGGCTGATGGAGCATCGAAACCTGTAAGCAGTTTATCAACCACTATCAGGAGGCGCATATTCTTAGGATGGTCAATAAATTCCTTTTTGGCATAGGCCTCAAAGGCAGAAACGCTCTTATGCCCATCTGTCATTTCCTTGTAGATACGATATTTGTATTCATCCTCAGACTCATTCTCGCCGGATGATGCCATATTGATATCATCAGCCTTTGCCTCAAAGCTGGTAATCACGGCACAATGTCCCTTTAAGGCTGTTTTCTGAAAGGCATCCCAATATCTGCAAGCCTGATAAATGCTGTCTGCCACAAGAATGGCATTACCACGTCGGTTTACCAGCATCGGCGTGGTGTCCATATCCAAGCAAATATCACCCACCACAGCATCTATGCGCTGGCGACTACTGAAGATATTCTGCATAGTTGCCCATCTGCCTTTCAGCCGGGCTGCAGCCACCTTATTCAGCCCCTTTGTCTTCTTCTCAAACCAGGCATCTATCTTGTCCTTGTTGCCCAAGAACTGGTCAACTTTTCTTGACTCATAACGCAGGTCGAGAATCACACCATCTTCTACGGCTTCATTAAACCTATAGGCATGAATCAGCGGTCCGAAAGTTTGCCAGGTATCTTTCTTCTGCGTATGGAGAAGAGGAGTACCCGTAAAACCTATCATCATCACATCTTTGCCCATGATGGTTTTCATGGCTTCATGCAGATAACCGCCTTGCGTTCTATGACACTCGTCGATGAAGACGAAAATGTTTCCCTTTGCCTTAAATCCCTGAGGAAGTTGGGCTACGATATCCTCCAGATACTTTTCCAGGGGTATCTCTGATTTCACTCCAGCCATATCGCCCTTACCTTCCACATTCTTCTTGCCAAATTTATGAATCAAGGTACAGAGCAGCCAAGGAGCCTCTTCATTGAGCATAGCGATAAGACCTGCACCGCTCTTGGCACGGGCAATGGTTTCTCCGGTATCCTTGAAACCATCAGAAATCTGTTCATCCAGTTCTTCTCGGTCGGTGATGATAACAACACGAGAATTATCAATATTCTCATGAATCCACTCTGCCAGCCAAACCATAATCAGGCTTTTGCCACTACCCTGCGCTTCCCATATCACACCACCTTCTTTCTTCTCGCAACGTGGTTGAGCTGCCTTTACGGCAAAATACTGGTTAGGGCGACAAACCTTCTTGACTCCAGCATCAAAGACCAGAAAATCATGAATCATTTCCAGCAATCGTTCCTTATTAAACCACTGGGTAACACTTCTATCCAGTTCGTTAGGAATGCTTGCATCCGGTTCTTTCCATCTGAGCCAGAACTTTTCGGGTGTATCTATCACGCCATAATATAAGCCCTGACTATCGTTGCCGGCAAAAAGCAGTTGTACCGTTGAGAAGAAAGGACGGATAAAATTCTCCTGCTGATTGCCTATCGTCTGGCGGATACCATCATGCACGCTCACCTTACTTCGTTTCAGTTCTATCACAGCCAAGGCGATACCATTCACATAGATAACCAAGTCTGGTCGCTTCGCAAAGCTATCAGGCGTGCTGCTGTTGATGGTTACTTCTTCTGCGATATAGAATTGGTTCTTATCAGGATGCTCCCAGTCTATCAGATTCACAGTAATCTTTTTAGTACCTACATCGGGAGATACATTCGCACCATAACGGAGCAGGGAATACACCTTCTCGTTCTTCTCCTGCATGTTCTGAGGTGTACAGTATGCCTCCTTTTCCAATATGGCAATGGCACGCTTCGCCTCATCCCCCGACCACTTTTTCGTACTCATCAAGTAATCGAAGAGAAGTTTTCTTTCTATGTTACGATTACAAGTACGATACTCATAGTTGCCGAGATATTCGTACTTTAGCTTCTCCTTGAAGAGAGCCAGCAATCTATTCTGAACCGATTTTTCGGGTTCGCCTATATGTGAGTCCATAAGCTATCATTTTTACTTAATTAAACGGATTTTGCCTGTCAGGAGTTGCTGCATCATGCCTTGCTTAATCTCCTTGTATTTATCTCGCTTTTCTTTGAGTGCGGCGATTTCAGAATCGCAGTCGGAAAGGATGTTGGCGATGGCGGTTTGCTCTGATATTGTAGGAGGAATAGCGAAATTATATTTTCTAAGATCCTCCATATTTACGGCCATTAAACCTCCTTCATTAATATTAGCTCTACACCAATCTCCTAAAATATAGCAATAATAAAAGAAATACTTCACAGATATTGTGTCACAACAACTCCTCTTTCTCATAAGAAAAGTAAATTGTTGATTCGCTAACGAGTCAACATTTAACCATGCATGTTCACCAATAGTTGCCGTTGTTGAAAGTATTATACTATCTTTCGGAAATAATCGCCCTCCTTTAACAGCTTTAAGGGTAATATGTTGAATAGAATCCTTCAAAATTCTGCCATGCAAACGAATATCCTCCATTCTAAACCATGGAATTGTTCCATTAAACCAAAAAGAAGTTATCGCCTTTGAAGGAGTATATCCATTACCTAACTCAAAGAGTTCTTCTATGGAATATGTCATCCAATCTCCACAAAACCCTGGCAATCTTTTCTTACCAGTAAGAAGCTGCTGCATAAGTCCCTGCTTGATTGCCTTCTTCTTCTCGATCTTTTTGGTTAAGGCAGAGATAAGAGAATCTACATCAGAAAGGGCTGTGGCAATGGACGCCTGCTCTTCAAAAGGCGGTATCAGAATATTTAACCCTTTTACATCATCCTTATAAATTGCCCCTAAAGACGTTGATGCATTTATAGATTTCAACAAATTTTGCCCAAATGTCGATTTGAATAGCGAGAACAGGAAATATGAATTTATAGTATCTTTCAATTTCAACAAATATAAATTAGGAGCTAAAGTTGCCCTCTTTGTCTTCATCTGAAAATAATAAACTTTTCCAATTTCTCCTCTTTTAGCCAGTAACACTTCACCGCCATACAGTGTAGATTTTCTCAAAAAACGATAAGATTTTTCATCAACATATTTCACTTCAGAAAGTGAAGACTGCTGCTCTAAATCTGTAGCTCTTACATACCATGCATATCCATTTCCTGTAGTTGTAACCACATTGCTAGCCATATCTGCAAAACTTCCATTGGCATCGTAATCAGTAAGTAAAACTAAATGATTTTTTAATTCACAAACCTCCCAGTCCTCAGGTATCACCCCGACTTCCGTCATTTTATAACCACTTTTCATTTCAACCATACTCAATCCTCCATTCATTAAAGAACAAAACCCATTTGAGCAAGATGAGCATTCACCCTGCTTTCATAATCTTCAACTTCCTTATCAATAGAAGGAAGAGTCTGGTCATAGCGGTCTGAAATGGCAGAAAGCTGACTTTTCAGCTGCTCAATGCTACGGCTCAACTCAGATTCTATGCGAGTAGAAATAGCATTTACCCACTTCTCCTTTACGAGATTCTTTACTCTCATTTCATTCTGCGCCAACAATTCATATTCCTCTTTTACACGAGACAACAACTTGTCATTGGCTTCCTTCAACTTGTTTTTTTCTGCTTTGATAGAACTTTGCAAATCAAGCCACTCCATAAGATGATCAAGTTCTTCCCTTACAGTAACTTTGGCACGCTTCTTAACAGAAGCCAAGTTAACCTTCTCCTTCTCGAAATTCTTTGCATCAAAAACATCATCATTCTCCTCAACTAAGTTTGCCACCTCATTCTCCATAAAAGCAATGCTGGCAGACAACTCATCACACGCATCCAATTCACTCTTACAAAATCGATTAACGATATACTCTACAGGCAAGAGGTCACTTTCAAAATCATTCCAGGTTTTCACCACTACAGGAACCATTTTCTTCTCCTTTTTATCCTCTTTCTGCTTAGGACGAAGGTTAAGCTTCCAGCCATCAGCCATAATCATATAGACATCATCCTGCATGGTTTCTGCCCAATAATTCATCAGCTGTTCAAAGGCATCATATTCATCAACCAACAGGTTTCCCTTGCCAAACAGATTACGAATGCTTTGTCCCATTCTTTCAATGAGAGTCTTCGGCTTTTCGCTGCTTTCTGCCAAGCCGTAAATGGTTTCCTGCCACTGCTCCATAAAATCAGTTCTACAATGATGCTTCAATGTAGCTTGCTGAGTCTGATAATCCTCATTGTCGTTGATGATACCATCAATCTGCTCTCTAGATACCGCCCAGGCATAATAACCATTACCCTGATCTTTTACCAGTTCATCCTTCAAAGTTGGCAATGCCTCCCAATAATCGGAAAGCTGATCTATATCGTGCTTTGGCAAGCCACCTTTAAGATGGGCTTCGATATTCTGTACTATCTCGGTATCACGAGCTTCAATATAACGAGGGATATTCAGATTGTAATCATTCTTCTCTATCTCTTCCTGTGGAACAAAACGAGCATAATGAGGTACGTCAACCCATGCTTCCCATGTGTCAACAATACGCTGGATATCCTCTTCACGCAGGCGGTTCATATTCCCATCCTTTACAAAGCCATCCTTGGCATCTATCATAAAGATACCCTTACGATCAGATGCTTCCTGCTTATCAAGAATGATGATGCAGGCAGGGATTCCGGTACCATAGAAAAGGTTTTGTGGCAGTCCGATGAGTCCCTTGATATAACCAGCCTTGACAATGTTCTTGCGGATTTCACCCTCTGCATTGCCACGGAACAAAACACCATGAGGCAAAATGCATGCGCCCTTACCATCAGCAGCCATCGACTTGATGATATGAAGCAAGAAGGCGTAATCGCCATTTTTCTCAGGTGGTACACCGATAGAAGAAGGAGTACGGGAGCCTTCTTCCATATCCACCACACCATTACCCCAGCGCTCAAACATGTCGTTTTCCTTAGCACTCTTCAACCATGATTTCTGGCTGAAAGGAGGATTGGCTACCACGTAATTGAAGGTTTGCAAGGCGGTAGGTGAACTGAGGAACTGTGGATTATTAAGGGTATCACCCTGCTGAATATCACTGCATTCATAGCCGTGAAGAATCATATTCATCTTAGCCATACCCACATTATTGATGTCTTTCTCCTGACCAAAAAGAGCCGTATTGTTGGGATGCAAAGACTCGCTCAAAGCTCTCAAAAGTAGTGAACCTGAGCCACAGGTTGGGTCATAAATCGAGATATTTTCATGTAGATCCTGATGAATGCCAATCACCTTTGCCATCACACGACTCACCTCGCCTGGAGTATAAAACTGTCCCTTACTCTTACCGCTTTCTGAAGCAAAATTCTTCATCAGGTATTCATAGGCATCACCCAGAAGGTCATCATCACCAGCACGGTTGCTGGAAAAATCAAGTGCATTTTTTGTGAAAGCCGTAACAAGTTTAGACAAAGTATCTACCTTGTCCTTACCCTTACCCAGTTTGGTATCATCATTAAAATCGGCAGTATCAATCACGCCGCTCAGATCATTTTCCTCTGCAATCTGATGGATGATTTCATTCAGTCTTTCACCGATATTACTCTTATAACGAAGCGCAAGAATATCCTCCCAAAAACATCCTTCAGGAATATTGAGAAGATAATCCTTATCAGCCTTTGCCTTGTCACTGATATATTTTAGGAAGAGTACAACAAGTACATAATCCTTATATTGGCTGGCATCCATGCCGCCACGCAACTGGTTACAGCTCTCCCATAAAGAGCTGTATAACTCAGATTTCTTAACTGCCATTTATATAAAATTTTACTGATTAATTAATGATTAAAATGGAGCGTAACTTCCCCATCAGGCATTTCTTCAATGCTCTGCACCCATTCGATGCTGCCTGTATCGGGATTTACGTCTATCGAATATTCGCTGCCTTCCTTTTGACCATCAAACTGCACGGCAAAACGCCAAAGACCATCTTTCAGGACTTTGGTAAAGGCAATTTGTATTGTTGAAGCATGCGATAGGGATATATCTAATCGCTTAGCTATCTCTTCATAGCTAAGTATCCATTTGGGATGATTCGTATCTTGATTGATAAGGCACGCTATACCTGTAGATGTATAGGTAATACCCTCTGTTTTACTAATGGCATAGTAAGTACGTGTACTATTAGCTTCAATACGGATGACACGCTCACCAGTATCAATAGATTCATCCTTGCTACAACTGGCAAGAACGAACGTTAGTATAAAGGCTACAAGAGCCTTGACGCCCCACTGATAGGGGGGGGTAATTTGTCTGATATTCATATAGTTACGTCGCTTTTAAGTTCTACATTCTATCAATTTACTCCCCCAAAGGTACAATAATATTTTGAAACTCGCAAGAGTTTTCCGATAAAAGTTTGGGAAATGTTTTTTAGCAATACGCTGGCAAGCTTGATCCTTATCCCCAGCTTAAGGTGAAAGTTTAGTAAAATGGGGTGCAATATAAATTTCCCCCAAGTTGGGGGACTTTTATATTTATCTGATATTGAGCAGCATAAACTGCCATCTAAATCTCTTCTTTCATCAGAACTGAAATTCAAAGTCACACTTCTCCACGTTGCGCAACTTCTCCAGTTGCTCAGCTTTATGAGCCTTCAGTTTCTTCACCCATTCTGCCATTTTGGGAGAAGAGCTCTTTATAACTATTGTTTCATTTACATGTACCATAAGCCTAAGTTTTATATATCGGGGCAAAATTATCAGTTTTTTTTTATCTTCGCACCATCGTATAAGCTTCGAAATATACACTACGCCTGAAGCGGCTTCAATTCTTCAATGCCAGTTCTTATTTCCTCATTTTCTGAATTTCCTCCAGCGGAAGCTCGGTGGCCGTTGATACTTGCTCTTCAGAAAGCCCCATTGACAAAAGGCGGTAAGCTGTGTCTATCTTTTCTTTAGCCATTCCTTTAGCCATTCCTTTAGCAATACCTTTAGCAATTCCCTTTTCCTCGCCTTCAACATAAGAGCCATAAAGACCAGAGTAGTAGTCGTCAACAGCCTTGATACTTTCATCGTATTTTTCCTGCTCCTCACTACTCAAGAAACGAACATCTGGCAATTTTGCAAGATGATCGAGCATCTTCTTTTGTTCCGCTAAAGGCAAATTTTTGAATACTTCATCCATTTCCATATACTTCAAAACATAAATCCATTTTTCAATGCCAGTTCTTATTTCCTCATTTTCTGAATTTCCTCCAGCGGAAGTTCGGTGGCCGTTGATACTTGCTCTTCAGAAAGCCCCATTGACAAAAGGCGGTAAG
>ERZ1034901.1590-NODE-1590-length-15648-cov-149.372218_pt1 | contig 15648 bp, 18 predicted proteins | sample MGYA00520628_ERZ1034901 | MGnify/ENA primary metagenome ERZ1034901 (study PRJEB33766, sample SAMN09781783) | gut metagenome | biome: gut microbiome | host: Homo sapiens | place: Madagascar | study: EMG produced TPA metagenomics assembly of the PRJNA485056 data... | reverse complement strand
CGGGAAGAAACTGAAACTTTTCGGGAAGAAACTGAAACTTTTCGGGAAGAAACTGCTCTCTCTACAAAAAAGGTAAAAAACATCAACCAAAGCCACCATAATTTAACTTTTCTTATATATAATAACTTGCTATTATATATACTTTTACTCCTATCACGCACATTATAAATATTTCTTTACATTTTTAATTTTTCCTCCAAGCTCTATTGTTAAATAAGAAAAAATAAAACTGAAACTTTTTGTTTTATCGTTTCATTTTCGTATTTTTGCATCGTTTTTAAATATTACAAATATTTCGGGAAGATGAAAAAGAACAAAGGAAAAAAGTCATATATCGTTCAGCAAGACAATCGCATTGCAAACGAAAAGGATTCTTTTAAGAGGTATGAGCGTAACGTTCTATACCAGGCTGTCCGTGCTTTACAGGAAAAATACCCCATCAAAAAATTAGATGATGGCACATCTATCCACGCATACAACACGAATGACATTAGAAGTGAGATTGTAACACTAACAGAAACCCGGTTATTAGAATGCCTGGGCTCAAAGAATGCCGGAAAGAGGAACCATCTTCCAGAGTTAAAAGCGGCATTACAGGCTTTAGCCGAAAAACGTTGCGATATTCCAGAAAGTTTCAAGGGCAAAAATTGGGTATATGTAAACTGGATCAGTTCTGCCGAATATAACCCAACTACAAAGACTTTCGAAATAGAGTTTTCAAAAAAGATAATACCCTATTTGCTCAATCTGTCAGGTAAGTTCACACAATTCGATGTATATTCTTTATTTGAGCTAAAGAACCCTTATACTCAACGTTTCTACATAAAATGCAAGGCTGAGAAACATGACAATTACTCTTTCTACATGACAGAAAAAGAGATTAGAGAAAATTTTCAGGTATATACAGAAAAAGACGGCAAAAAAAAGCCCAAATACCCTAATCACAGTCAATTTCGCACTGCTGTGATAGAGAAAGCATACAAGGAGCTAAAAGAAAAATACGAAGCAGGCTTTTGTGATTGCTACTTCGAATATACAGAAGCAGATTCATTTAGCGGAGAACGCTATCCTGACAGATGGTATTTTTCTATAGGCTTCAAAGGGCATCCGGCAAATGTTAATGCCTACAAAGAAAAGAAAACTACAGAGGAGCAACATAGCAATAATCCTGTACAGCTAAGCTTCCTCGATTCTCTTGAGTCACAGGCCAAAAAGAACCAAGTAGAGTATTCATCAAATACAGAAAAGGCTAAGCAAAACGATTCCAACATTATGATGATAGACCTCACCCTGAAAAAATGGTTCTCTAACGACCCAGACTTCAGGGGAGAAATTGTTAATGCACTATCTAGAATGAGCGTTATTAAAGTTGAAGAAGTAAAAGATAAGATTCTTCGAATAACAACCAACCCAGAATATCGCAAATCTAGCCAAGATGGAACAGTTAAAGTTCTAAGAAGTGCATTATCAAAAGACGTTCTTAAAAAGAAATAGCGATGAATGAAGAAAAAAAGAAAAAATCAGCTGGAGTTTTAAAAGAAACTTTTAAACTTCCAACCGCAAATCAACTTCGGCAATATGTCAAAGAGAAGAAACATGTCTGGACGGATCTAGACAGGATTGTTGCACCTTCAGTTCTTTTGCTCAACGATGTGCAAACCTTGCACGCCTCAAACAATACACTTCTGAAGCTTTATGCCTCTAAAGAAGAAATTAATGCCGCAAAAGAAGCTGCTCGTAAGAGAATAGAATGCCTTGACGACATTCTTGTCAGGCTCAAACAGTCTTCTTTCGACTATAACGTTGCTCTAATGTCGCCACCATGGGACCAAGACGAAAACGGAGTTCCAACACTTGTTAAAGCAGAAATCAAACTAGCAGAAGACAGAAAAGACTTATTGTCTTTCATTCAATTAATAGACCTATACATGTATTAGTTATTAGGTACATCGATGCAAAGATTAAGTTCAATACTGCGTTAAATTAATATTTAATTGTCTGCAAATCGGATGAAAGATATTGCATACTGTAATACACAATTCAAATGCTTTGCCTTTAATGGATTTGTAGAGAAGAAACAGAAATACTACATAGGCTTTGCGACAGAAACTTCAGAAAATGTATGGTGGTATGATGGAAGTAAGGTTATGTTCAGAAGCGAGTCAAGTAGTAAGTTTCTTCATGCAATGCAAGAAAATCCAGACATAACAATAGAAGAGTTAAGTAAAGAAGCTGGTATTGTCATAGCAGTAGTAAAAAACAACAAAGATTTATGACAGAAAAAGAGTATATACAAAGAAGAGACAATGACAATAGTTGGCCCATTTTAGCAACGCCTTCTATCTAAAAACACACTTAAAAGTATCCTATGACTACCTTTAAACGTGTTTTGCGCATTTCTCGCACCTAGGTAACAAAATAGCATATGGCTTATGGTGTAAATAGTGTTAAATATAGACTCATTGTGATCAACAAATAACTATTTTTAGTAACTTTGCATTTAAGAAAAGTATAAATAGTAAAACAATTTTTTAAGTTATGAAAAAATATTTATTTATTTTACTTGTACTTTCACTATTTCTAACAAGCTGCGAAAATGAAATAGGTTTTACAGAGCAAAACTCTTCAAGAGGAAGTTTTCAAATAACACCTCAAGAAGCTGCTCAAATTGCATCATGTAGTGCTATCAGTTATAGTACTAGAAGTAAAAATGTAGAGGCAGAAAATGTTCTGTCTATAAGTTTTTCAGAGGTTGATTCTACTGCACAAGAGGCAAATCAACCACTTATGTATGTTGTAAATTACAAACAAGGAGGTTATGCTTTGGTTCCTGCAGACAAACGTGTTTCAACTCCAATATTGGCATTGATAGATAATGGTCAATTTAACGATAAAGTAAAAAAGAATTTTCTATCTCAGTTTATTGCAAAAGACATAGAAAATTATATTAGAAATGAAATAGCTGTGTACCAAGATAGCCAGGATCAAGACTATCGGATTACATACACATCTATTAAAGAATATCAAAATGTTGTAGATACTTTAATAAAGACTCAATGGACAGAAGGAGCACCATTTAATAACTATTGCCAAGTAAGTGGTACAAAAAAACGAGCAAAAGCAGGATGTGCAGCTATAGCAACAGGACAGATCTTTGCTTATTATAAATATCCTGCAAAGTATAATGGTCATGATTATTTATGGAATGAAATTTTAAGTGGGGAAAAACAACCAACAACCGAGAAAGGAAAAACGGCTGTAGCATATCTCATCTCAGATATAGGACGCTTAGATAAAACTAGATATGGAGTAAGCAGTTCGGCTACAAATGTGACAAATGTAAAAAATGCCTTGAATACAATGGGGTATAATTATACATATGAACAAAATCCATTATCTTTTGTCATTTATGTAAATGTTTTACGTTCTCATCCCGTTTTAATTAGTGCAACAGAGGAAAATAAAAAAATAGGGCATATATGGGTTATTGACGGTTATGCGGATGGTATTAGATATAAGCAATATGAAGATTATAATACAGGAGAAATCGTAAAAACAGAAAAAGAAGTTCTTCCTTTAGTGCATTGTAATTGGGGATGGGGAGGACAAGGTAATGGATATTATTTATTTAACGTCTTTGATATGCAATATAAAGATCCCCATAAGACACGTGCTACTTATAATTCTAATATATCTGCTTATGTTAATATTTCTCCAAAAAAATAAAATAGATATTATGCAAAGAGTGATTGTCACTCTTTGCATAATATCTATTCCTTTTTTTCAATCGTTTTCTAAAAGGTATTCAAAGACAAACTTAAAGATAGATATTCCTTCTGAGAATATTCATTTTAGAATGCAAGTATATAAAGGCAAAAACTATTTTATTTTACCGAAAGTAGCTTCACACTCTTTAAATAAATATATGGATAATGAAAGAATTTGGCAATGGGAGAAAACATATATTATTGGCAAAACAAATGTAATATTAGACAGTTTAAAAGTTGGAGACATCGTTGGAGATATATGTACTGGTTTTTATAAAATTCGTAAGAAAACTTCTTTTAGATTATTATATTTTATTCCACCACAAAAAATAGGACATGTCATATTACCTTATATGTATAACGAAAAAGCAAATAGACTTTATATTAAAAATATTAGCGATTATATAACTACACCAGATACAAAATACCTCTATTCTATAGATGATAATCACCTTATATGGATAGAAAATACACCATCTTATGAAAAAATACCAAATGAAGTATGTCGTTTGCAGATATATAATCATCCATCTCTAAGCGTAGAGAGAGAATTAAAGGAAGAATATCTTAAGGAATAATAGTCCTAATGGCATAAAATACATCCAACTAGCTTTGCAGAAAGGTAAAAATAAAATAAAGTTCGATAAAATTAAAATATAATCGAACTACAAAATAATCTCGAAATAACTGCTAAAAAGCTTGGTAGTTATTTCGATTTTTTGTATCTTTGCAATCGAAATTAAATAGAAATATAGATATGGCAAAAATCGGATATGCAAGGGTCTCCACAAAAGACCAGAATTTGGACTTACAATTGGCAGAATTAGAAAAAGCTGGTTGTGAGAAGGTGTATTCCGAGCACAAAAGCGGCATAAAAGCCCGTTTAGAGCTAGCAGAAGCGATTAAATACCTTCGAAAGGGAGACATACTAGTCGTGTACAAATTCGACCGTCTAGGACGTTCTTTAAGCGACTTACTAAACATCATTTCAGAGTTGCACGAAAAAGGAGTATCGATACAATCTCTTAAAGACAATATCGATACGTCATCCACATCTGGCAAATTAATGATGCATATCTTCGCAAGTCTTGCAGAATTTGAACGTGACCTTATCGTTGAGCGCACCCAAGCCGGACGCAAAGCAGCCATGGCAAAGGGCAAGAAAATGGGAAGGCCGAAGCTAAAGCGACATACAAAAGCCAAGGCTACAGTATCCCTTTACAAGAATGGTATGACCATAGATGAAATTCAAAAACAGCTAGGTATTAAATCGAAATCTTCTATTTACAGATTCTTGCGCATTGAAGGCATAGAACCAACAAGAAAGCCACATATCTGCAAGAAGAAGAAGAAGTGAGAGACAAAAACATGGTTGAACAATAAAATTGAACAAATGAATAAAATAGATATATTATATCAAAAATGGCAATCATTGCAACCTCTACCAGAAAGGAAGCAATATCTTTTGAGTCAACGCTTTACAGTTGATTATAACTACAATAGCAATCATATCGAAGGAAATACTTTAACGTATGGCCAAACTGAGTTGTTATTATTGTTTGGGAAAGTTAGCGGAGAGGGAGACTTAAAAGATTTTAATGACATGAAAGCAAGTCAAGTTAGCTTGAAAATGATAGAAGAAGAGGCTAAAGACTTGAATATGCCACTTACAGAAAACTTTATACGTCAACTTCATAAAACATTACTTCGTGAAGACTATGAAGTACATAACCAGCTACCAGGTGGAATACAAACAAGCTATACTGTTCATGCAGGACGATACAAGACCCGACCAAACAGTGTAAGAACTCGCTACGGAGATTATTTTGAGTACGCATCACCAGAAGAAACTCCTGCTCTAATGTCTGATCTCGTGACTTGGTTTAACAAGGAAGAAGCTTCAGGAGTTCTAACTCCCGTTGAACTAGCGTCACTATTCCATTACCGCTATATACGAATTCATCCATTTGAGGATGGCAATGGTCGAGTTGCCAGACTAATGGTAAACTACATCCTTGCACGTCATAATTGGCCAATGGTTGTTGTCAGAAACAAAAACAAGAACAAATATATAGATGCCTTACATGAAACAGACGTTGTAGTAGGTCCTACACCTTCAGCAGGAGCACATGCCAAAATCTCACAAATTAAACGTTTTGCTAAATATTTTAATGGACTTGTTGAAAAGGAATTGAAATACTACATAGATTTCGCAACAGAAACATCTGAAAAAGTATGGTGGTATGACGGAAGTAAAATTGTGTTCAGAAGTGAATCCAGTAATAAATTACTTCATGCCATGCAAGAAAATCCATACATAACAACAGAAGAGTTAAGTAAAGAAGCAGATATTGTTGTTACAGCAGTAAAAAAGCAATTGCGAGCCATGATAGAAAAAGGTTACATCCAAAGAAGAGACAATGATGACAGCTGGCACGTCTTCGCAACTTCTTCGATATGATCATCTTGCAGACACAATATATACAACTCCGTAAATTGTTCCTGCTATACAAGTGTTTTTTATTAACATTTTCATAAAATCACCTACTTATATCATATCTTCAACCAACCGGGTTTTACTCAAAAAATACGTATGAAGGTATACTGAGGGCACCTTTATACGTATTTTTTAAGTAAAACTCTCTTTTAAACCAAGCTACTTGAAACACGAATATCAGATTATTATATTTTACAAATTAAAAACAAAGTATTTGCTATTTCATTTATAATTTCAAAATACCAGACAATAACTTGCGAAATGTTTGCAAGTTAAATATATCTAACGCTCAAAAATAACATGCAGATATTTTGCAAATTAAATATTTTTTAGTATCTTTGCGACAAAATTATAAATCAAATATAAAACATAAAGAAAGGAGTTTGTATGAAAGCTCATGCAGAATTAAAGAACTTATTAAAAGGCAAGAAGATACAAGCATTTGTTAAAGACATGTGCTTGCATGCCTATCCATGGACAGAACGCATTCCTGTAGAATATTTGGAATATAAGATATTCGAAGAGTTCCGTTTACGTGAATCAACAGGCGAAAAGACACGCATTGGACTCGACAAAAAGCTACAGGTAATTCCTGATGTTATACTATTCATTAAACCAGGTTATCGAGCTCTTAATCAAGGGCATTGTTTTACCATTGCCCTAGAGATAAAGGAGTTTAAAGATGACCTGATGCGTGACGAGAAGCTATGGAAGTATGTTGGCTGGACAGACTTCTTCTTCATAGCCGTACCTGATGATCTCACTCAATATGCGTTTGAAAAAATAGTCGAGGTAAACAACGAACACCCAGAGACACTATCGAAAATAGGTGTATTAGGCCTCGAAACAGGCGAACTATACTCTCATCCGCAACGCTCAGAAGTTAGCATTGAAAAGCAGAACCTGGTATTGCAGAATGCAGTCTATAACTACGCCTTCAAAGATGCAAAGACTATTTTCTTCACTCCCGAAGAACTACCAATACCGGTAGCTTTAACAGGAAAAAATATGGTTGAGGAAGATGCGAAAAATAACCCGCAACAAAACTGCAAGTTAAAAAATAGCGATACACTGCAGTATGAAGAGCGACAAAATAACCTGCAAGAAAACTGCACGTTAAGAAAAGGTGGCTATAAACAACTTTCTAACGAAGAAAAGGCTGCACGAAAAGCAGCCTTCCTGGCACGTCAGGAGTTTCGTGAGAAACGAGCTGTAGAACTAGCAGAAAAATCTACTGTACTCAATGAAGATATACGTCAGCGCCTCATGGCACAACCGCCAAAAGCACAGGAAGTGTTCTGGAAAATACGTGAATCCAAGAACGGCAAGCAACTTCAAGATATAGTATCAGAACTTGACTATTCTCAAAGAACAGCCGCTTACGGACTTGCCAGTCTCACTTCTGCCGGATTGATCAAACGTGACGGAAGCCGTAAAACAGGAGCCTACACTGTCACAGACATAGCAGCATGCAACACAACGTGTGCAACTTGCTCAATAGCTCTTCAATGCAAAGACTACAAACCAGTCTAACATTCTATTCCAAATCTGGTCGTGATAGTCTGTCAAGTAGAAATTGACAAAGCCAAAGAACAAACATATAGTATTTAATAAATACTAATATTCTTATTTAATAATTACGTATTATTATATTTAATAAATTATATGATACTTATTTAATAAATATAATAATACGTAATTATTAAAGTTTATTGTTAATCTTTACAAATATTCTTCATCATTAAATATAAATATAGTATATTTGCAACATAAATCTTTAAATATTAAATAGATATGGCTATACAAAAAAAAGGCAATGTGGATTTTTTGAAAGATGTAACACCAACTAGCCTGTCGTCTGACAGCAAAGATTCAATCATTGTTACAGATACAAAAGACAACACATCTTCTTTAAAAGAAGAACTTCGCACAAAAAAGAAATCGATAGATAATTGGGGAAGACCTCGCAAACAGCTCATAGAAGGAGTAAAAGAAGTCTCGCTTACTGTCCAGCTTCCTGAGACTTTGATTAAGGCATTACGTAAAGAAGGTAAAAAGCAAGGAAAATCTATGAAAGAATTGATAGGAACATCTCTTCTTTCAACTTACTCTAGCCTTTTACAATAACAAATAAAAAAAGCAACCATGGCAATAAAAATAGCAGTTACAAACCACAAAGGTGGAGTTGGCAAGACTATGACAACATTCAATCTCGGTGCTGCACTTGCAGAACTTGGGGAGAAAGTACTTCTCATAGACAGCGATGGACAATGCAACCTCACCATGCAATCTGGAGCAAATGTAGAAGGAGCAAGTAATCTTTCCACATATCTCAATGATGATGATGTAGAAATCAAACCAGTATCAATCAACGAGAATCTTTGGATCATTCCTGGTTCTACCGCTCTCGATGAAGATGCTCATAATATAGAACTCAGCATAGAAGATGACATAAATGGTGCTACTCACTATTTGGCAGACATCCTTAAAAAGATAGAAAACAGTTATAACTATATTCTCATAGATTCTGCTCCAGGTTCTGGTGCCATCCTTGTAAACGTCATAGTTGCCGCTGACAAGCTCATAGTCCCTATTGCTGATAAATTTAGCATAACAGGAGCAAAGAAGCTCACCCAAATAATCAAGGCAAATCACAAGACCATAGAAGGAAAATACCTGCTTACTAAGCAAACAAAATTTGGAGTTTCAAAGCAAATTAGAGAAATGCTCACAACGCAATCTCCAGATGCTCTGTTTCATACTAGCATACGCCAATGTGAAGACTTGAACAAGTCTGCCGCACTGTCGCAAAGTATATTTGTCTTTTCTCCAAAATCCAATGGTGCAGAAGATTACATGTCTTTGGCAAAGGAGATTATAGGTAGCAAGAAAGATGAAGAAATGCCATTCTAAACAGAATCTTTTTATTTAATAAATACGAAATATATCATTTAATAAATACAATAAAATTTATTTATTAAAGCATAAAGATACTATTTAATAAAGAATATATAGAATAAATCAAAAGTCTGCTAACCACAAAGTTAACAGACTTTCGCTTTACTAACAAAACATCAAATAGAAAGTATGCTTATCCTTTTCTATTTACGCTCTATTTTGAGTTGAGTTTTACGTTCATCGTCAATAGTGCATTTGCTTAACAACGCTCCTATCCTGTGCAGTCCTGCAACAATTATCTTTTGCTGCTTGTTCCGAGGAACCTTTAAGCCATTTGCATAATGGGATAGCAATGCACTATTGATTCCAGTCTCCCTACTAATCGCAGCGAGCGATACGTATGAAGAATATGCCTTCAACATGGCAGTTACATCTTGGAACTTATATACAAATTCATATTCTTTGTTTTTGTACCATTCAGGAAGTTCTAATCCGAATTCTGTATATCCATCAAAACCAATTTTCAATTCAGCTTCACCCATATCTATAATATCATTAAAATCTTTGGTAACAATTTTCATTTCACCATATGATGTTTCGCTTGATACCAATCCTTCGAATGCTGAATTATTCCAAGCGACCTTAATAGTTATTTGCTTCATATTAGTCATTTTTGCAGCAAAGGTATAAAAAATAATACTCTTAGCACACATATCTGCGTTAAAAGTATCCAAAAGAATACTTTTTAATAAAAACAGATATAAAAAACTGCAAAAAATAGCCTAGAAATATTTTTTTTAAAATAAAAATCATCGCGCGCGATTATAAAGAAAAGAAAAATGACTGTAAATATTAATACTCTGCGGTTATTTTTATGCCTAAAATAGTTGCAAAAAAGTTGCTGATTTTCAGAAAAAATACCTACCTTTGCAAGCGAGTTGCAGAAATGCACTCTCAAAGTACAACAGCATAAGGCGTAACTGTTTAATCGGCACTCTGAACTTCGCAACTTCATCCGCCCGATAATCAACAGGGATGCCCCATAGGGTGAATTGTACACTTTCACGACCGAGTTTTCTTGGCCGTGAAAGTTATCGTATATACACAATTGGGGTGGACTGGGGTGAATCTTGCGGATGGCAATGCGAAGGCCTAGAGTGGAGATTTCAGCTTGGCTCCACCCCTTCATGCAAGCGTACACACCTTCAAAAATAACACAATATAGTCAGGAGCCAGACTAAGTTTTTTTAAGAAATGAAGACAACATTGCTATCAATCGCAGTATTTTGCTGCATGGCATCAGCGCAAGCACAAAAAGTAACGGTTCATGAACCAGAGTATAAAGGACAGGTAGCTGTCATTAACGCAGACAGCACCACAACGCTTCTCCAGAAGGAAACTGGAGAACACAAGGCAAAGTCTTCGGCTTTCGCCCTGGTTCCAATTCCAGGAGCTTCCCTTCTTGACAGAACTAAAGCTTACCTCACTGTGAAGGGAGCAGAAAGCCCTAACAAGATTTCCTCCAAGAAGTTTTCCCTCATCATCCGTGTGAAGGACAACAGCGAGGAGCCAAAGAACGCCTTCGGTATCTTCAAGTTCGAAACCAAGAAGAAGGAACGCAGATTCAAGATGGCAGATATCGGCTTCGGAAGCGCAACGGCTACTACCAATTTCACCACCGTGGATTATGAGGTGAAGAAGTTTGGAACTTCATCATACCTCGTAACTCTCCATGACCTGCCAGCAGGAGAATATGGAGTGGTGGCTAACGGTTTTGACAGTATCGCCACATTCTCAGTGAAGTAGAAATCATTTTGTAGAACCAGTTAAAGTTTATAGATATGGGAACAGTATTTTTATGGTTATTCATGGCATGGCTCTTCAAGGGCTTCGGTAAGGCTATGACACATTCAGGCGGCAAGAAACGCAAGGAAAGCTGGGATGGACTCAGCTACGAACAGAAGGCATGGCTGCATGACAAACATAATGGACGATAATGAGTAACAAATGTTTTCTGTTAGCAGGAACCATTGCCATCATCGGTGCAATCGAAGTAATACGCAGAGTCAGAAGAATGCAGGATGTAAAAGCTCCCATATTTCTTACTATAGGCTCTTGTGTATTGCTGCTTGTTGCAGGAATAATTCTTTCGTAAAATTATGGCATTAGAAATAAGAAGCACACCTGTGCTGACAGGTGAAACCGCTGAACGTTTTGTTCGGGAGGCGGAAGAGAATGAGAGAAATCCACAAAGGAGAAAATTACTTTTCTCCTTTGAAGATATTGACAGAATGATGGAACGTTCACGAAAATATCTAAAAGAGCATGGAGGAAAGAGTCCTTTTGCAAAGTAAGCAGATCATAGCCATATTCTTCTCCTGAAGATCTTGACAAAATGCACAATTGAAATATTACAGAGAAAGGAATATCATATAAGAACCGCTGTTGTTATGTGCTATTAAGTTAGTTTTTGTCTCTTCACTGAGGCTGGACGTCCTCAGCGGAAGCCTATCGTTGTTGTGTGCGATTAAGTTCGTGTTTGCCTCATTACTGAGACTGGACGTGACAGATAGGCTGGAGCCGGAGGAATCCTCCGGCTCTTTTCATCTATGCCATCTACTTTTTTTCACCTTGTTCTGCGGTCTCATCATGTGCATAGCCATAAGCATACACCTACGCTTGAAGGCGAGTTCGTCTTCATCGTCTTTCTTTCCCCAGCCAGTGCCAGGACCACCACCTCCTCCATGAGACTCTGCAATAGCTGTAGCCTTATCAAGATAACCCAAGAACAGAGCAGTGGCTACTGTCGTAATTTCAGTAGCATTCTCTGCCATCTGCTCGAAGATAGAATCATCCAAAAGAACAGAATTGTATTTGTCAAGTATTCTTCTTTCGTCAGGAGACATATTTGCTGTCATTTCGTTGTATTTCTCCATCCTCTTCATAGCATCGAAAGCAGCGAGATTGTAACCAAACGCCTCCATTTCCTGCATGGCATTCTTGTTATACTCAGGCTGTGCTGTTTGAAGTTTCGTCTTCACCTCCTGGTAGCGAGTTTCCGTTTTTGAGGTCTGCTCATTCAAACTGTCGAGCTTTGCCTGTGCCACACTAAGCTTGCTTTCCTTGTCAAGAATCTGAGCCTTAACATCTTCAAGGTTCTTAGTGATGGCATCCATCTTTCGGGCAGCTTCCTCAGCTGAGATCTTACCAGAATCACGGTCAGCCTTCAACTTCGCAATTTCCTTCTCCAGGTCTTCCTTATAGGTTTCCAGATGCTCTATCATCGTACTCAATCCCTTGACTCTTGCAGAGGCATGTTTGATTTCCTTATTCAAAGAATCAATGGTCTGCTTCTGTTCTTTGATGGTTTCCTTGTTCTTCTCGATAGCATCATCAAGAACAATCTTAGTATCAAAGAGTCTTTTGTTTTGCTCCTTCAATTCCTTTCTTAAAGCTTCGTGATATTCTGCTGTTGAACGATGTTTTGCACCAGTTTCAGCTATTGGATCCCCACGTTCCAACCCATACTTTGCATTGATTTCTGCAATGGCATTATGAAGTTCGGTCGTTCTTTTTTGATACTCAAACTTGGAATTATTCTCACCAACCATCACCTGCTTCCACGAAAATTTGTTCTGTTCGGTGACAGGAAGAACTGTACAATGTATATGTGGATTTGTTTCGTCCAAATGTACCACAAATGCAGCAATGTTTTTCTCTCCAAATCTATCACTCATAAACCGATACATATCTTTAGCCCAGTTTTCTATTTCTGGCATTCTTCTGATGGAAGAATTGTCTGCACCACGTTCCAAATTCACCTTTTGATTTCCAAAAGCCAAACGGTGCATTTGGTCTCTCGATCCTCCTAATATGAAGTTGGCAACTGTCCTTATTTTGGGTTCCAGCCCTAATTTCTTATATTTCTTGTTAGGGTCTTCAATACCTCTTTTTTTCAAATTTTCTCTTATTCGTTTCGGAATAGATGTTCTTTTATCTACAGGAACGACCTGGCATCCTTGCGTTATTTCGAAATTCAGAAGGTCTCTTGTTGGGTCTATATTTAAAGACCGAGAACTTGTTTTCGCACCATGCAAAGAAACTCTCAAATGCTCATTGCTTTGAGAAAGGGTCATGCCCTTTCCTGGTCGAATGTCCATTACTTGTTTTGCCATAAATATCTGTTTTTGAGTTAGGGGAGGGCAGGGCTCTTAGGGAGCATTCCCTGAGCCTAATTTTAACAACGGCTTGCCGCACGTAAGTCGCTTCATAGAAGCTTGTTAAGCCCTCCAAAATCTTTTTGAGGGGGAATTAGGCTTCCCCCTAATGAAAAAACACCACTCTATCGGCGCAAGCACACGTTAAAAAACACTCTAATTATCCAAAGACTTTTCTCCAGAAGAAAGGATTTCACTTCTTTCAGATGAAGAAGATTGTGAAGGAGTCGCCTGAGGCTGTAAAGAATCGTCTCTATGACGTTCTGTCTCTATATCCGAGCAATCGATCCATTGCAACACGAATGGCTTTACTGAAACGATTTTTTCAGTGCCGACCTTTTGGATCTCCGCAACGCCCATACAGCAAAGCACACTGATGAACTTGGAAACAGTTGTGCGGTTCCATATCCATCCTTTTGTAAGCTTACTGTATTTGATCATCCCTTTAGTTCCACATGAAGTCTCAGAGAAATGGCAGTATAGCTGCACTACCGTTCTCCAAGAATTGAATATTTCAATCTTTGGAATATGCCCTGTCTTTGTGAAGACAGTAATTAGGAGATTATTTCTCAAAGAAGAAATGAAAGACTTGTATAGATGCTCTTTTCTTTCACGAAAGCATCTCTAAATATAGATTGAGTTTTCATTTTTCAGTATGAGATTTCATCATTTAAAACTATGATGAAATATTATGCCTAAATCTTTTCAATTGAAGAAGCCTCAGAAGTAAGCGTTACAGGAGCAGTCCAAGTCGTTGTATAATCTGTTGTTGGAGCATTTGTACCAAAACCATACCATTCTCCAGGTTCACTACGATTCAACTGTGGAAACTTGAATGTAGCTTTTGATACAATCTTGCCAAGCTTCAGCCCGGTAATCTGAACCTTATAATCTGCATTGGCATTCTTTGCCTTAATGCTAATCTCAGTAAGAGCATGCTTGAATACGAGATTCACAGGATTATCGGAATTCTCTGCGTAATTACCTTTAGCAGAAGCATACACGAAGTCCTTCTGGCTTGCGGCCGTCTCATTAGGTGTAAAATTTTCCAACTTTATACCACCACTAATAACCTTGAAAGCTCCTACTGTTCCTGGAACATCAGGAGAATAAGCATAAAAATAGTGATTATTGTATGCATTCGTTGCAGGCCAGTAGAACTTAACTGCATCGGTAACCCACAACTGACCATTGTCTGAAGAGGTATATTTCACATCCCGCATGATAGTATAATCATAGTCGGCATCAAAGGCACTCACCTTAAAACTACCCAAATTGGCAATAGTAGTCTCAACGGCACGTGTATTCATGCCATCCATGGATGCCGTGAAAGAAACCTCTTTCTGGGCTGCTGGTGTAGTTGTGTCCTGACCACCAGGTAAGTTAATTACATTAGTGATGTCCTGGTCGCATGAGCTGAGAAGCATGGCAACAAGACCACTCATAAACAATAAATTTTTCTTCATAATTTGTACTTTTAAATATTATAGAATACACCCACATTGCTGTGAATAGCAGTGCAAAGTAACTGCATTTGGAGCAAAAAACAATAAGAAAAAAAATATATATCCTATATTAACATTAATAATTTAATTCAACTCAAAAACGAGTATTTTTTTATCATTTAAATGTTAAAAAACAGCCCACCTTTTTTGTAAATTAGCAAGTAAAATCTTCCACACTACTACTCAAACTGAAACTTTTTGGGAAACTATACCCCCAATTATTCTATATAACAGTTATATGGAATAATTTAAATTCTCATGTGTAGGCACATATTTAAAGCATATATATATTTATGCATTATTTAGATGTTACGTAATTAAGTAAATACCAATAAATTACAGAGCAAAATAGCCACCGATTGCGATAAAAGTAAAAAATACTTACACGCAAAAACTGCCTGTTTTTTGAACGTTGACACAAAGTCAGCACACACTCATCAACGAGCAAGCGAATTGTCCCCACGAGCAGCAAGAATGAGGATGAGCCCCCTTGTGGGGCGACCCCTAAAAGTCAAAAACGACATAAAAGCATCTTTTTATGATAGACAGGGCATTTTATTTCGCCTTAAATTCAGGCAAAAATGGCATTTTAGTACTTTTATATGTTTTTTTTATATTACTTTTACTTACTTTCGCGCGCGCGTTAGTCAAATCATAATACACTGATTACCAGCGATATATAAATAGAAACTGAAACTTTTCGGGAAGAAAACTGAAACTTTTCGGGAAGAAACTGAAACTTTTCGGGAAGAAACTGAAACTTT
>ERZ1034901.1589-NODE-1589-length-15651-cov-119.862208_pt1 | contig 15651 bp, 8 predicted proteins | sample MGYA00520628_ERZ1034901 | MGnify/ENA primary metagenome ERZ1034901 (study PRJEB33766, sample SAMN09781783) | gut metagenome | biome: gut microbiome | host: Homo sapiens | place: Madagascar | study: EMG produced TPA metagenomics assembly of the PRJNA485056 data... | reverse complement strand
TTTTGAAATCCTTAATATTAACTAACACTATTGTAACGTTACGGATGCAAAGGTACAAAGAATAGGGGAGAGCAAATATAACTCTATCACACTTTCTTTTAGTGGTTGATTATCAATGATTTAAGCTGATAGTAGGTAGTATCATATATCGTTATGTATAATTTAAGGCAAAAAGTGCGTATATTTTTCGAGGAAATATGTGTGTTTTTTGTCTATTATATTGTACCAAATAAAAAAGAGAGGCAATTACTTACCTCTCTTGCTCTTAATGAAGTGCAGAATATCCCACTTCTTCCAATAACGAGTGTGCCCTCGCTTCTTGCACTCACCGTTCGGAATTTCGCCCCTCGCTACCATTCTATTCAATGTAGCATCAGAAACGTGAAGCTTCTCCTTGACCTCCTCGGTGCTCAACATAGGGTTAAGCATATCGGGGATAATGTCGCACAATCTATCCAGGTCATCATCGCTCATTCCGCAAGCAGTGACCTTCTCACCATTTCTCTGTTGCTCGTCAGCCTTAAAGCAAGCATCACTCAATGACTTCAAAGCCGTACCGAGCAGCTTATAACTTAATATCTTTCCCATATTGTCCCTATTTTTGTGAAAATTCCGTAGAAATTGCCTTTATGCGCAAATTTTACGTCCTAACTTGGTTCTACTAATAAACATATCAGCAAAGCCATATATATAGAACATCGCCGTTACCACCATGATAGTGAAGCAGGAATCTATCATATCTTGAGTTGTGTACCAACTCCATTCAACGATGTGAGCCGCATTCACACCAAAGAAATAAAAGAATGGTATTCTGTATCTCCAACATAGGAAGAAGAACCTGCTTGCTAATATCAAAACCATTGGCAGAATATAAATCATGAAGTAGATGAATAAATAGCAGGGAAAATTCTCATTGTTTGTTATGAACATTTCCCTTGGATTCTGCGAGAAATCCCACATTCCGTAAGCGTGAAAAAGCATGAGGCTTATAGGAACGTACTTACAGAACCAGCGAAAGAATTTCAAGATTCTTCTGGAATATCGGTTACCATACTTCATGAGCATCCCCATCAGCTCCGTCACATCAATATCCTTTATCAACCGTTGGACGTTACCATGCTTCATAAGCATACCCATCAGCTCAGTAACATCTACGTCCTTTATCAACCGTTGGACTTCGGCTTCTTGTTCTTGTGTCATATAACCTCCTTTTTTTTGTTTGTTGTTGATGCAATTATAGTTCTTAAAAGAAAGAATTTGCCACAAAATTACAGCTTTTTGCACAATTCTGTTCATTTTGCGCAATATTTTATAGTTAAATTTTATAAAAGTAACAATCTGAAAGTAATAAGTCACAAAAATAGCGTTAGAACGGCTTTCTTGCCAAATTCTAACGCTATTTCTATATCTACTTATCAGTGTTTATCCTATCACAACCTCAAGGGTCTCCATATCAGCGAACTTCAAGCCGCAATCCTTAGCAGCCTTGAACAACTCCTTCTCGTCAACTGCCTCGATGGCTACCTCTACCTCGGCATTGGCAAGGTCTGAGAAGTACTTCTCGGTCTTCTGCTTCTGATTGAAGAAATACTCATTGACCTCAGCGAACTTGGCAGAATCGTCCTTGGTGTATTCGTAGTCATCATCGGCGTGCTTCTGCTCAAGCTGCTGGCACTCCTGGAGCTTGCGCTGCATCTCCTCGAACTTATCGTCCTTCAGGCTCTCCTGTGCTTCCTCCACATCCTTGTCGTAGGTATCGGCTACGTGGCGCAGTGCCTTCATATTCTTCCAAACTCGCATAGCGGCATCATCGCTCATTGATGATGTCTTCAATGCCTTCATTGTCTTGTAGGCTGCAACAGCCTCGATTGTCTTAATCTTTTTCATAAGTACTTAATCTTTAATTATTAATTACCTTGCAAAGGTACTATCTTTTCAGTATATTAGCAAGGATTTAACAAAAATTATTTAGACCATTACTATTTTGTTTGACTTCACAGCATTACTTAGATTTCATTAGTATTTACAATACTTACAAGAGAAGGATTTTTCTCTAGTTCTTTAATGAAATCATTAACAATAGTACTAACAGTAGCGACATTACCATTCTCAATATTGTTATAATTAATATTGAGATTGTTACGTCCGTAATAACTAAAACTAGCTAGTTGATTACCAGTACTATCAGTTACACTACCACTATCTACACCTTCGATAGCATCATTGTTACGAACTCGAACATTAGCGTTAATACTAAGTTCATTTACAGTAGCTTCTACATTAGAAGTCATACTTACAATTTTAGTTACTTTAATTTCCATAATTGTAATAATTTACTAATTTACATTTATAATTTAGTTTCTTACTATACCATAGCAATAACCATTTACTCTATTCCATTTATAAGTATCATCATCATACCACTCAAAATCAAAATAAATATTAGTTCCTATTTTAGGATTTTCATGTACGCCTGTAAATTTAAGATAACATTGAACTTTATCATTTTCATTTCCGACTGGTACAGTAAAAACATTAATCTTTTGACCAATACTATTAGTTATATCACCATAAGATATAACTGTTTTAGTATCATTAATATAATGAGCAATACATTTAAACTGTCCATTAGCAAATGTTTTACTACTACTAGTTTTTGATATTTCAACAAGAAGCATTATTTCATTATTTTCGATGTTTATAACATCATCCATAATTTCCCAATCTTGATTTCCACTTTTTATTTTATAAATATTAATAACACGTGGCTTATATTCCCAAAGTATTCTACCAGGAGAATCTAGTATTACTATACTAAGTCCTGCTTCATATTTATCAGGTATAAGACATGGAACTATATATACATCATCATTTGTAAAAACAACATCTCCTTTTGCATAAACATAATATTCATTTTTATTTACATCAGAAACTTTTATCAAACTACAATTTTTATCTGTACCATATCTAACACACAAATATAAACTCCAATACTCATATAAGTTTTGAAACATGTTTTCTAACAATACACTATAACCATGATCATCAGTAGACATATCTTCATATAAAACAACACTCATAGTTCTTTCTGTATTATATATTTTATGTATTGTTTTATTTGGAGTATTTATTGCAAATGTTTTTGAAGCATTATTACAATAATTTCTAAAATCACCAAGACGATATGGTTCAGAAGTACCACCATGAAGGTGATAACCATTATATGTAGCAGAAGGAGCAAATCGATTACCCCAAGTATTATCAGAATCAAGCCGTTCAGCAATATCAAAAATAGCATTAAAATTATTAACGTCATATTTAATTTCTGGAACTAATATTCCACATCTTACAATACAAGGAGCTCCATAATAGGATGTAACATTAATTGTTCTATCTTCTCGTACTGGAGGAATATCAGTAAATGGTTGTGAATAAGCAATCGGTTTACATCTAGACCAAGGAACAATACCATCATTATTACAGAGAGTAGCAAGGTCATCGCTACTCTCTCCAAGAGCTCGTTTAACATCATCAATGCTAACAGGAGCGGTGATTTTTCCGTTTACTAACATACGCTTAATCTTTAAAACTTAAAACACTAGGCAAGGCAGCTCTATAAGAGCCACCCTGCGTTAATACTTACTCTGATGCCTCGCTTGCCATATTAGCGGCGATAGCGGAATTAACCTCCTCAATCAATGCTGATACCTCACTGAGCTTGCTCTGAGGGATGCCGCTGATGTTGTAGGTCAGCTCGCTGCCGTTGTAGCTTGCGTTCGCATTGCAGAGATAGTTACCATTGGCATCTGCGTAGATACTCATATTGATGCTCTCGATGTTGCCACCCGTCTTGTCAACATTGTAGGTAATTTCTACTCGATAGCCGCCCTTGGTATAAGTGGCGGTTGTCTGTTCACTCTTCTTGTTAATCTTTAAATTCTCCATTTTCTTAACTAATTTAATAAATTAATATTCTTGTTATCTAATCTCTTCTTGTCACTGCTGCCCTGCTTTCCACTCAATCGCTGAACCTCTGATTCGAGGAAGACCACCCGAGCCTTCAACCTACTGACCTCATCGTCAACTTGCTCGATAGCACCAAAGGCAACGGCAATCAGCTTTGGAGACCAATAGTTGATTTTGAGGAAGCCCTTGTCGTCTTTCTCCACAAGGTCTTGCATGAAGGTGTTGTGAAGAACCCTTTGGGCAATCCAACCGATGCTATCCTTGTTGTCGGCATTGTATCGGAATGCAACCGTGCCACCCATCGCCTTGATGATAGCCAAGCTGTCAACGCCGTGTATGTCATGCTTCAAGCGTTCATCGGAACTCTTGTAAGCCGTAACACCGCCAGTGGCATAGAAATTACCATCCAAACTCAGCACAGGATTGCCATTGTTGTAATTAAGCCACATGGACTTCGTTCCGCTATCGTTGCCAACTCGAAAGTTAAGGTTATAGCCTTCAAGTACCACATTCTTGTTGTTGGAGAAGTTTCCGTAGCCTATGGTGAGAATGCCATTATCATCCTGCGATATGTTCATCACATTCAGATACCTTGATGCTTTGCTATTCTTCCATAGCATTCTATATACACCTGTGTGATAAATGTCGCCGCCAGCGTACAATGTTGGAGTATAGACGGAGCTTATTCCTTGCTTAAGGTTGATGACACCCCCACTTTGGGCACTGTTCGCATTGAATATGCTTCCATCGGCAATGCCGAGGTAAACGGTCTTGCTGCTATGGTCGTACTTAAGACCAGCCCATTGATTCCAATCCCAAGCAGTTTCACCAAAACGAATAGCACCACCAGTGTTGAAAATAACTTGCTCATCAATGGCACTAATAGGAGTTGACTTGTTGCCAATCTTAAGCGCACCATTCTGCAAGGTGGTACTGATGGTGTTGCTTGCGCTGATGGTGGTCGCACCGCTCAAAGCACCGCTCACGTTTGCTGTTCCGTTGAAGGACTGACCCCATAGCGAGCGAGCCGTTACAAGTTGGTCTGCTTGCTTCACGATGCCAATTCTCGTAGCACCATCAAGCAAGGTGTAATGGCTATCCCCTGTGGTTGCTGGCAAGCTTTGAGCCGCAGAGAACGATGTATTTGTCACCAAAGTTCCTTGGCTTGTGAAATCGGCAGACGTGCGTCCTGTCTTCTTGATGATTGTGTAAGACAGACTTCCATATTGACCTTGGCAATTTCCCCAAAGTTGAACATTACCAGTTGCATTGTTGTAGTACACACGCAACCTTGAAGACATGTTTCCAACCAACTCACGCAAGGATATGTTAAAGTAGTATACCCCAGAGCCATTCGCTCCATTCTGACGGATTCTCAACACGACAACCGAATAGGTATCGTTATATCCGTTGGAGAAGAGGAACGTGAAACTTCTATCATCATATCGGTTGTCTGTGACGGTAATGTCAAACAACTTCGCCCAATAGTGGGAAAGGTTTGCGGTGTTGCTGTTTACCGCTCCCGACCATACGATGTTGTCTTTGTGCCAACCATCGAGCAAATCCGCATTGAGGTTTGTCCATTGTGCGGTAGTCGAAGCTATGTGATTCGAGCCGTTGTAACCGAATTGCATACCTCCCTTGCCGAACTTCACCATTCCTGCGTTGTTGTTGCCAACGCCCATCAAGCCGATAGTGTTGCCAATGTTACAATCACCAATGTAGCAATCATCGCCAATGAGCAATCCATTGTAAGCACCATTCAATGCGCTTGCCACAATCTTAAGCTGACCTGTGAGCGTTCCACCTGTCAAAGGCAAGTACTTTGCGGCGATGGCATCCACCTGTGACTTCGTATAAGCATCAGTAATGCCATACCCACTTATCGTTGTCGGCTTGCTTGTGAGTTCTGAGAAGGCAAGGCTGTTCTTGATTGCAAACGAGCCGAAAGCACCCTTGTTGCAATAGGCGAGGTTTGAACTTGTGCCACTATATGCTCCGTTCCAGTAAGCTATGAAGCTCATGTCAGGAATGATGTTGCCATCAATCGATGCGTTAGTCCATCCCGAAGTGCCCACCGCAGAAAGGCTCTTCTTCGTGTAGCTCTTGGTGTAGGTGATGGCTGTTCCACTGGTGGATATGCCAGTCACGAACACATTGCTTCCACTTGGCTGAGTAACCGAGCGCAAGCCATCCGTAATGCCAAATCCCGACAAAGTGGTTGGCTTTCCCGTAATCTCGCTGAATGCGTGGGTATGTCCCAACTTGCTATAGGTCTTCTCCGCATCGGCAGACTTCAAGTAAGCAGCCAAGGACTGATGAGCAGTCAGATATCCTTTATCATTGGTAAGCTGGCTTACCTTCGTGATGCGGTCAGTGATTTCCGCCCACTTATGGGTGTGCGCACTAGGAGTATAACTGCTAGGTCTGTCTGTAATATAACTCCAGCTAAGATTACCTGATAGACTTGCCGCACTCAGTTTGCCCCTAAGGTATATGTCTCCAGCTCTACTATTGAATACAATTCTAATAATATCATCATAAGAAGATATTCCAAGAGAGTTCCAATTCTTTAAAATGCAATTAACACTTGCAAAATCACTACCATTAGTATCTTTTACTCCTGAGACTATATATCCATCACCAATAGATGGCAGATATAATTTAGTCGTTTTTATAGAACCATTTACAATCAAGTCATTACTTATTGTTCCTCCGCTCAACTTCAAGAACGTGTTGTTTGCATTTTCGGTCTTTAGATATGCCGAGAGTGACTGATGACTAGTTAAGAACGTACTGCCTTTAACTACGCTGATAGTAGTGCCATTTTTAGTAACAGACGTAACCGCATTACCACCGCCCGATACGGATATTGATGTAGCACTGCCACCTTCCAGTGACGTGATTCTAGTAGAGAGCTGCTTGATAGAGTAGGCAGATGCTATCTCACTCAGCGATTCTGATGTAAGCTTCAAGGCATCTGCATAGCTCTTCACACTGCCGTTCAAGCCGCCTCCACTGGATGATGATGTCCCAACACCATAGGCAGAAACACCACCACTAGTATAGAGGTTTGCCACCTCGTTAGTCGTAGTGTTCGTAATCTTCAACGCCTTATTGGTTGCGTCATACTCCATCTTTATGTTGCCGATGGAGATGTACTTTCCGTCAGGCACGATGATACTTCCGTTAATATCGGCAGTACCGTTAAACGAGTTACCCCAAAGCTTGCGAGTATTCGTGAGCTGGAGAGCCTTTTTCGCTGAACCGCTTGTAAAGTAGCCCTGCAAGGTGGTGATACTCGTCTTGTTGGTGGATATGCCCGAAGCATTTACCCCTTCTGCCTTTTTCGCTCTTGTCACCTCATCAGAAATTGACTTATTGATTCCGTCAACAATACCGCTCAAAGTATTCGTCTGCGCAATATTTGCGAGGAAGCTAACCACCTCGTTCCACTTATTGATAACACCGTCCGCAGTCTCCTCGTCAGTAGTCATAAGGGCGTACCAGTCATAGGCACTATCCCAACGAGTTACCTTCGTTGATGTAATGCCGTCCAGTACAGACTTATTGCTATGAGTATGCTTTGCTGATACCGCACCATCCCAAGCCGTCTGCTTTGCCGTTGTCGGTATAGAATAACCCGAAGCAAGACTAATAGCAAACGTACCGCTTGTTGTGATAGTCTTTGTTGCACAAGTCAAACCAGTAGGAAGAGTAAGTGCTACAGATGTAACAGTACCCTTGTTTGTGGTATAGCCCTTTGCATCAATCTCCGCTTTGGTATAATAGCTTGCGAGAGACTGATGGGCAGTCAGATACCCAGCATCGTTAGTAAGCTGGCTTACCTTCGTGATGCGGTCAGTGATTTCCGCCCACTTATGGGTGTGCGCACTAGGTGCAAACGTTGATGGTTTACCCGTAATGTTATTCCAAGATAGGCTCAGACCGCCAAGTTCTGTGGCTATGTTGTCAATTCGGCTGCTGAGAGCCTTGATAGCATAGGCGTTCGGGATACTAGTCAAGTCTGCATCCGTATAGCTTCCCTCTATGATTCTCGCATAGCTGATTACGCTTGCATTCAATCCGCCACCACCTGATGTTGACGTTCCTGCTACGTATGCTGTGATACCGCCTGTCGCATAGAAGTTGGCGGCGGTCTTTCCGTCCGTCTTCTGAACGTAGAGATTGCCGCTTCCATCATTGATGATGTAGATGTCGCCAATGGCAACCTTGCTCTTGAAGGTAGCGATGCCGTTGACGGTAAGCACACCTGTTATCGTTCCTCCTGCAAGAGGGAGATACTTAGCAATGGTCGAGTCCACTTGCGCCTTGGTATAAGCGTCCGTGATGCCATATCCTGCGATTGTAGTTGGCTTTGAGGTCAAGCTAGCGAAGGTATGGGTGTGACCGCTGAGGGAGAATGTGCTTCCCTTTGTCAAAGTCAAGGTGTGACCGTCTATGCTTGCGCTAGTAACGGCGTTCCCATTGCCTGTGACCGATACCGCATTGACTCCATCGGTGACTCCATAGCCAGCAAGTGTTGTTGGCTTTCCCGTAATCTCGCTGAATGCGTGGGTATGTCCCAACTTGCTATAGGTCTTCTCCGCATCGGCAGACTTCAAGTAAGCAGCCAAGGACTGATGAGAAGTAAGGTAAGTTCCCAAGTCAACGGCTGTTCCACCTGTGGCTGCTATGGTCTTCGTGACACCATTAATCTTCACGCTGTGCGTATGTGTCTTGTCACTCTTTCCGCTGATGTCTTGGTGGGAGGTGAGATAGTTCCCCTTTGGCTGATACAAGGTAGATGCTTCCGTCTTCTTCAAGTAGTCAGTCAGCTGTCCTGTGACATCAATGCTGTTAATCATATCATAGAGCTTCTTGATAGACCAAGCTGAAGCAATCTCCGTTCCCTCGTTTTGTGCCGTCAAGGACTTAGCCTTGTCGAAAGGAACGATGCTTCCGTTCAAGCCACCACCATTGCTAGTGCCCTCGCCGTATGCGCTCATGCCACCTGTGGAATACACATTGCCGTCAATCTTCAAAGCACCATTTACCACACTGAGGGTAATACTACCTAATTTAAGCTTTCCCTCTACCAACAAATCATTGCTTACGCTGAGTGTCGTAAAAGGAGCTTGCGGAGTCAAAGCCACAAGGTCTTTTATGTTAGTGCCATTGCTACCGCTCTTCCATGTAGGCTCAAAGAAGGTGAGGTATGCGCCAAGATTCTTCTCGCTGATGATGAAAGAGGTAGGGTCAGCGTGAACCCTGCCATCAGTTCCCCACCAGATTGCACCACCTGCCACATAGCCCGAGCCATCGAAGCGGAAGATGGTGTTGGCAGGAGTCTTAGAGCCATCGTTGTAGTCCTTATCGACCATTTCGCCACCGAACCAAGCGGCAACACCGCCTCCCTTTGCAGACTTCTCCGTTATACCATTGATACCTGCCGTAGTGTTTCCGTCCGTGTCTCGCAAACCGATGAGTGATGTAAGAACCAGACCTCCGTTAATCTCAGTATCGGGAGCATCCATCAGAGCCTTCTTTAAATAAGCAAGGCTGGTTACGTCACCTATAACTACACCGAGGTCGCCATATATCTTGCTAGTGATATAGGCGTTTGCCAAGCCAAGTTTGTCATAGAATGCGCTGTATGCGGATTGAAAGTTGGTGAACTTCGTTCCCACGGCTGAGACGATAGCAGCCTTGCCGTTAGTATCAGCCGCATTGTATCTTGTCGAAATATCGGAGAGATACGTGATGAGTTCTTTCTTGGCAGTAGAGAGGGTAGTGAAAGCAGTATTAAGGTCGGTGAGTTCTTTTGTACTCTTTAACACCTCTGCTCCCTTCACTTCATTGTACGACTTCTCGGCAGCTGCGAAAGCATCTTCAAGTCGCTTGGAATCCTGCGCCATAGCCGCAATCTCAGAAGGCTCTAGATAGCCATCTGTAACGTAGCTGTCGAAAGCCTTCTTATTGGTGGTGACGGTAGTTCCTAATTTGCTGATGTCACCCTGCGCCTTTTCTGCTGCCTTCTGCGCTTTCTCCGCCGCTGCCTTGGCTGCGTTAGCAACGGTATCATCGGTATATTTGGAAGCCTTGATCCAATCGGCGATGGCAAACGGAGAACCAGCAGCTTTGAGGGTCTGGCAGCGCAATACCTCATTTTTGTAGGTACTGCCATCTGTAGGATAGGTAGCATTCACCCAAATATCGCCCACCTGATAGGGCGGTGTAGGCTGGGTGCTGAAAACCTTCATCTTGCCATCTGCCGTTTCCTGCGCCTTGCTTGCATCGGAAAGGGCTTTAGCGATGTCGGTATCTGTAATGATAGTCCACTTATAGGTGTTGCCATCCTTGGCAAAGCGGTATGCCTTGCCCGTCTTGTTGTCGTAGTAAAGGTCGCCAAGATGGGTATCTTTATCCTTATCGCTAGTCCAACTGCTTGCTGGGGCATTCTTCAAAGTAGGCACACCATCGTAAAACCACGTCTCGATAGCTCCGTCCACCTGATTCTGAAGGTCAGCTATCACCTGCGAGTTCTTGATGAGATTGTTCACCTGCTCCTCGGTCAAGCCTCCTGCTGAGTTCTCCTTGATATACTGAGACAATTCCTTGCCATCCACGGTTGATTTGGCTGAGATTTTGCCTTTAACAGATACCTGCTTGGCTGCGCTGTCATACTTGATGTAGCTACTACCCTCATAGCCATTCTCCTTAGTAGGTCGGTCGCCTACATACATATCGCCGTAAACATTGTAGAACGCCTTGTTGGTCTGCTTATTCACACCATATTCCACATATTCCTTGTTTGCAAAGGAATAGCTGTTGATGCCGTGATAGAGGCTGACGGATGGCGAATAGGTATCTACCGCCGAGAAGATAAGGCAGTTCTGACGGTCAACATCGGTTCTGTTACCGCACTGATTGAGTACATCACCTTTAGCAGGAACATCGCTTGCAGTAGCGCAATCGGTATCGGAGAGGTCGATATAATGGTACTTCTTTCCTTCCAGTTCCACAGGTTCCTCGTCACGACCGATTACCAATCGCCAATAGAAGTGATTACCCACCTTGTGATAAGTGCCCTTTTGGACGTTGAATGATTCCGAGCGCACTTGGTCGCCAATAGCGAAATCATTATCCACTGCATCGCCTTCCTGCTCTGCTAAGAAATAGCAACGATAAGCCTTCTGTGACACATTATTATATGTCACAGTAACCTCTTCCACCTTGTGAGCCACCACGCCACCAGCAGGAGAGACAATTTCCTTGCCACCGATGGTGGATGTTTTCTTGACGACCAACTCCTCGAAGATAGCCTTCATTCTCACCTCCAGGTAATCGGTGATGAGATGCGAGCGACCTTCTGTATCGGGAGTCCACGAGCCGCCGTTCTCGGAATTGGAGTTACCGACAAGCAAACCACTTAAAAGCTTTTGAATCTTCTCCCAAGTGATAGTACCGTGAGCGGTGTCGTCAAACTGCTTAGACAGGAAGTTATCACTTCCGTACTTTGCAATAAGGCTTCTTAGTTGAGAAACGGAATATCCACCTCCGTTACCGCTACTTCCTCCGCTTGCAATGATTGTCTGTACATCTTCTTTAAGCTGGGTGATAGTACCCTTAATCACTTGATTACCTAATGTAATTGTTTGCACGAAACCGAAATCAATATTGGTTGATAGCTTCAATACTCTTGTCGCAAGCTCATATCCGTGTCCATCTTTATATGTAACATTCTGTCCGATTTGCAATTGAGGGTTATCCTCCAAGAACACATCTGAATATGACTTAACCTCATAGTTATTCATATCAGAGAGTAATCGCACAATCTCCTCCTTCGCTTTTTCCAATAATCTATTTTGAGCATCCTCATAATAGATAGTATCAGCCATTGCGATATTATAGAGAACCGTGATATTACACTTTAAAGAAGGCATACTTTCTCCACGAGGAATGAGCATTTCAGCAGCGTTTGTAGGTATGATAACCTCATTATCCTCTTGATAAATGATTTCGTAATCACCAGCCAATACAGAGAAATTATCCTTGCTAACATCGTCTGATGAGTGAGAGGATGATGCCTCTTTGTGATAAGTAAGCTCAAAGCCTACATAATCTCCGTAAGTTCCTCGACCTGCAAGTGGAGTAGAAAGTGCACCCGTATTAAAGTTTGGTTCAAATGAGCATCCGATATTCTTACCATTGATAAGCAAATCATCTGTAACCTCAAAGTCATACCAATAATGAGTAACGCCATCATCAACTGTTGTATTGATAATTGTTTTTCCTTCTACTTTTTCTGTAGTAGGATAAGCCAATCTCATATACCATACTGTAAAGGTCTTGTATTCCTTAACTGAGCCATCAGTATTATATGAGATAGGAATTTTCTCATTGTTCTCATCAAGCACATACTTAACTCTCCCACGTACATTATATACATAAGTATTGAGTGATGGGAAAATCTGAGAAAAATCAAGCACCTTCGTAAAGAGAGGTTCTTTAATCTTATCCACTCTTAGGTCAAGGGTTGAATACTTATCAATGGAGTAGGAGCATTCCTTACCATCAATAGTTATAGTACCATTACCTTTATCTAATTGCAGACGAATATTGCCAGATGATACATTCTCACCTTTGCTATTTACCTGTGTAATATTTCTTGTACCACCGAAGATAGAAAAAGCGTTATAATAGCTTTCCTTACTATTGCTTATATTTGGTACACCTACATTCTTTCCAACTTCCAAAACAACAGGAGTTGCGCCGACCAAGACCTTACCGATATAGATAATTTCATCATCATAGTCAATATGCCATTCGCAGTTATCTCCGATAGCATTTGTAATCGCTGTAAGTGCAGAAATAAAATCATTATCACTGAATGATACATTGACAGTATTTGCCGTTACCTTCTGAAAGATAACTTTCCATCCGCATTCACCAAACATCAAATCCTTATTAAGGAAATCTTTAATTTTCTCAGCGAGTGCTGATGTTGTTCCTACGAAAGACCATACATTTTGCTTTACCTCTACATTCTGTGAATTTCGAGTATAGATAAAGAATGGTGTCTTGGACAGAATCATCTTCGGGTGCTGAAACTGAGGAGTGTACTTCCAAGAACATTCATCTGTCTGAATAGGCTCGTATGATTCTAAGAGAAGGAACTTTCTTGTCACTTCTCTTACCTTATCTATCTTATATGTATAATTGATATATGCACTAACGGGCAGAATAACCTTCTCGGCAGCGGAGAAAGAAAGAGAAATGTAATCTGACTTAGACATTTCCTGTTCTCTCTTCGCTGCTGATGTTACTTCTGCTTGCATCAGTAATTTATCGTTAATATTATATATCTTAATCATAACTTAATTCTATCATTCGGATTGTACTCCGTTAATTTGAGTACAAATTTACCTCTTTTTAAGCCATAATCACCAAACTGCGAGCATTGCGTGTAAACAAGTTTAAAAACCCTTTTTAAGCGAGGAACTTTCAAGCAAAACTCACCCGAATAAGCTATCTTGTCAAGGAAAGCTTCATATTTCTGCAAGTAATCTTCTTCTGAACTACCTTCAAGGAAGAAAGAGATACTTACATCACGCTTATCTTTCTTGGCATACTTCGATGTAGCGATAACCGATTGCCCATGCTCTAATCGGCTATCGTTAGTTACATAGCTTTTTACTGGGGCAGGGGTCAGCAGAGCTTCTCGCCAACCCCTTACCAATGTAATACCAAAAGTATCAAGGTCAATATAAGCTGAATCCGCTTCATCAACCAATTTAATAAAAGCATCATTCTTCATAACTTAATACTTATCCTTCATTAATTTATACATACTTGCGATGTCCTCACGTATCAATATAATAGGTGCAGTATTCTTATTAATTGCTTCCAACTGCTCCAACCCCTGATACTGAATATCTCGCATTTCTGAGATATTATTATATATCTGCTCAGTATAGATGCGCAAAAAAGAAATATCAACGGCGATAGCTTTACGAACCTCATTACCTTGCTCTTGGGCAATCTGCATAGCATAAGAGATACCGATAAGGCTGCTTGCTTGGTCTGCGGTGATAGCCTCAATAGCCTTACCCGTTGCTGTCTGCTGAGATTGCGCTTCCTTATATCCCGTCATTGCAGCAATATTATTCCTTATCTTCAAACCTTCATCAACGATGTTATCATACTCTTTTTTAAGTATATCCAAATCGTTATTGGAGAGCTGTCCTTGCTTCATCTTATCTGCCCATTTTTCATAAAGGGCTTTAAGTCTCTTATTAGCAAGGTCATCAACAGCAAAGTTAAGCATAGACTTATTGAGCATCGTTGTAAAATCATTTGCGAAATCTTGCGCCGATTTACTCATATCCATAAGATTGCTGATAAAGTTGTCCTTTAATGAATCGAAGGTTGTCTGCGTAAGATTCTGATTGATTTTATCAGTCAGCTCTTCAAGCTTCTCGGCAAGGTCGGTATAGTTCTCCCAATATTCAGTTTTATCATATTTACCTTGGTCGGTCATATTCTTCCATACATCTTGGTTGTATGTGCGAATATCCTTCATCTGCTCTGGAGTGAGCTTATAAATATCCTCCAAGGAATTTACCTTATTTATCGTAGAATTAACATAACCACCTCTGACCGCTGATTGCTGTGCCAACGTGCGATTGATTGCCGCATAGTCCTGTGCTGACAGATTCCAATAATAAGCATTAGAATGATGCGAGCCATGGTAACCCATCTGTGCTTGAAGAATTTCCATACTCTGCTTATTGATTTGCTTCTGTGCATCATAGGCTTTCTGATAATTGCTGACGGCACTCATTCCCGAAGTCTTATCAATCGAACTCTTCAACTGCTCAATAGAGTATTGCAATCGCTCGTTGGATTCTGTAAGGCGATTTGTAGTCTCCGCAACCTCCTTCGCATTACTTCCATTTCCGATACCAAGAGCACTACCAAGCGATTTGATAGCCCCTACGCCGTTAATAGCTGCCCCGATATAGTTGCCCGTAGCAAAGTCTGATGCTGCTTGCGAGCCCTTATTGAAGGCATCTGCACCACTTTTGAGCTTCTTTCCAAGGTCAGAATCACCGAAGCCGAGAGCATCAATCAATTCGCTTGCCTCTTTTAGTTTCTTCGCAACATTACCGATGCTTTCTGCCAATTCATTAGCAATCTCCTTAATTGACTTTTTTGCCTTATCTTGTGATATATTTGCATCTTCTTGTGCCTTCTTTACGTCCTTTGTTGCCTTACCGACCTTTACCTCAGAAACGGCTAACTCATCAAACAGACCTTTCAACTTAGATAGTTCTGCTTCACTGAAAAGGCTCTTATTTCCTAAGAGATTTTCTTTATTTTGTGAAGTTATATCACCCGTTTGAACATCAACGCCCTTACTTCTGAATATATACTGGATATACTCTTTAAGGTTTTCGTTTGACCTCTGTTCTTTATCAAGTTTGCCTTGTGCAAGATTTAGCCTCTCTTGTGCGTCAGCAGCCTCTTGCAAGAGCAGATTATATTCACGCACCTTCTCGTTAGACCAACCCCATTTATCGGTCTGCTCTGAAATTGCATCATCAATCTTACCAATCTGTTCAGACACAACCTTCATATCATCAATATCAAGAGTACCCGAACCGAGAAGGTCTTTGAGCT
>ERZ1034901.1584-NODE-1584-length-15663-cov-12.750320_pt1 | contig 15663 bp, 14 predicted proteins | sample MGYA00520628_ERZ1034901 | MGnify/ENA primary metagenome ERZ1034901 (study PRJEB33766, sample SAMN09781783) | gut metagenome | biome: gut microbiome | host: Homo sapiens | place: Madagascar | study: EMG produced TPA metagenomics assembly of the PRJNA485056 data... | reverse complement strand
GAAAAATTCACGATTCAGCTACTTTTTGTGAACTGGCCCCGTGCGATCGCCCTGACTCTTGCATAGATTTCTGTTGAAGTAACAGAACTATGACCTAGCAAATCGCGGATATAAATCAGTTCCACACCTGAAGCCAGTAGATTCATTGCTGTTGTATGTCTTATTTTATGTGGACTCAAGTCGCTAGGAATGATGTCCGGATTTATTTTTCGAGCTTTGTCTGCCAACTTCCTTATATGATATGCGATACCTTGACGGGTAAATGGATTACCGGAATGGTTTAGGAAACAAAACCTAGTTTTATCTTCGATATTTTCTAAATGAAAAATATTTAGATAGTGCTTCAAGACATTTAAAGTAGAATCTAATAGAGGAACTGCTCTTTCCTTTGATCCCTTTCCATGTACAATTAATGTAGCTGGGGCGTCTAGTCTCAAATCCATTACTCTAATGTTAATCAATTCTGATACTCGAATACCGGTTGAGTACATTATTGTTAACATGGTGTATATTTTTAATCCAGAGCGTTTGGAAATATCAACTTGGTCTAAAAATAATTTTACACCGTCAGGCTTTAAGTAAGATATTTCTTTGTGCTTAAACTTTTTATGTGGAATGCTTAATATTTTTAAACATTCCGCAGAGTGATCTGGATATTCGCACATAACGAAGCGAGCGAAAGAGTCTAGTGCGGCCTTTCGGCTATTTCTAGTACTGGGTGAATTTTTCTTATTCGTTTCCAACCATTCCAAAAAATTATATATAGTTTCGTAATTAAAATCCTTTATTTCAATTTTCTCTTGTTTTTTATGAATTACATCTCTAACATAGCGCAAAAATATAATAAAGGCGTATCTATATGAATCAATTGTTTGATTACTTGCACCTTTATGCATCGGAAGGTAATTGATAAAAAACCTTTGGAGCAGCGCACTAAAAGTTAGTTTACTCATCGATGTATTCCGGGAAATCCTTTACTAAAATTGACTGCAGCTGTGGTTCAATCAATGTTTTTATTTGTGGGTAATGATCTACTGTAAGCCGTAGGTAGTACTCAGTTGCATGACTATTTTTGTGTCCCAGGAAGTTGGAAAGTAACGGCAAAGCCTTATGTGTAGGATATCCAGAATCGATTAAACTTTTGAGTGACTTGACAGCAAAAGTATGTCGAAAATCATGCAGGCGCGGACCAAGATAGTTTCCATAGTATTCGATATTTGCAAGAGAAAGGAAACGACGGTGCCAACTCATGACCGTTCTGGGAGTTATAGATCTCGTGCGAATGCCGAAAAAGATATGTGAATCATCTTTTAATTTGTAGAAAACTTTATCCGCATATTGACGAAGCAGTCGAAGTAAATCTTTCTTCAATGGAATTGTGCGCCGTGCATTATTCTTTGTTGCCGTTAACTTAATTACTCCTTCTTTTAAATCCACGTCCTGCAATTTTATTAAAACCGTTTCTTGAATTCGAGTTCCACAACAATATAAAATTCTCATCAACAAAGGAAATACTATTTTGTAAGCGGGAAACTCTTCATAAGAATATAAATCAACAGCTTTGAAATATCTGTAAATTTCATTATCTGAATAAATATAAGGAACATGTCTTTTAGTCGTGTCTTTTGGGCACAGTGGAATAGACACTTTGAACCCTCGTTCCTGTAGATATATAAGAAATGCTTTTACACTGTAGATGTAACGAACAAAAGTAGCTTGCTGCTCTTCACTTCTTTTACTAGCGAGCAACACCATACAGTTCTCGAGCGTAAATTCAGCCGTTATGCGATTAACGATGCAAAATTCATCAAATCGTCGAAGACCTGTTATAAAAGAATTTACCGTAAATCCAGCGTTCTCTTTATCAATAAGAAAACTTTCAATTTGCTGAGCAAATGCAGATAAAAACATATTAAACCTCCCATCTTTCTATTCCTTGATACTCGACAGCGATGCAGTCAGGCATATCTAAGCAACACTCGCGCAAATGGATTAAATCTGTTTTAACATATTCCATGGTGGTGCTGATATTTTGATGACCTAATATTTGTTGAATAACGGTTGAGGGGGTATTAGCCTGGAGTAAGTTTGTCGCTAAGCTAAATCGAAGGTTATGTAGACCATGTTTTTCTAGCCACCAATTTTTAATCCCACTTAATTTCAAAACGTTATTAAATATATTAGATATCGAGCCGTTTGATAGTTCCTTCCCAAATGTAGGATTATGGTATGAAACAAATAAATTGTTTGTTGCAGATGTTTTAGGTCTGGAGTTTTTGTAATAATCGATAATGGCGTTACCTACTTCTGGCAATAAAGGAAGGTCAATATTATTTTTCGTTTTGATCTGGTGAAGATGAATGACGTTATTCTTCCAATCTATGTCAGAACACTTAATTGTTGCAAGTTCACTAACTCTCAGACCGTAGAGAGCTGCCATTAAAATAATTAAATAATCTCTTTTTCCGGTATAAGACGAAAGATCGATACTTGATAGAATTTTTTTGACTTGTTCCGGCGTATAGACTTTTGCCTCTCTTTCTCGCGGAGGCTTCTTAATTGCATACGTAAAATTTGAATAATCCTTATCTAGTATTTTCTTTTGAAAAAGCCAATGAAAGAACCGTCTGAAGGACATTAGACTTTCATATTTTTTGTATGGCGATGCCTTTTCATCCCAATCGCAATACTTCTTTGGAGTTTCAAAGTTAATACTTTTGATGCTTTGGCCAGTAGTTTTGAGGTAAATTAAGAATCGTTCAATTGTGCGTATTCTTTTGTATACCGTCTTCTCATTTAGATTCAATGTAATTAAAAAACCTCGGAATTCATTTAGAATGCCGAGGTTTTCCTGTAACAAGTTTTCTTTATTGCGTCTTTCTGAAGTTTCAAATTCGTGCTTTTCAATGATCTCTACAAGTTTTAGAATTGCCCGTATGCCTTCTGCTTTATACCGTGGAAGATTCGGTGTTGGTTTGTTGTTACCATAAACGTTGACGCAGTATTCTATGGCTTTAGTTGAGGAAAACTCTGTATCACCTTGACGTTCAAAATATTTTCTAAAAATATTCCAATATACTTTTAGCTGCTTTTTGTAGGTTTCACAGTAGCGATCATTTTCGGCTTGTGATTCAGCCAGTCGTTGAACTTCACTAATTTGCATAGCTATAACCCTTCAAGTTATAGCTTTATTATTCCTTATAATTATGGGCTACCGCTAATAGTATTTCCCATAGCTATCAATGAATTGCGTTTTGCCCTTAACATAAAAGATTGCTCTCCATAACCAACAATATCAGCGTTATTCGTGTAACCACAATTAACGCAGCTGAACAGCGCCTGCGTCGGGCGATTGCGCTTGTCTGTGCAGCCGCAACACGGACATCGTTGGGACGTAAACTGAGCGGGCACGGCAATTACCATGCCGCCCGTTTTGTTCATCGCTTCCTCGATGGCTGTCCGCAATGCTCTCAAGCCCATGCGCTGCAGCGCGCGGTTGAGCGCCCGCTTCTGCCTCACGTGTTTGCCTGGGTTTTCCTTCGTCCCCCTGGCGCTTTTCGTCATATTGCGGAGATGCAGGTCCTCGACGTACACGCAGCCGTACTCCTGCGCGAGCGCATGCGCCGTCTTCCTGTGAAAGTCCTGTCGAATGGAGCGGATTCGCTTGTATTTCTTCTGTATGAGCTCCTTGAGCCGGCGCCTTGTCCGGCTCGGCTTTCTCTTGTCGAATGTTTCAGCCAGCCCTTTCGCGGCCAGCTTCTTCCTTGACGACTGATTGAGCGACAGACGGCGCTTCAGATACGCGATCTCGCCCTCAATCTTCTTGATTGTCTCAACATCAAGGTCGTAAGTCTTCCCATTGCTCAGCGTGACGGCGTGAACGATGCCGACGTCAATGCCGACATCCTTCTCTTTCATCACGGGATCGGGGATTTCGAACTCTGTCGCAAAGGTGACGAACCATTTGCCGCAGTCCTTCGTGATGTGAGCCTGCTTTACCTTCCCCGGAATCAGCGTTCCGTCCCCGCATTTGAACGCGAGGGGACGGGAACGCCGGTAGCGGATCCAGCCTAGCTTAGGCAGCTTCACGCGGCCGTTGGGTTCGTCGATGTCATGCGGCTTCACCTGCGGAAGGCGGAAGCCGTCGCCGATGTCCTTAGCCTTGAATCTCGGCCAGCGCTTCTTAGCGGGATCACCCTTCTTGCGGTAGGTGTCCTTGATGGCGCGATCGAGATCCATGAGCGTCTGCTGAAGCGCCTGGGAAGGCGCTTCCTTCAGAAAAGCCATCTCCTCGGTCTGCTTCCACTCCACGAGGAGGCGAGCCATTTCGAGATAGGAGATAGGCTTTTCGCTCTTAGCCTTGCGGTCATTCTGCAGCTCAAGCGCCTTGTTGAACACGGCACGACGGCACCCGGCATATCGGCTAAGCGCCGAACGCCGCGTGTCGTCCGTGATCAGTTCGTACTTGAAATTGCAGAAGATATTCATGATTCCTCTATTATACAATGTTGGATCATGAAATTGCGTCTTTACATTCTTTTAACCTGACCTACAAGGCATTTCGTGAATGATACATGTACTCGATCTTCGATCGATGGGCCTTATATCCCCGCCCTCAAGGGCAGGGTTTTACGGCCCGTTGAATAAATCATATGAGAAGATCTAACTATCACACAAGTATACTTTAAAGTATACTTGTGCTCATATCTTGTATAGTTACTAGCTACCCCCATTGTTTAATATACACTAGAATATTGATATTTAAATAAATACAATAAAACGAACGAGAAATTATGGAAGTATACTTATACTGTAATACAGTATAGTTCCCGCGTCAGCACCATCTTCGACATCATTACCCGCGCTCTTCACCGCAATCGCATTTCGATTCTTAATTTATGAAAAATATGGATAAAAGAATGCAATTTCTTCCGGAAGAACTCCAGAACGCGATTCAGCGCATGCGGCTGATTGGGGCAGATACGCAGCGCTATGAGGTAAAGACGGCTCGAAAAGCCTTGCCGGAAAGCATTCCCGAGACGATTTCTGCTTTTGCCAACCGTGATGGAGGCACGATCATTCTGGGACTGGAGGAAAAGAACAACTTTTCTACCGTATCAGACTTCGATGCGGATCGCATCCATGACGCACTTCTGAGAATCGGCAGCGACTTCACGCCGCCCTGCCGTCTCGAAATTGAACGCTATCCGTTTGAGGACGGAGAAATTGTGGTGGCTGTGGTTGAACCTGCTCCTCTTGACCAGCGTCCCTGCTTCATCACGAGAAAGGGACTTCGCTACGGCTCCTACATCCGAACGGGGGACGGAGACAAACGACTGACCGATTACGAAATCGATCGGCTTCGGGAATTTCATCAGCATCCTGCGTTTGACCGCCAGCCCGTCTGCGAAGCCTCCATGAGCGATCTTGATGCCTCCATCCTTGATGCCATTGTTGAACGCAATCGCGAGATCACGCCGCGCGTCTTTGGAAAAATGGATCGCAATGAAATTCTCCTGAAGCTCGGCGCCATTGCTCCGGATTCAAGCGGGAAATTCGTGCCGACTCTGGCGGGGCTTCTGGTTGCCGGCACTTATCCGCAGCAGTTCTTTCCGCGCCTCAACATCACCTTCACGGTTTACCCCGGCGTCACGAAAGCACAGGTGGACGGGATTCGCTATATCGACACCCAGCCCGTCAACGGCTCCATTCCGGAAATGATGATGCGTTCCCTGGAACTCCTCCGGAAGCACATGAACAAGGGAGCCCTCATACAGGGAGCCTTGCGGCGGGATGTCACTGACTATCCCATTCTTGCCTGCCGGGAGGCCATCATCAATGCGCTGCAGCATCGCGACTACTCTCCTGACGGTCTGGGCTCTCAGGTTCAGATCAACCTTTTTGCCGACAGACTCGAGATTCTGAATCCCGGCGGCTTATACGGCGCCGCCTCATTCAATAGTCTTCCGCGAGGAATTTCGGCAACAAGAAACACCCGGCTCTCCCAACTCCTCGAATACACGCCGTATGCCGAAGAAGACGGGACTTCCGGATATGTGATTGAAAACCGGGGGACCGGTCTGCAGCAGATTGAGCAGGAACTGAAGGATGCCCTGATGCCTCAGGCCGATTTGAAAGACTATGTCTCGGCCTTTCAGATCACGTTCTTCAAGCGGCGCCTCTCGGAAGATGAACGTCAGGAGAAATCCTGGATCAATTTTGAAGCGGCGCTCCTCGCAGAATTGAAGAAGAGAGGCAGCATGAGCGTTGCGGAAATCATGGAGAGCTCTGGATTCTCGCGCAACACGGTTTCCGTGAGGCTGAGAAGCTTAAGAGAGCGAGGCGTGATTGAAGGCACCGAGAAAGCCAAGAGCCCCAGGCAGCGCTATCGATTGACCGGCAGGGACCCGAATTGAGAGCGGCTGACGCGCCTCGGTGCGTGGCGGAAAGACGTGCCGACAACAACACGGAGATGAGGCTGCTGCAATTCAGGTGACTTTTCATGCGTGAAATCTATCCCATTCGAGATCCTTCGTCGCATAAGCGTGCGCTCGCCGAGATCGAAGCTTTGATGGCTCATGACCCTGCGCCCGGATCCGATGAAGCCGTATGGCTCGATGCCATGGCAACGCTGGTGAGCGCCTATGAGGAAAGAGAATTTCCCATTGAGGGAAGCTATGCGCCGGCTGAGTATCTGCGCTTCATGATGGAGCAGAACGGCTTGACGCCGGAAGACCTCGTGCCAGCCATAGGAACACTGAACTGCATCCATGACGTTTTGAACGGCAAACGAGACCTGACGCCAGCCATGATCCGCAGGCTTTGCCGTCAACATCACCTTGACGCGGCGCGCCTGATCGGAGTCTGATTCCCCGCCGCAGTCTGCTGCAGAAAAGACTGCGGCAGCCGTCATCTGAATCATGCTTCCCAGAAAGCTTCTCAGTCTGCCCGGCCTATGGGCGGGCTGCGCCTCAGCACGCGAAAAAATTCTGTCCGTTTCTCGACAGCACCTGTCCGTTCCGAAGCTTCTCCTCTTCGCTTTACCCGCTCAGAATGAAATCAAATTCCGGCATAACACAATCAAGAAAAGCGCTTGCCGGAACGTTTCTTCTGACCCCCAAAAAGGAGAATGCTCATGCAAAGACGAGATCTCGTCCGCACCGGCCTCATTGGTGCCGCCGCAGCTGCAGCGGGCGCCGCTCAGGCGGCCTCCCCGGAAAAGAAGCGCCTCACGGAAGACTGGGACGTTGTCGTTGTCGGCGCCGGCTTTGCCGGCATGTGCGCCGCGCTTGAAGCGGCGGAAAAGGGCGCCAAGACCGTCCTCATCGAAAAGATGAATCGCCCGGACGGCGCAACCGTCTATTCCTCCGGCTGGATTGCCGCCGTGGGAAGCCGCTTCCAGAAGAATCACCCCGAGGACTCGAAGAAAGCCTTCTTCGACGACATGATGCGGCTTTCGCACTACCGCTCCGACCCGGAACTCATCAAGGTCTACGCCGAGGAATCGGGCGCCGGCATTGACTGGCTCGCGGACCACGGGACGCCCTTCTACCTCTGGGAAAACCTTCCGTCGCCGGAGCTCTCGCGCTGCCTCATCAGCCCGGGCGAAGGCATCACGGGCGGAAGCAAGCTGATCCGCTGCCTCATGGCCGCGCTCGAAAAGAAGGGCGTGCCCATTCACTACAACACGAAGGCCGTGAGCCTCGTGAAGGACGACTGCTTCAACGTTGAAGGCGTTTCCTGCATCACGCCCGAAGGCCGGAAGGACTATCTCGCCCGCGGCGGCGTCATTCTGACTACGGGCGGCTACGGCGCCAATGAAGCGATGGTCGACAAATACATCGGCCCCTGGGCGTCGCGCCTCATCGTGCGCGGCTCGCCCTGGATCACGGGCGAAAACATCCTGATGGCCGAGGAGGTTCAGGCGCTTCTCGTCAATATGGATCAGTTCTACGCAGGCCCGATCACGCCCAACGGCCACTGCAACCCGTCGCCCCTCATGCATGCCGGATACGGCATCCAGGTCAATACGAAGGGCCGCCGCTTTGTGCCGGAAACATGGCTTCAGGTTCCGAAGGCCAAAGCGATTGCCGAACGTACGGAAGACAACCGCAGCTTCATGCTGATCGGCGCCGACGCGGACAAGAACGCCAACATCCTCACCAACACGATCAAGCGCTTTGCGCGCCTCGGCTTTGAAGTCATCAAGGGCGAAACGATTGAGGAAGCGGCCGAAAAAGCGGGCGTTCCTCCGAAAGTCCTCGCCGAAACGGTGCGCGAATTCAATGCGGCCGTGAAGGCCGGCAAAGCGAAGGAGCTCGATCCGCCCTACGAATACGACGAACCGCATGCGCTCGAAACGGGTCCCTTCTACATGATCCCGGCCGCGGGCGGCATGGCGAGCACCTTCGGCGGACCCAAAATCAACCGCGACGCACAGGTGATCAACTTCGAGCGCCGTCCCATCCCGGGTCTCTATGCTGCGGGCGCAGCTGCCGGCGGCGTCTGGGTCTACGACGACATCGGCGGCAATCAGCTGGGCGGCGGCATGGTCTTCGGCCGCGTGGCCGCCCGCCACGCCGCAGCACGCGCCAAATCGCGCAAGAACGCCTGATGATGAGGAGGAAAGCTATGAAATTCACTCGCCTTGCTTTTGTCGCCCTCACTGCGGGCGCCATGCTCATTTCCGCTTCGCTCCCTGCCGCGGCTGCGGACTCCGGCAAATTCCTCGCCGACCGCCACATGGCCCGGGGCGTCCAATGCGTCTCCTGCCACGGGACGGCCTCTCCCCAGCCCGGCGCTGCGGTGAAGACGGAAAGCTGCAACGCCTGCCACCAGTCGCTTGACGCCGTGGCAAAGCGCACTCAGAAGGTGGATCCCAATCCGCACTACAACCATCTGGTGGGCCTCGACTGCGTCGAATGCCATAAGGGTCACCGCCAGTCGGTCAACATGTGCGCGGGCTGCCACAACATTCACTACAACGTGCCTTAATCCGAAAGCTCTCAGCGTAAATTGACCTGAAGCGCACGGCCGGAGACGTCGGAAATCTCCGGCCGTGCTTTTCTTCCCTGCGCTTCCCAAACGGGTTTTTACGGTGATGCTCTTTTCGCTTCGATTGAAATAGACTCGATCGGATGCTTTCTCTCACTAGAAGAATCCGAACGCAGAGCGCATTCCGCCCCGGCGCCGGCTTCATTCCCTGAAGAACGCTCCGACATCCGGCATCAGCAAGCCCGGAAGCCAGACCCCATAAGCATTCACCCTCATGTCCGCCTTCATTGAAGCCACCAAATGGCCCGACGACGCCGATCCCGACGACACGACGGCGCTCCTTCAGTGCCTCATCGTCGACGAACGCACGCCGTCTTCGGCCGCAGCGGGCCAGCACATGCACCGAAACGGCCAGTTCGTCGTCGCGCTCTCGGGACTCGTCGGCCTGCGAATTGGGGACCGCGAAATCGCCTTTCCGCCGTCCTCCGCGGCGTGGGTGCCGCCCGGCCTTTTTCATGAAGGATTCCTGGGCGAAGGGGCCGCATCGCTTTACTGCCTCATCAACCCGGACTGGGCGAGGATGCTCCCGCAGCACCCGTATCGACTGCTGCTCGACCCGATGACGATCGAGATGCTGAAGCGCTTCACCCGCTATCCGGTAGGCTTTTCGCTCAATTCTCACGAAGCGCGCCTTGCCCGCGTGCTCTTCGAGGAACTCATGGGCGCGAGGCAGCTCCCCTTAAGCTTCGTGCCGCTTTCCTCTCACCCGGCCTTAAAGCGCATTGCCGAAGCGCTCGTGAAGACCCCCGGAGACAGCCGGCGCACACGGGAATGGGCGGATCTCTGCGCCATGAGCGAGCGTACGCTCGCGCGGCTCGTCGTCCGGGAAACCGGCCTCTCTTTCGGAGCCTGGCGTCTGCGCATCATCATGCTCGCCGCCACCCACCATCTTCTCGCCGGAGAGTGCGTGGAGGAAGTGGCCGAGAGAATCGGCTACTCCTCAGCTTCGGCCTTCACGGCCGCCTTCCGGCGGGTCTTCGGGCTGACGCCCGGGATGCTCCGCCGGGGAGAGGCGGGCCTCCTTCGCGACGCCACTCTCTAGCGTTCGCATTCCATAGAGCCGCGTTCAGGCTGCATCCTCCTCGCGCAGAAGCGCGAGGAGCCGCTCGGCCGCGGGCGTCATCACGCGATCCTTCACCCAGGCGACGGAAACGCCCGCGGAGAGTTCCGGCTCGAGCGGGAGCCACACGAGGTTTGACTTCGGTTCCGGGTTGATGATTCCTTCGAGCGCAAGGACGCTCCCGACGCCCGCTTCCGCGAGGAGATAGGCGTTGTAGAGGAGGTTGAAGTGCGCGGCGACGCGGATCCCCTGAGCGTGTTTCCCCAGCCACGAGAGGAGTTCGTTATTCTGCGACGCCTGAAGCGACGCGACGAGCGGCCCCCGGAGCAGGTCCTCGGGGTGAACCGACGTCTTCCCCGCCAGTTCGCCGTCCCGCCGGGTGAGAAGCCCCCAGCGGTTGCTTCGTTTAAGTGAAATGCGGCCGTATTGAGAGAGATCCACGTCGCCGATGAAGACGCCGAAATCCGTCACGCCCGAATGGAGTTCCGAACGCACGATCTCTTCGTGACCGCTCACGATGACCACCGAAACGAGGGGAGCCTCCTCGCGAAGCCGTGCGATGGCTCGTGCGAGGGGCCTCAGGCAGGGCGTTTCGCCCGCCGCAATCCGGATTTCGCCCGCAAGCTCCTCCTCGGCCTTCATTTCGGCCTTCGTGCGGTCAAAGAGCGCCGTAATGAGGAGCGCGCGCTCATAAAAGAGCTTTCCCTTCGGAGTGAGGAGAAGCCGCCGGTTGCTTCTTTCGAAGAGCTTGTGGCCGAGCTCCTCCTCAAGATCCATGAATTGTCTTGAGAGCGTGGGCTGCGTGACGTGCACGCGCGCGCAGGCGCCCGAAATGCTCCCGGCTTCCACGGCAGCGATGAAGTAGCGAAGTACCCGGATATCCATAGCGTCAGCCTTTCAGCGTCGAATCATGCTCAAAAAGCATGAAAAAGAATAAAAATAAGGTATTTGACATGGTATTTTACGCTAAATATAGTTTTCATCAACAAATTAATCGAATAAATGCTTAAAAAGCATTCGTTCAAAACATTGATGGAGACAAAAATGAAAGCGAAACTCACCGCTGCGGCTCTTTCCGTTCTGATGGCTTCTGCGGCCTCTTTGGCCGCCACGAGCGCCTTCGCCGCCGATGCTGCGGGCGGCCCGGACAACTTCTATAAGAGCGACCGCGTGACGATGGAAAAGGTCACCTTCCACAACCTCTACCGGATGAATGTTGTCGGGAACCTCTTCCTTCCCAAGAATGCCGACCCGGCCAAGGCCCTTCCCGCGGTGGTGGTCGGCCACCCGATGGGCGCCGTGAAGGAGCAGAGCTCCAATCTTTACGCGCAGAAGCTTGCTGAAGCGGGCTTTGCCGCCCTCGCGATCGACCTCTCCTTCTGGGGCGAAAGCGCGGGCGAACCCCGCCAGTCGGTCCTTCCCAATGTTTATGCGGACGACTTCAGCGCAGCGGTCGACTATCTCGGCACGAAGCAGGGCATTGACCGAACGAAGATCGGCGGCCTCGGCATCTGCGGAAGCGGAAGCTTCCTCATCAGCGCCGCGAAGATCGACCCGCGCATCAGGGCAGTGGCAACGGTTTCCATGTACGACATGGGGGCTGCCAACCGGAACGGCCTCCGCCACGGGACGACGCTGGAAGAGAGAAAGGCCGTGATTGCAGCCGCTGCCGAAGAGCGCTGGAAGGAATACGAGACGGGAAAGATCACGCAGTACACGAGCGGCACCGTCCATGAACTCACGCCCGAGTCGACCGCGATCGAGCGCGAGTTCTACGACTTCTACCGCACGCCGCGCGGAGAATTCACGCCCGCCTCTTCCTCGAAAGAGCTCACAACCCATCCGACCTTCACGAGCAACGTGAAATTCATGAATTTCTACCCCTTCAACGACATCGAAACGATTTCCCCGCGACCGATGCTCTTTGTGGCGGGTGAAAACGCCCACTCGATCGAATTTTCCGAAGACGCCTACCGGCTCGCCGCTGAGCCGAAGGAGCTTCTGATCATTCCGGGCGCGGGCCACGTGGATCTTTACGACCGCACGGATCTCATCCCGTTCGAGAAAATCACGGGCTTCTTCAAAAAGAGCCTTGAGGTGAAGTAACCGCGCTTTCTGAGCGATTTCCTCACTCTTCCCGATTCACGGCCGCCTTCACCCCGAAAGGCGGCCGCCTGATCACTCCCCCGAAGCATTCCCATCATGCCTGTCATCCAGAGTTCGCCGGACAAAGCCTTTACGCCCGTCATCCTCGGGCTCTTCACCGGGGTCACCGCACTCATTGCGTCGGAATTCATTCCGGTGAGTCTCCTCACGCCCATATCGGAGGGCCTCGGCATCACGCCGGGGACTGCCGGCCAAACCGTTACCGCCGTCGGGGCGGCAGCCTTCATTACGAGTCTTCTGATCGCGCCGCTTCTCCCCAAAACGGACAGGGGCCGGCTCCTCCTTCTCTTCACCTTCCTCACCGCGCTCTCGAACGCCCTCATTGCGTGGACGGACTCGGTCGCGGTGCACTTTCTCGCCCGCGCGCTCCTCGGCTTCTGCGTGGGCGGCTTCTGGTCGCTCTCCGTCTCGGTCGTGCAGCGCCTCGTTCACCTGAAGGCGCTCCCCAAAGCGTTCTCCATCGTTTATTCAGGCGTTTCGGTCGCTACCCTTGTGGCGCTCCCCGGAGCGTCGGCCATGAGCGAAGCCTTCGGCTGGCGCTCAGTCTTCTGGGCTGCAGCCTTCCTCTCCGCACTTACCTTCGTCTGGCAGCTCCTCACGATGCCGGCGGTGAAGCCCAATCAGCCGGCAGGATTCTCCGCCATGAAGGCGCCTCTGCGGGACCGGCGCGTGGTGTTCGGGCTCTTCGCCACTTTCGCCTCCTATGCGGGCTACCACACGGTCTTCACGTACGTAAGGCCCGTGCTCGAAGAAAGCGCCGGGCTCTCGCCCTCCGGCGTCTCGATCGCGCTTCTCGTCTACGCCCTCGTCAACGTCGCAGGAACGCTCATTGCCGGAAAGCTCTATGAACGGAACTTCGCGCCCGCCTTCATCGGAACCGCCGTGCTCGCGCTTGCCGCTCCCATCCTCATGTGGGCGCTCTCGGGCCACGCCGCCGTCATCGGGGCCCTCATTCTCTCCGCGCTCGTCTTCGGCTTCATTCCCGTCGGGTGGTCCGTCTGGATGGTGCGCACCGTCCCCGGACACACGGAAGTCGTGGGGGGCCTTTATGTCGCCGTTGTTCAGGGGTCCGTAGGGCTCGCCGCCAATGCGGGCGGCATGCTCTACGACGCCTCGGGCGTGGAGCCGCTCTTTCTTATGTCGGCGGCGATCGCCCTCTTCGGACTCATTCTGGTGCCGGGCGCCCTTTTCGGGAGGATCGGGAGCCTTTCAGCCGCCCGTACGGCTTCCCATTCAGTTGAGGGCGCGCGCTGAAAAAGCGCCTTTGAAGCTTCTCCGCCCGGTTATCAGGATCGGGCAGAGAAGCCGCTGATGAGAGGCCTGAAAAACCTCAGCAGGCCTCAGAATCCTCAGAAGCCTTCCCCGAAGGCTTCCCGCCAGGCGTAATGAAAGAGCTCCGGCCCCTGCTCGCGGATGGCCTTCGGATCCGCGAGCGTGCGGCGCCAGGCGCGCGCGCCGGGAAGCCCCTGGCAGAGGCCGTTCAGGTGCCTTGAGAAGGCGCGAAGCGCATGCTCGTCGTCCTTCCAGTTTGTCTTCACTTCTTCCGTGACGGCTTCAATGACATCGAGGCGCGTCGTCTCGAAATCGTCCCCGAAGAGCGCGCTGTCGACCCCGGCGAGCACCCAGGGATTCTGGTAGGCCGCGCGCCCCATCATCACGCCGTCGATGCCGCGGTCAAGGAGTTCCCGCGCGGTTGCGAGGTCCGCGATCTGCCCGTTCAGCACAAAGGCGGAATCCGGGAACTCGCGCTTCAAGTCAAAGGCGACCTCGCGGTTCAGGGGCGGCACCTCGCGGTTTTCCTTGGGCGAGAGGCCCTTGAGCCACGCGGCGCGCGCATGCACGATGAAGACGCGGCAGCCTGCGTCGTGCACCTCGCCCACGAAGTCCCTCACGAACCCGTAGTCGTCCCGGTCGTCGACGCCAATGCGGTGCTTCACCGTCACGGGCTTATCGGTTGCTTCCTGCATCGCCCGCACGCAGTCGGCGACGAGCTTCGCGTCGAGCATGAGGCAGGCGCCGAAGCTTCCCTTCTGAACGCGCGGCGACGGGCACCCGCAGTTGAGGTTGTATTCGTCATAGACGTACCCTTCAGCTTCAGCCGTGCGGATCGCGAAGGCGAGCTCTTCCGGGTCGGAGCCCCCGAGCTGTAGCGCAACCGGGTGTTCCGAGGGCGAGAAGCCCAAAAGCATTTCGCGGTTTCCGAAGCGGATCGCTCCCGTCGTCACCATCTCGGTATAAAGCCGCGCGCAGCGCGTGAGGAGCCGATCGAAAAACCGGCAGTGGCGGTCCGTCCAGTCAAGCATGGGCGCAACCGTGAAGCGCCAGGGGGAGAATCGGGACTCTTGAGAGGAAGTCATCAGGAAGATTTTTCTGTCAGTACGTAAGGAAAGCGCCCGGGCCGAGCGAGTCGGTTCGGGCGCTTCTCCTGCGGAAAAAGGAAATGTGCGGCGTCAATGCGCATTCCCCATGCGCCTCAGGGATCAAGCTGATCGCCGTCCACGTAGACCCAGCGGCCGTCGGGTTCGCGGCGAAAGCGCGAGCGCTCCCGCATGCGGATGGCGCCCTGCGGGGTGCGGGCAATCGCGAGGAATTCCACCTCTCCCGTCCGGCCGTCGGGCGCAGTGCCTGAATCCAGGATTCTGAGCGACATCCACTTCGGCCGCGGTTCGCCGGGGGCGAAGAGATCGTGAGGCCTCGTTTCCGGCGCCCAGGTGGCGAGCACGTAGGCGTCGTCGCCGAGCACGTAGGCCGCGTAGCGGCTTCGCATCAAAGAGAGCGGATCAGGGGCGCCGAGCGGGGAAGACCCGCCCGTGAGCCACCTGCCGCAGCAGGCGGCGAGCGCAAGTCCGCTCCCGCAGGGGCAGAGAGAAGCGTCCGCCGCTTCCCTCCTTCCCTTCTTTTTCCTGGGGTTATTCACCGAATTCCTTCGAGTCGGCGCGGGCGGCGCGCTTGCGCTCGAAGTCCTTCAGGAAGCGCTTTCTGAGGCGGATGCTCAGCGGCGTGATTTCCACGAGTTCGTCGTCGTTGATGAATTCAACGGCCGATTCCAGCGTGAGCTTCACGGGCGGCACGAGGCGGATCGCTTCGTCGGTGCCCGAGGCGCGGATGTTGGTGAGCTGCTTGCCGCGGATCGGATTCACGACGATGTCGTTTTCGCGCGAGTGCTCGCCGATGATCATGCCTTCGTAGAGCTTGTCGCCCGGGGAAACGAAGAGGCGGCCGCGTTCCTGGATCTTCCAGAGCGCGTAGGCCACGGCTTCGCCGTCGTCCTGCGAGATGATGACGCCCGAACGGCGTTCGCCCACATCGCCCGTCTTGATGGGACCGTAGTCGTCAAAGACGTGGCTCATGATGCCCGTGCCGCGGCACATCGTCATGAACAT
>ERZ1034901.1583-NODE-1583-length-15670-cov-4.546077_pt1 | contig 15670 bp, 24 predicted proteins | sample MGYA00520628_ERZ1034901 | MGnify/ENA primary metagenome ERZ1034901 (study PRJEB33766, sample SAMN09781783) | gut metagenome | biome: gut microbiome | host: Homo sapiens | place: Madagascar | study: EMG produced TPA metagenomics assembly of the PRJNA485056 data... | reverse complement strand
TCGAATATTTTCGGCGCAGCATCTGCTATGATGATATTTTCGAGACCCTCGCCTTCGATTCGTGGCTTTATGACCATGATGCGGATGTGCCGTTTGTTGCTTTCTCTTTGAATGGGATTCAGAACGAAACGGAACGATATTGCTATTTGCAATGGCTGAAAGCGGAAATCCAATAGCTGGCACTTGCCCCAATATGCGAATCGCATAAAATAGTAACTGTACGATAGATACTATTTAAAGCACAATTCGTGTTCGTACAATTCACAATCTGCAAACAGGCGGACTTCCCGATTTTTGGGAGGTTCGCTTTTTGTTTTAGGATGAAAGGAGTTTTTATGAGCAACCCAAAAAAGCGGTTTCTCCGGTCGATGAGTTTATCAAGGTTTTCCATGAGATGAGCGCCCGATACGGTCGCAGCGAACTCTGGTATGACTACATCGACATGCATGCCATTGCACTTGCGAACACCTGTGATTTGCGGTGCAGGGATGTAAGAGAAAAACAGTACCATGCCATCGTCCAGAAATACGATGAAAAGACCGTACAGCAGTTTGCTACACTCACCACCATTACAATGACGGCGCTTTTGGAAAACCCGGAACAGGATTTTCTTGGCACCGTTTACCAGAATCTCGGATTAAGCAAAAGCCAAGCAGGGCAGTTTTTTACGCCGTACAATATCGGACAGATGATGGCACGCATAAACATGCCGGATTCTCTCGTTCTGGACAAGTCCCGTATTTGGCGCGTGAACGACCCGTGCTGTGGTGCCGGATGCCTGCTTCTGGCAGGGTACAATGTGATGCGCGAGCAGTTGGAGTCCACTGACCCGGACTGGGATAAGTATGTTCTGTTTGTGGCACAAGACATTGACCCTCTGGTCTGCAAGATGTGCTACATCCAGATGTGCTGTATTGGCGTTCCGGGAGTTGTCGTAGTAGGCAATTCTCTGTTCCCGGATGCAGAACGGTCAACGACGGACTTTTGGTTTACGCATAAGTATTTCGCTTTGGACGAGAAAGCCCTCAAAAAAACATATCAACAGGAAAAGGAGTGTTGACGAATGCATATGGTCACCAAAACCTATCAGCTTCGCAATGGTGAGAAACTGACTGAATTTTACAATGACATCGACTGGGAGCCGCTGTTTGAGTTTGTCCGCCGCTATTACGGTATCGGCGTTGAAGAGCCTCCTGTACCATGCCTCAAACCCAACGGTTGCATTGAGGTGCATTGGCCGGAGAATCTGCGCGATAAATGTGGTCTTTTCGGCCATACGTACCGCGAAGTACATCTGCAGACATTCTCATCATGCTGCTTCCACGACATCACCTACGACAAGGACATTGTCGATAAGTACCTCGCTCGTCCGGACTTTTATCGTTTGAATATTTCTTTGGAAAACGACTGCAACGGCACTTCTTCGGATGCTTATTTGCAGCTGACATTTTCGCTGAAACACATCGGATTTTCCGGAGGGTACAACTTCGCAAGCCTGTTCAGTGCTGAATACCGTAAAGATACAGGCTGGGTCGTTGTTTCCGGAGAAGGCGAAGTTCTCATGGGGTCGAAGGAATAAGAAAAAGATTTGCCGCTCATCTTCGGATGGGCGGCATTTTTTTTACTTGCCAAAGTGTGCGAACCGCCTAGAATGGTATTTGTACGATAGATACCATCTACTAAGGCACTTTTTGTGTTCGTACAAAAAATTCATAATTTCGCTGAGGCGGACTTTCCGAAGAATCGGGAGGCCCGCCTTTTTCGTAGAAAGGAGTATTTTTATGTCAACCAGAAAAATCTTATTCCGTGGTCAGACTCGGCGCAAGGGGGAGAAGACCTCCATATCCGGTAAACCTCTGCCTGGCATCTGGGTCACAGGGGGCATCTTTCCTCAGAACAAAGGCTATGAACGCGCCATCATCTATACCCAAGACCCAAAGGTTGAGAAGCATGTTGTATATGCTGAAACTGTAGGGCAATACACGGGAGTTGATGATGTGTTAGAGACCCCCGTCTTTGAGGACGATATCATCACTTTCTGGCAGAGAACTGACGCGAAACACATGCAGCGCTACAAGGGTACTGTGAAGTATGACGAGACGCTAACAAGTTTTACAGTCGTTTCTTGTGAGCCCAACCGTCTTAGTGACCCCCTTTTCCTTTGGGATTGTTCCGATATTCATGTGGTCGGGAACGTCTTTGACGGTGAGCTCAGCAAGCGTGAGCAGGAAGTTTCGTGTACTTACGCGAAATGCCTTGCATTGGCGAAGGACATTGATACGCTTCAACTTTGCTACGGTCCTCGTTTTAACGCTCTGAAGGTTGACAGCCTCTGGAGCAAAGCTTTTGAGCTGATGGATGATGTGACCCGCTCTGAAATCATCGAAGACTTGAAGTTCTTCCAAAAGGCGTGGCGTGGATATGAGGAAAAGCCGGTAAAGGATGCGCAGAAAATCCTCGACGGTATCTCCGCACTGTTCGGTGAGGAGGTGGCGTCCAAATGACTTCTGAGCACGATTACCGCAATGCCGTTCGATATCTGCAAAACCTTCTGAACGGCGGTCTCATGGGCGCAAGGGGAACTTCTCCTCTGATGACAGCTATCGAAGCCTGCGAACTGCAAATCCCGAAACATCCCATCTCAAAAAAATGGTTGCCGAATCTCTGCCCGCATTGCAATGCGGATATTGGCGGAGATTGCAACGACGGCTATTACGAGAACCCGCATTATGAGCGCTGTCCCGTCTGTGGGCAGAAGCTCGATTACAGCGAGCAAAGAAGGTGAAATTCCATGATGCTGCAAGAGTTCGAGAATCTCACGAAGGTCAAGGTGACCTCGGAGGAATACCAGGCTATTGAGGCTGAGTATATGACTTGTGAAGAAGACAAGCAAATTTTCTGCAAGCGATGGCTCAAAAAGGACGGTATTCGGAACCTGTTGCAAAATCGGCTTACTGAAATCAAGAATCTGACAGATACCGTCAAGGAACTGGAAAAGAAAATCGATGCCCTCGAGGACTGGAAACAATCCACAAAATACGGGACTCGAAATTCCGACACTTCCTACCGCAGTCTTTCCGCTGCTTGCGAAAGAAGTGGCAAAAATCTGTTTGCGGTAAAGTCTAATGCAGAGGTTTTCATTGCCGCCCGTTTTGGATTCAACGCCTCAAAACTCATCATCATTCCGGATGTAGAGATTTATGAGACGAACCGTTACGGAAAATCCCGGCTTGCACAAACAAGTACCAGAAAGCCCTTGTATGCAAGCGAAGGCTTCAACTATGCACGGTTCGATGTGCTTTGTGAGGGCGGCCGCATGCAGTGGGAACTGGTTGACGGCAAGCTGTGTGACTACGAAAGTCCCAATATCTAATTTGCGGGGAGCAATCGTTTCCCGTGCTTAACAACGCGCAGACCCCAATGCTGTCTACGCACCATTTTCTTAAAATCATAGCAAATAGGAGCGTGTTTTTATGACTTTACCGACCCATCATCCGTATTTTTTCACTTGCCCTTCGTGCGGCTGTAAGCTAATTTCCGTATCCAGCGGTGTGAAGGATAAACCGCATTGTCCGGAATGTGACTATTCTGCTGATGACGCATTCGTGGTCAAGGACCGCGTCATGAACGAAGCTATGAATGTCATCGCCGATAACGCAGAACTGGCTGAAAGTTTTGCAGAAACTGTCAAGAACGAAATCGCAAGCGATGATGATGCCTATGCACACATCGGGTTTCGTCTGGCAAACGATATCCGGAATCAGAGTCCCGCATCCGAGGTGCTCTTGACCCTTTGCGGCTGGAACATCGACACGCTGCTCGATAAGACTCCGCCCATCGCAATCAGAGAATAACAGCAAAAAAGGAGAACAATAAAAATGTTTAATAATCTCAACCTTTCCAACGCTCTCGCGTTGATTGACAAGCCCGTATGGGTCATCACAGAGGTTCGCGGCCGTAACAAGAACAACCGTACCTATTCCAAGTCCCGCAACAAGAATACGATTTACCCTGCCACCATTACAAACGTACAAGTATGGCGCGGATATTCTCACAGCAAAGGGGATACCGGTTGCCCGAAATGTACCGTCACCGTCGATATCGTCACGAAGGACGATACCGGCACGGAGTTTTGCTTCGACCTCCCGAATGAACTGCTGAATGTCACGGTGTTTGAGAGCAAAGAGGATGCGGAGAAGGAACTCGCTTACCTCAACGCCAACAAAAACACCATGACTTATTCCGAACAGCGTCAGCGTGAGGATAAAAACAACGCAAAGTTGTTCGGCGAATAAGAATCTGAGTGGGAGGTACAAAATGACCGAGTTATGGGAAGATAATGGCGGCGGATTGCATGCCATTGTCTACGACGAAAACGGAGTTCCGCAAAACATCATTTCTCAGTTGGAGCAATCTCCGCAGCTTAGTCCTTCTGAGTTCGTTCTCGCTGCGTTGGATGATTTCCCGTACGTTGACGAGTATGACCCCGAAAACTACTCCGGAATGACCTTGCCTCAGGTGGTGGATGAGTTCCGAAACGGCGTCAGTGCGATGACCGGGCTTTCATTTGCCGAGCCATCGAGGCTTGTTGCGGTTTTCTCTCGCAACGCAGGTGAGGAATCTCATGTGTCTCTTTTCGAGAGTCAAATGGGAATAAACGCAAAAATCCTTTTGGGACTTTCCTAAAACCCACTTGCTCTTTTATGCGAACCGAATATAATTAAAGTTGTACGACAGATACCATTTCACTTTAGGCATTTTTTGCTCGTACAATTCACAATTTCGCATTAAGGCGGACTTCTCATTACGAGGAGCCCGCCTTTTTGTTTCATTCATTAAAAAGGAGTGTTTTATTATGACCGAAAACGAAAAAGCAAGAGAATCCATAGCTATCCACGGGCTGACCGTGAAGGTTGACCCTCAAAACGGCTGGCTCCTCAAACAGTTCGCAGCCTTGCAATTCGAGGGCTCTATTGATAATTTCGGCACGAAAATGCCGATTCATGTTCTCGAACAGCAGGTTCCTTCCAGCTTCTCCATTCCTTTGAGCGATGCCGTCGATGACGGAACAGACCTCGATGGCGCGGAGTATTATGTGGAGGATAGTTCTTTTTCCAGCGTTTCCGACCTCGTTATGTCGTATCTGAACCTGTACAACGAGAACGACATTGCCAAGTACAACAGCTCTCACTGCCGTCCTTTTATTCCTTTCGAAAAACTCTCTGACTGCGATGACCTTCCGAAGTTTCTGGAATATGTGGACAATGAAAGAGATTACATCGATGCGTACACCGAAGACACGAGCGTTCACTCGCAGATTGTCTCTGTCGCACCCATGACGAACTCTTTTGAGCCGATGGGGTACGCTTTTACGCATCAGGAGCTGGAATACTATCAAAAGAGCATCGATAACCATATCTTCCACTTCTGCCGTACCTATGCCCATGCAGGGGAGCAGTACAGCCGCCGCGTGGGCGATTTCTACCCTATTATGGAGTTCCTGCACAGCGCCGGTGAGCAGCTTCTGCGCGAGGATATCAAACGGTATGACATCTATTCCGACATCAGAACGGAAGAGGAAATGCACGAATTCTACCGTGCGCAGCCCGATGAAATGGTTCTGGCTGCATATGTTGAAGTTAATGACAAGGTGTCCGGAAAACGCTATTGCAGTATTCGCGTATGGTGCGCAGGGCATGAGGTCAAAACCGGAACTACTGGTTCCTACTATGTCCTGAATAAGCACTATTTAACAGTCAACAAGAATGATATGGTTGCAACATACCCGTATCCGTTCTCTTGTGACGATGGTGCCAACACGCTGCTGGAAGCTAAGGACACGGATATCCTGACACCCGTGGAGCGCCTTTTCCTCTGGACCGAATACAAGAATCCGAATCCCATTGAAACCAAGAAAAAATAAGGAGAGTGTATTATGAACACTTACAATGTTGTCATTTCTGTTTCCACGACGGTCTGCATCGACGCTGAGAGTCCTGATGATGCTATCGAAAAGGTAAGTCAGGCGTTAAATAACGACGATGCAAACATGAGCGCTGATGTTGCCAGTAGAATTGGCGATTCCATGCGAAATGGTCACTATGAGGTGACAAATGCCATCCCGATGGATGAGTGAGGATGTTGAACTATGACAGAGATAGCATTTTTGGTGAAACCCGACTCTGAGATGTACCGCAAGTACTTCAAACAAAAGAACGAGCTGGACAAGTTTGTCAGGTTCGCATCTGCGTTCATCGACAATTATTTCGTATCGCGTAACAAGGACTTCGATTACAGCTTTTCTACGAACATGCGCCTTACCGTGAAACTTCCGCCGAACGACGAAGAATGGTTTGGCGCACAGCTCATGAAGGGAAAGACGGAGAATGGGTTATGCGTGTTCAAGAAGAACTCGCCCATGAATAAACGCTGGCGCAAGGAAGTTACATCGCACATCAATCCCGATTCTCTGACAGCCAGTAGATGGTGGTTCATGGATTTTCCGTATTACGGCAAATGCCAAATCGCCATGTGGGATGACGGCTGCGGTAATGTTTATGGGTATTATTCCACCCCGGCTGCGCATCACAATTCCGGAAAATTGCCCGATTATGTGCAACCCATCAAGATGAGCGAGTATTACATCGCTCAGGAGCGCTGCAAGGAACTCGATTCTCTTTTGTCCGAGGCTGTGGATAAGGGGAGCCGCGCATCTCGTATCGGCTCCTATAAAGCAACCTTCAAAAAGACCAGCGATGGTTCGGACGGTACAGGCTTTGAGGATAGTACCAGCGTATGTTTCTCGGTTGAGCATTGTGCAATGCCGTCTAATACGCGAACCGCTATCGTTGGCCTTCTTCACGATTATTGCTTGAAAAATCAGCGGTCTCTTGATGACCTTGCCGAGTTCGAGTACCTCGGACCTGCCGAGAAGGCTGAGTTTGATGAGCCATACAAATAACATGAGGTGACAAAAATGGTTCGTTTCTATACGCCAAATTTTGATGAGGCATGCGATGCTCTTAACCTTTACGACATCGACTACGATTTGGATGATGGTGACCGCATTATGGTGGACGATTCTCTCTACGATGATGCTCTCGACGCATTCGATGAGTATGACATTGAGTACGAGGAGGTGTAAGCATGTTGCGCCATAACAAAATCAGTCCTAAGAAGCCTTGCCCATTTTGTGGTGCCTTCCTTGAAAACGAAGCACCCAGCACTATCTGGTGTCATCCACGCAACAGTTGCTTGCTGAGTCTCCGTGGCATTGTCGGAGCCGACCAAATCGCTCAGTGGGATACGCGCTACGATGCAAAGGGAAAGAAGGTGCTTGACGATGCTGAATGAGCTTTTTGCTCGCGAAATCCTCGAAACATGCCTGACCCTTAATATTCTGCAAGCCTTTGATGACGGCGTTGCGGTATATCACGCTGCCAGCGAAACCGACCCTGAACAGTATCCGTCTGGTTGGTACATCGACAGCAAGGATGAGGTCGTTCACGCGATTGCCACTGACCCGGAAGCAATAAGAGAACTTAAACCGCTTCTGGTCGAGGAGGGATACCAGTTCGACGAACGGGAAGCGTTCTGGGAGAATTTCCTCGGTAACACAGCTCCCAAACTTCGCTTGCCGGTAAAAGTATCTTATCCCAGAAAGGAGAACTACCATGACTGACAAAAGCATCTTTACCGCGACCCGTATTCGCGAAGAGGAAAAGGAATTTCTCGGCAGTGTTCTGCTCAGTTCCGAGACGGATACCTCTTCCGAGTTTTTCCGCAAATTCATCAAGAAAGACGACAAGGACGTCGAGGTTCAGAAAACTGAAACTGGCTATGTCTTGACTGACAAGGCTGACCGCGACACCTGCTACATTTTGATTCGCACACAGCTTGACGATGCTTTCTGGAACAACTGCACCGCCGACAAGAAACATTGACGAAAAAATGAAGAGCGCACGCCCCATCTACAGCCTCAAGGCTTAGGTGGGGAGGTTCACGCTTTCCCGTTCACCGTTTTTCGGTGAGCGGGATTTTTTGTTGACAAAAATTTCGAAAAAATCGCAAAACTACATTTTCGGTGTTGACACTGTTTGCGAACCGCGTACAATGAAGATTGTACGATAGATACTAATCAACTTGGCAGTATTTGCTGCCGTACAATTCACAACCTGACTTATACAAAGCAGACTCATCTTCGGATGGGCCTGCTTTTTGTTTTGAGCGAAAGGATGATGGGATGAACGATTTTGAAAACAACAAACATGACACATCTCTTACAGAAAGAATCGTTGCACTTTATGCGGCCATGTTCACTGCAGGAGACGAAGCCTTGACCTTTGAGGTCACTGACCACATCGAAAGTCTTGTTAACTATACAACTTTTGTTGCGGAACAAGAAATTTCGATACAGAAAGCTCGCTACACCATGGAAGACAAAAGTTTTCGGACTTTTCGAAAGAGTGCGGAACACGCTCGCAAATACGCGTTCGAAAAAGCTGTTTTCGACGTTAACGCGCTCAATCGACTTTGCCGCAAATACAACGTGACTCCTGTGGCAGAAAACGTTTTGCAATCTGTTAAGGAAGAGGAAGAAAACGGAAACCTCTTTGCTTCCGTCAATTCCACTTCTTTTGCGATTTTTGCCAAGGAAGTCGTGAACGCTTACTACACTACCGACGTCGCCGGAACGGCTACGAAATAATAATTCTTATACATCCTAACCCTTCTCGGGGTACAAAATTGCGGTGGACGCCAATGAGCTAGAGCCACACGAGTACCCCGCGTCAAGGGGAAAAGTATGAAGAATATCAACCTGAACAAGAACGACACACCTCTCTCTGCCAAAGTAAACGCTCTGTGCGTTGCCTTGACGGCATCCCCAGACTGGAGCGACTGCGTGGAGGACGTCACCGATATGCTCACGCATTGTGTTGACTATGTCAACATAGTGGTGAACCAAGAGGTGACCATCCAGAACGCACGCTTTCGTATGGAAGGCGAAGACTTGCGTCGGTACATAATGAACATTGACAAAAGCCGTCGTCTGCTACACGAAGGCTTGATGGCGGAGGTGAATCTTGTAAACCGCTTGTGCGGCAAGATGAACGTCCCCATCGTCGCCGAAGACGTGTCGGAGGAGCGTCGCGAGACCTACTTCGAGTTTGCGAAGCAGGTAGTAGACGCCTACTACACGACCGGTCCCACCGGGTCTGTGAGCGCAAACTGACAACCCCCATCTCCACCCGAAAGGGTGGTTTTTTGTTTGTACAAAACTTTGCAGGAAAGAATGTTGACACCGCTTGCGAACGAAATAAAATTAGAACTGTACGATAGATATCATCTACTGAGGCACATTTTCGTGTTCGTACAATTCACAATCTCGCTTAAAGGCGGACTTGCTCCTTTCCGGGGGTGGGTCCGCTTTTTGCGTCAAAAAAGGAGAATGAAAATGAATACTAATTTTTTTGTTGCAGAAGACGAAGCATTTAACCCAAACAAGGTTCTTACACGAAAAGGAATGGATGCCTTTATTGGAAACAGAGGCATCAAAAGTTACGCGGGTGTTTTAAAAAGAGATAACAAGCTCTTTTACAACTTTATCCGCGTAAAAGTTGCTGAAGGAAAAAATTGTGTTGATGCGATTTATGCGCGAAAAGCAATCGTATCGAACGGATGCTTACGGAATGATTTTTTCTCTTTTGGAGAGTACAACTTCGTCGCATTTGTGACCAATGGGAAAATCTATTGCGACTTGAAGAACTTCTTCAAAGAGCGCTTCGGCATCGAATCCATGTCCTATGAGGACGTTGCAAATCAGATGCACGATGAAGTGGTGGACTATATCCGCGAAACGTTTACAGATTGTTACGTGGACGCGGATGTCAAAGAAATGGGCACAGCCGGAGCAAAATATGAATTTGTCTTTGGCAAAAAATACCATATGTTTGACAACATTTCTTTTGACCCTGCCTCTTCCTGCGATGCCATTGTACTGTTTCTCGCTAATCCGAGTGAGTGGGCGAAAGAGCATGTGGAAAAGATGCTTGATGAACAGGAGTGGAGCCTAAAGCACATTCGCCGACAGGTATCCATCGAAAGATACAAAGAACAGAAACTTGCCGAATACAAAAAAACGCCAAGCGAGGATTTGATTCAGGCAAAACTGTTTCACGATTCAGTTCCCAAGTCCGGTCAGGTAAAAGTAACCTTGGATGTCGACGGAAAGCAGTTTGTCGGTAGTTTCAATTCCAAGTTCTTCAGCCGTGTGGGAGCCAATCTTGATAAAGCAATTCTTCCCGATGCTGGTTTCAAGTATCCTGATTCTTTTGAAGGATATTATGAGTTCCTGAAAGACAACAAGATAAATGTCGAGTGCAAATACGATATGTTCCCGTTCGCTTTTGTAAAAGAAATCGCTGCGTTCCGTGGCGACAAGATTTTCTGGAAAAGGGAGGCTTGACCTATGGCTCTCAAAATCGGTCCTTGCCCTAAATGCGGTAACACTACATTCATCACAACTGCACATGTAACCCAGACTTGGCTGGTGGACGAGGACGGAGACTTTATCGAAGCCAAATCTGACTGCGATGAAGTGACCCATGCACCTGATGCCAAGGACTTGTTCATGTGTTCCAAGTGCGGCAAAGAAGTGACCGCAATCAATGTATAAATAGTATTTTCGCGAAAACTTTTTCAAAACCATTCGCTCGTATCATCGTCAAAATATCAATGTGGGGTAACAGTTTGTTACCTCACTCAAATTTTAAAGGAGTGCTTATATATGAACCGCGTACCTGAGATTTTCCTGTCTGAAGTGTTTGGTGAACTCCGTATTATCGAGGAGAACAACAAGTTTTATTTCTGCGCCGTGGATGTCTGCAAGGCGTTGGGTTATACCAACATAACCCGCGAGCTGAACATCCATTGCCGTCAGGACGGAATTAAGTCTGGCCGCGTTGAAGTTGGCGGCATTCCCCGCATCGTCAAGTTTATCTCGGAAGGGAACGTATACCGACTCATCTGCCGCTCCAATAAGCCTGAGGCTGAACAGTTCGAGACGTGGGTTTTCGATGAACTGCTGCCCACGATTCGTCAGACCGGCGGATATGTGAACGACCCTGTTGTTTTTGTGGACCAGTGGCTCCCTAATACGGATGCTAAAACCAAAGCTTTGCTTGTGACTTCCCTTGAAGCCGTCAAGAATCAGGACAAGGTCATCGGTGTACAGCAGGAAAGCGTTGACTTCCACCGCGCTGTCAGCGCCTCAGTCAACAGCGTGGACTTTGGAGAGTTTGCGAAATGCCTTGCCAACGACCACATCAACATCGGTCGAAATCGTCTGATGGCTTGGCTGCGCAAAGAAAAATACATCGACGCCTCAAATGTCGCCTACCAGAAATACATCCAGCAGGGAGTTTTTGAGGTCAAGGAAACGGTGTACTACATCGGCAAAGCATCCCATACCGCACGCAAGACACTGATTACCCCTAAGGGCCAGGTGTACCTCGCTAAGAAAGTTTCCAGCGGATACAATGGCTAATAGCATTATACCGACCACTGAAAAGTAGCCGGTATTTTTATTGACACCGCTTGCGAACCGCATAGAATTGAGATTGTACGATAGATACCATCTACAAAGGCGCTATTCGCGTTCGTACGATTCACAATTCTGTATTCACTAAGGCAGACTTACCATGCGTGGTAGGTCTGTCTTTTTTTGTTTACAGCAAAACAAGCACTAGGAGGTGCCTTATGAACAACGAAATACTCATCCGCAAAGCTATCGAAGACAAAGAGCGTGAAGCAAACAGCTATGAAGACCAGGGGTGCTACAATGCAGCCTACTGCTATGGTTATGCTGCCGGTGCAACGAATGCGTTGTCTACCTTGAAGCAGCCGAGCCAGAAGGAACTTTTCGTCATCCTGTCGCACTACTCCAATGAAAGCATTGGAGAGTTTGACAGAGTCGGTGTTCACGGTTCGTATCGTTCCCTTGACGCCGCAAAGAAAGCTGCCGATGCGATGCTGGCCAAGGACAATAAAGAGAACAGTTTCCATCAAGATGACATTCCCTTTACAACCGACGATTGTTGTGAAAAGGGCGTATTCGAGGAATATCCGCTGTATGTCGCAGGGCAGGCAGAAGAAGGAAATTTCAATTCATATCACAACATTTACGCAGTTTTCGGTGTTTCTCTTACCGAGGACTAAACGCGAAAACGCGAGGAGGATTAAAAAAATGCTCAAAGTATTAGGCGGTCAATGCCGCAACATCACCGTTATCAACGGAAAGGTGAATCTGGTTTTGAAGGCGGTCATCCCGACACCGGCAGACAAGGAAGCTGCAGAAAAACTTTGTTCCTTGAACGGCTGGGCACCGCGCGACGATGAGTTCAACAACCTTCTCATCACCGCACCGGTCTCTCTGGATGCATACCGTCTTTCCGACAGTTCCGTGATGAGCGCATATATTGGTTTTGCCGAGAAAGCAGCATCCGTTCTGGTCGGTAACAAGAATGGGTATCTGATGGCCGGCGTCTCGTCTTACGATGCCGCTGTCTAAAGAGAGGAAAGTCTGTATGGATATCAAATCACCGAATGAACGAGCTCAACACATCGCAGGAATGGCCCACCGTCACATTTACATACCTTCTGAAGAAGGCAAACGCGTCGAAGCACTGCTTGACAAAATGTCTCTGCCGCAGAATGCGTACTGCTATGCCATGTTTCCGAAATGGTTCGTGGATTCTAAGGTAAAGACAAATGAAGCAGACCGTGTACGGTATATCATGGGTCGTCTTTGCGCGTACCTGCATCATTTTTACGACAAACCCAGCGATGAAGATTTTGAGAAAGACTTTGACTACAGTAATATGGTCAGGTTTCAGCGCCATTGCGAGAACGCACTAAATTCTGTGTTTGACCCCAAAGATGATGGCTCCATTTATCAAGATGGTGTTCACGGCACACACGAAGAGTTCCTGCTCATTTGCGAGTTCTACAGCAAAAACTACATCGACGCTGATGTACGCTGCGCCAATGTAACGACATTTTCTTCAGAAAAAATCATCAAGGATTGTTATATCCATGCCGTCCAGAAGCGCTTTGGTGTGTCTCCGATTGTTGCCAAACGTCTGTGGAGCAATAACCAACACAATAAGACCTACCTGCTCAGCACCATTCACGGTCTTGCTTAATTTATGTTACATAGCACATTCGTGCTTTGTATAATAGTTCGTCCCATTTCGCACCTATTTTATCAAGCTCTAAGGAGGAGCTACATTATGCGTAAAGACTATCTTATCGCAAACCTCATCGGCATATCCTTCTTCTCTTCCATTGCAGCGCTCGTTCTTATGATTGTGTTTGCTGTGATTCGCGGAATCATCGGTGCGGCCGTTCCTGAAACCGCTACTATCATGGTGGTGCTCGACGGTCTCGCTTCGTTCTGCGGAGATGCAATAGCGTTCTCCGTTATCGCCATGTTTGCATTCATCCTTTACGGCAAAATTTGCGTGGACAACTCTACAATGGGTGATTTTGTGCGGTTGCCGAAGCCGTCAACCGTTTCCTCAGTGCTCATGTATATTGCGTTAGTAGGAATCATCCTCTGCGCTGCCGGATTTCTTCTTAATATCATTGGAACATCTTCCGTGGTCATGTTTCTGAAACTGACTAGCGGTCTGGGTACACACGAAGCATTCTTGCAAAAGCTCGGCCATTTTACCACAATTTTGTCACACTTCTGCAAGGTCAGCTTTGTGATATCTGTGCTGCTTGGTCTTGCCGCACACAAAATTAAATACTAATTTCTAATTGTTGCCGCTCGACTCTACAAGCCGGGCGGCTTTTTCTGTTGACACCACTTGCGAACTGGATAGAATGAGAATTGTACGATAGATAGCATTTTCACACATCGTTATGTGTCGTACAAATTAACAGTTTTGAACCCCACAGCAAGCCGTTCACTATCACAGTGAGCGGCTTTTTCTGTAAAAATCAAACTTCTATAAGAATGAAAGGAGATACGACATGCGTATCATCAAGCGTTCCGGTGAGGAACAAGAATTCAACCCGCAAAAAATCAGTGTTGCCATTGATAAAGCCAACGACAGCGTACCTAAAGCAAAACAGTTTCCGAAGAATTACATACCTGCCTATACTGCACAGGCTGTGGCTGCATGTGAAAACCTCGGTCACACGCCCACCGTGCAGGAAGTACAGGACATTGTGGAAGATGTCTTGATGGACAGCGGTCACCACGAGGTCGCCCGCTCCTACATCAAGTATCGCTACACTCACGATGCAATGCGCCAGCACAACACAACAGATGACAAGATTCTTGCCCTCATCGAATACAAAAACGAAGAGGTCAAGCAGGAAAACTCGAACAAGAATCCACAGGTGGTGTCGGTGCAGCGCGACTACATGGCCGGTGAAGTCAGTAAAGATTTGACCATGCGTATGCTGCTGCCGAAGGACATCGTAGAAGCTCACAACGCGGGCATCATCCATTTCCACGATGCTGATTACTATGCCCAACATATGCACAACTGCGACCTGCTCAACCTTGATGACATGCTGCAGAACGGTACAGTGATTTCTGGCACTCTGATTGAGTGCCCGCATCGGTTCTCTACCGCTTGCAACATTGCCACGCAGATTATCGCACAGGTAGCCTCCTGCCAGTACGGTGGTCAGAGCATCAGCTTGACCCATCTTGCCAAATTTGTTGATGTCAGCCGTAAAGCCATCTGCAAAGAGGTCGACAAGGAAAACGCTGAGCTGCATCTGAACCTTACGGAGTATCAGCGCAACCAAATCGTTGACGGTCGTCTTCGCAAAGAAGTTCGCGCCGGTATCCAGACGATTCAGTATCAGGTCATTACTCTGATGACCACCAACGGACAGGCTCCGTTCATCACGGTGTTCATGTACCTGAACGAAGCAGGGAAGGACGAGGTCCTGAAACACGACCTCGCTATGTGCATCGAAGAAATGCTTCGACAGCGCTATGAAGGTGTCAAGAATGAGGTCGGTGTCTATATCACCCCTGCATTTCCGAAATTGATTTATGTGTTGGAAGATGACAACATCAAAGAAGGTCAGCCGTTCTTCTACCTTACGAAGATGGCAGCAAAATGTACCGCTCGCCGTATGGTTCCTGACTATATCAGCGAGAAAAAGATGAAAGAGTACAAGCTGTCTAAGGGTGAAGAAAAAGGTGAGGGTGATGTGTACACCTGCATGGGATGCCGCAGCTTTCTGACTCCGGACCGTTCCGGCAATGGCTGGGACAATATCGCCAATGCCAAAAACTATGATGGCAAGCCGAAGTATTACGGACGCTTCAATCAAGGTGTTGTTACCATCAACCTCGTTGATGTGGCGTTGTCTGCCAACAAGGATGAAGAAGCATTCTGGCGCATCTTCGATGAGCGCTTGGAGCTTTGCCACCGTGCGCTGCAGTGTCGTCACAAGCGTCTGAAGGGGACCCTCTCCGATGTCGCGCCTATCCTGTGGCAGTATGGCGCTTTGGCTCGTCTGAAGAAAGGCGAGACCATTGACAAACTGCTCTACAACGGCTATTCTACTATTAGCCTTGGTTACGCAGGTCTGTACGAGTGCTGCATGGCAATGTACGGCAAGAGCCACACTGACCCTG
>ERZ1034901.1580-NODE-1580-length-15687-cov-17.820496_pt1 | contig 15687 bp, 21 predicted proteins | sample MGYA00520628_ERZ1034901 | MGnify/ENA primary metagenome ERZ1034901 (study PRJEB33766, sample SAMN09781783) | gut metagenome | biome: gut microbiome | host: Homo sapiens | place: Madagascar | study: EMG produced TPA metagenomics assembly of the PRJNA485056 data... | reverse complement strand
TAAAATCGAGACCTGGTTTTTCTACTGAAATGATTATGACTTCAATGACCCTTGATTTACCTCGCCGCTTCCCCTGGCCGACGTTACTTTCAGTCTGCATTCACGGTGCTGTCGTGGCGGGTCTACTCTATACCTCGGTACATCAGGTTATTGAACTACCTGCGCCCGCGCAGCCGATTTCTGTCACCATGGTTGCGCCAGCGGATCTCGAACCGCCACAAGCCGTTCAGCCGCCGCCGGAGCCGGTGGTAGAGCCAGAGCCGGAACCTGAGCCGATACCTGAACCGCCAAAAGAAGCGCCGGTGGTCATTGAAAAGCCGAAGCCAAAACCTAAGCCAAAACCGAAGCCAGTGAAAAAGGTGCAGGAACAGCCAAAGCGCGATGTTAAACCAGCGGAGTCGCGTCCGGCATCACCGTTTGAAAATACGGCACCAGCGCGCCCGACCACCAGCACGGCAACGGCTGCAACCAGCAAACCGGTCACCAGTGTGGCTTCAGGACCACGCGCATTAAGCCGCAATCAGCCGCAGTATCCAGCGCGCGCGCAGGCATTGCGCATTGAAGGGCAGGTTAAAGTTAAATTTGACGTTACACCGGATGGTCGCGTGGATAACGTACAAATCCTCTCAGCCAAGCCTGCGAACATGTTTGAGCGTGAGGTGAAAAATGCGATGCGCAGATGGCGTTATGAGCCGGGTAAGCCAGGCAGTGGGATTGTGGTGAATATCCTGTTTAAAATTAACGGCACCACCGAAATTCAGTAAGCAAAAAGTCAAAAGCCTCCGACCGGAGGCTTTTGACTATTACTCAACGGGTAAGGCGCGAGGCTTTCCTTCAGGATCTACAGCGACATACTTAAATAATGCTTCCGTCGCTTTATAGCGTTGCCCAAGTGGTTCAGACGCCACCTTTTTCACCCACACTTCAATATTAATACTGACAGATGTTGTCCCTTTTTGGACACAGCGTGCATAGCAGCACACTACATCGCCGACCGCAACCGGCCGCAAGAAAGTCATTCCTTCAACCCGCACGGTTACTACGCGACCGTGTGCAATTTCTTTTGCCAGAATGGCACCACCAATATCCATCTGCGACATTAACCAACCACCAAAGATGTCACCATTGGCATTGGTATCGGCAGGCATGGCTAAAGTTCGTAAAACCAGATCGCCCTGGGGGACGTTATGTGTTGTTGACATGGTAAAACCGACTAAAAAGGAAAATCACAGGCGCGATGCTACTATGATTTTCCTGAGGAGAACAGAGGAGATACAGCGCCAGCCCCGAAGGACTGGCAGTCTGGTTATGATTTATCTTCCTGTGGCATGTGGCGGTAGATATAGATACCGCTTAACAGCGTGAAGATTAAGGTGAGGGCGGTCAGACCGAACACTTTGAAGTTGACCCAAATATTTTGTGGTAGCCAGAAAGCGATATAGATGTTTGCCAGCCCGCAAAGGATAAAAAAGACTGCCCAGGCCAGATTCAACTTCGACCATACTGGCTGCGGCAGGGTAAGCTCTTTACCCAACATACGTTGAATCAGCGGCTTTTTCATTACCCATTGGCTAACCAACAGAGCACCGGCAAACAGTGCGTAAATTACGGTGACCTTCCATTTAATAAACTCATCATTGTGGAAGAATAGCGTCAGACCACCGAAGACAACCACCAGAACAAAGGTGATCAGAGCCATCTTCTCAACCTTACGAAAGCGAACCCAGCTATAAATAAGCACAATCGCTGTGGCGACGATCAGCGCCGCAGTTGCCGCATAGATGTCATAAATCTTATAGAACGCGAAGAAGACAACCAGCGGTAGAAAATCAAGAAACTGCTTCATTTTACGATTCCGTAATCAAATGCTTAGGGTTATTGGCGAATCAACATGTACAGACGGAACAGATAGATGAGCAATACGGCTGAAATCAGGTTGCTCAAGGTGTTCGCCAGTACAGCGCCAATTTCTGGGGTTAATGCGGCAAACGAAGAGGCAAACAGCAACAACAGAGTTTTTGCCAGTAACCAGCTCAATACCGCAGGTGCCACCAGACGCATATTCGCCCATGTCAGCCGCATACTGCTGCGCATGGAGGCGAAAACGCCCATTTTATCCTGGACCAGCATCACGGGAGCCAACGCCAGCAGGATGGCCATGATGATACCAGGAACGACCACCAGCATGATGCCTATTTGCACAATCAATGTTGTCAGGAGGATTAGCAAGAATAGCTTCGGTAATACCGGAGCGCTCGCGCCAATTGCCCGTAATGCGCTGACCCGCTGACCGGCGGACACTAGCTGGATCATTAATAATACGCCGCCCGCAAGAATGGCGTTACCGATTAATCCTGAAAAGGTAGAAGCAGCGGACGCACGCAGCAAAATCTGCTGTTGTTCCGGGGACATATTTTGTACCAGGTCGAACAACCCACCGCCGCCACTAACGGGTACACCGTCATTGAGCTGCGCAAGTTGAACGTCACTGGGTGAGAAAACATGTCCTAACACCACTGTGATAAATGCACAAAGCAACGATACCAACAGAATGGTCATAAATTGATTACGGAAGAAATTTCCGGTGTCACGGTATACGGACTGCGCCGTGATAGACATGCACTCTCCTTGAGTTTTATGCAGGTGTTAATTAGCGGGCAATTGTACCCTGGTTAGCCTCTCAGTGGCAGCATCAGGTCATGTATGGAAAAGCATATCTTTGTAAAGCGGAGGTAATTGTTGGCATTTATGTGTGCAGACGGGAGCAAGTGGCGAGCGCGTTAATATTTGCGCAGCGCAAATATTCGAAAATTGATTTAAATCACATTAACCAGGATTTGTGATGCAACTTCTAAATTAATCCAGATCAATAAAGGGTGATTTAGAGGATGTAGTGTGATCTGTGTAGGATCATTTGTTACCCCAATGTAGGTATATTTGTCACGTTTTTATAACCATAACGACGGAGCGGATATGAAAAAATTAACAGTGGCGGCTTTGGCAGTAACAACACTTCTCTCTGGCACAGCCTTTGCGCATGAAGCAGGCGAGTTTTTTATGCGTGCAGGTTCTGCGACTGTGCGTCCGACAGAAGGCGCTGGTGGTACGTTAGGAAGTCTGGGGGGATTTAGCGTGACTAATAACACTCAGTTGGGCCTGACGTTTACGTACATGGCGACTGACAATATCGGTGTTGAATTACTGGCAGCGACGCCTTTCCGCCATAAAATCGGTACTCGCGCGACCGGTGATATTGCAACAGTCCATCATCTGCCGCCAACACTGATGGCGCAGTGGTATTTTGGTGATGCCAGCAGCAAATTCCGTCCTTACGTTGGTGCCGGTATTAACTACACCACGTTCTTTGATAATGGATTTAACGATCATGGCAAAGAGGCCGGGCTTTCCGATCTCAGTCTGAAAGATTCCTGGGGCGCTGCCGGGCAGGTTGGGGTGGATTATCTGATTAACCGTGACTGGTTGGTTAACATGTCAGTCTGGTACATGGATATCGATACTACCGCAAATTATAAACTGGGCGGTGCACAGCAACACGACAGTGTACGCCTCGATCCGTGGGTGTTTATGTTCTCAGCAGGATATCGTTTTTAATTTTCTCTGCAAAACTCCTCTGCAAAACTGGTCATCAAATGACCAGTTTTTCCATTCCTTACCGCGTGCGTTGTTGTAAATATCGGTCATTTTTTGATTCGAATGGCCCAGCAAAATTTTGGCATCAATTCCCTGTTCTCTGAACAATCGTTCTGATAAAGATCTCTGCTCATGGAAAGAGGGTGGGGTGCCATTAGCACGGCAGTTGTAATCCACAGAATCCCTGGCTTTTTTAAATGCAATTGTTAACGTTGCTGGCTTAACCATCCCGCCATGTTTACCTGTCCCTTTAGCGTGATGATGATGTAATAACCACGGACTTAGAACGCAGTCACGACAGGATGACACCACATCACCCAGAGTAAGACTTAATTTGTCGCAACGCAGGGCAAGAGGGATGGCGATCCGGGCTCCTGTTTTTTGTTGCTCGACATGGAGGTAGCCATCTCTGATATCCGAAAACTGCATTTTGCAAATATCGGAAAGATGCTGCTCCGTCATCAGAGCCAGTTGCATACCGCGTTGTAAAAAGTAACCATCCTTTTCCGCTGCATTATAGATCATCATCCACTCATCAAAGGTCAGTCGTTGCCTTGATATCCGTACCTGTGGTTTTTTTGCCGATTCTGCAGGGTTAAAGCCTGGCGGGACATCGCCAATTTGCTGAGTCTCCATCAGTACTTTCCTGAAAATTTGTCCCATTCTGTTATGTCCTTTTGCCTTGTAATCTTCCAGCACCGATACCACATCTTTTACGGTTATGGCATCTAATGGTCTGGTGCCAAAACGTTCATCAAATACCCTGAGTGGGGGCACTTTCTGTTTCAGTGTGTTGAGTGATCTCTCCGTTTTCATATCTTTCCTGTTGAATTTTTCTGTAACTATTCAGAAAAACGGAAACGGTTGATGAACCACCGGTATCATTAATAATTTTCTCCTGCAGGCTGAGCATTTGTTCCATTTGTTGCCTGGCAAGACGGCTGTTCGCTCCTGCTGCAATAGCTTCTGCCTGTGTCTTGGGTGGGGAAGTGCTTATTTCTATGGATGGGGTACTTCCTTTTACTATGGATTTCCATGGTGAGTTGTTGGGGCTGGCGTTGATGATGTGGCCCGCAGTTTGTTTTATGCTGTTACAGTTATCGTTATATTTCTTGTTGGATGGGGAGTTGGTATTGTTTTCTTTTTAGGCATAAAACAAAAAAATAATATACAGAATTTGAGTTTTATCAGGCTTTTTCTGGCAATATTGCTGCTTTTTGTTCCGCCTGTTTTGGAGTTTTCGGTAATTCATCAGCACCTTGCGTCAGATGCACTGGCTTTATGTGTTATTACAGTTTTAATAATCACACTTCTTGTCAGGTCAGGCAGGAGGCTTATCTCAGACAAATGTATTTTGGAAGTGTCTTTTATTCGTCATCACCGGATTGAATTCATGATGGTCGGATTTATGATTTATTTCTGGACATTCTCTCTTATTGCCGGTTGGTACAAACCCCAGTTTAACCAGGAATATCAGGCGCTCCACTATGAGAATGTCTGGTATTACGTTATTGCACGCTATGATGAGCGTCTGGTGTTATCGAAATCGTACAGGAGCGGGAGTATGAAGTTCGTCATACTTAATAGAGGGCATATTGATGACTTTGAAATTAATGAAATCAGAGTGCGTTAAAACTTCCTGAGTAACAAAGAATTTTTACTTCCCGCCATTGAGCGGTTTTTTGTGCCCGTAGGCTTGGTGTAGTACGGTAAAGACGCTGGTGGTCGTGAATAGTGCTTTTATCTTGCTGGCTTTTCAGACAAGACTTATTAGTGTGCCACGTTAACAGGAAAAGGGAAAAGACATGCTAAAACAGCAGGATATGACTGAAGCTGACAAAGTGGTGTTTAATGAATTAAGCTCCACCGAGCCGGCGATGTCGGGAAATTGCGCAGAATACTTACCTTTCACGCGAACGCAGCCGGTTTATACTGACCCAGCTTGTTATGGCGGCTCTCGCAGATTATCAGTTCGGTTGTTATAGATGCCTTACGCAGAGAAGACTCTTTAATTTGGGGTAATGGGCGGGGCTGGTGGGTGTTAGCAGCACCTACCAGCTATATTCTCATGCGTTGGGGTCATAAGCAAACCTCAGCTCTACTGCTTTGCGCAAAAGCAGTAGGTGTATCAGAGACAGGCTTAATGACCCATGCTTGACCTGTGAAAATATGCAGTTGTGAGTTTATCAACGCCGCCAGTCTGGAATTTATTGGGGAGGACGGAATATGTTAGAAAATACATTCAGTTGTTCCATCTGAAAATATACTTATAAGCTTACTAACTCTTCTGGACTGGTCTTTTTGACGATGTTGTCGATATTCTTAATAATCTTTTATAAAAATATTCTCCTGATATCTACCCCACTAGAGTAATGAAGTGCGAAGATGGGTGAGGATGTCAGGAATGGTGGGCTTTACGGTGTGCCTGATAAAATTGACTCTGAGTAATATCTCTGTATATGCCAGAAAGCACCCTCAGAGTCACATAATGAAATTATGGAAGGGGCGGTGGTAGAGTTGACAATCAGAAGATGAAAGTGATTGCGCCATTAATGTAAGAGTAATCTTTACCCGTTTTAAACTCTGGTGATACACGATTTAACGACAAGGTTAAAGCAACCGGAGAATAACCTACTGTTGCGCCGACACGATATTCATCAACAGTTCTGTTTAGCGAAACAGTTTCACTCCTTGTTTGAAGTGTTTTTCCTTGCAAAGTATAGTTGCGATCGACTTCGCGTCGTTCAATACCGGCAAATACTTTGTATATTAATCCACTATTCCCGGATGAGTGGATTAATCCCCTGTTCGCAAGCAGGCCAAAACCATTGTCTGAGTTAAATATTTTATCATTTCCAATGGCAAATGTTGCTCCATATCCAATATACTGAAACAAGTTACCACTTACTGCTGATAGTTCAGGGTAAACTCCAATGTTTGTGCCCATTAATTCAATATTGGGTGTAAGAGATACCATGCCTTTAACTGTATAACCGTAGCGATTTTCAATTTGATCATCCCAGGATTGATATTTTTCAGCATGAATAATTGTATGTGCTTTATTCTGAACTTTTTGTCCACCGGCATCAGGTCCTACTACGCCAAAATCCGTACCAAAACGATAGCGAAACCAGTTTGTAATGACATCGCTCCATTCAACTCCCGTATGAAGATATGCACTAAAGGCTCTGTCCCCGGTTACAGCTATTGGGTGCCTTTTATTTGTACCGGATGGCGAATAAATATCTTGTGCAAGATGAAACGATAGCTGACCTGACTCTGTAACATTATGGCTATAGCCAATGAAAAGCCCCTGAGTATAATCGTCGCGTTTTTCATCTTTATGGCTATAAATCTTGTTGAGCGTAGATTGAAAGAAGCCAGCATCATCATTAGCTAATGATAAGGAAATGCTGTCAGCATTGGCAGTAGGGATGCTGATATTTATTATTAGCAATGCAGGTATTGTAATGTATTTGTTCATGAATATTGCTCCAATGTTTATATTGTGTGTTTTCTTGTGGGCGTATATGTGTTGTGTTTTTAACATGATGGCTTTTTGTTTTTCAATGAGATATCTTTTATGTTGTATTTTTTTATCATATAAGAATAAATAGTGATTATTATCTGGTGGTGGTAAATGTTTTTATTTCTGTATTCGATAATAAAATATGAATATTGAGTTTTATTAATATCACAGTGTTGATCTTCCTTGGGTTTCTGTTATTCAAATAATAATCGCATGGTGAATCCCCCTGTGCAGATGGGAATAATGACATATGTTTGGTCGCGTTATCGCATAGGCAAGTTACGTATCCTGTCTGGTCATTGCAGGATTCACCGGGAGGCTCCCGGCGTCATACCGATGATGGAAGTAAATGCGGCCATCAGCCCCTCTTTGGAGGGGCTTTTTTTATGCGGATGAACCACAAGGTGGGTACATCATCTGAAATGCATCCATATGTCGTCACTTATGCAGGCCGTATGGGCATATTTCCAGCATACAGTTGTTATTAGGGCATTTGCTTTTTATTTTTACTGATTTTCCAGGGCACTCCTTGTTGCTTCTGATGATGAACCAGAAGTTTCTGTTAAACGGGGTAACGTTATAAATGGTTATGGGAAGCAGTTTGTTGTCCAGAATCACACCAGTGTTAACAGGAGTGAAAATACTTCCCGGTGGCAGGAATACGTCCGACTGATACCAGAGTATCAGTTTGATTTTACACCATACAGTTGAAAACGTTATTCCGCTTGATGAACATATCACTGTGTCAATAACTATCCATTCCATCTTTTTCAACCTTCTTGGTACACATCGCCTTTGATGTTTTTACAGACAAAGTATAGCCAGACTTTCTGTAACTCATTGAAAAAGATCGTTTTATTTGTATTTTTAGGGTGTTGTGTTTTTGTGTCATTTTGATTCGAATTATTTCGGTTTCCTTATTCCTGTGAGTCGGAATACTGACAGGCCGGCTGCATTTCAGCGTTTTTATAAAACCAGTAGTTGAATTGAAACAATATTTTACATTGTGAAAATTTTATTTTTTGCGCATTGATTTACGGGATAACGGGAGAAGTATGTTCATAAGAATTGTTCTTACAACAGGGGGGGGAGGCTCCATGACATTTAAACATTATGATGTTGTCAGGGCGGCGTCGCCTTCAGACCTGGCGGAACAACTGACACAGAAAATCAAAGAAGGCTGGCAGCCATTTGGAAGCCCTGTGGCCATCACACCCTATACACTGATGCAGGCCATTGCGGCCGAAGGGGACGTCAGCACAGCGGTAGTGAGCCCGGGGGATGATAATGCATGGGGTGTTACTGCTGAACCGGAGTTTTACTATGTGCTCTCGCTTGCCGGACAGTCCAATGGCATGGCTTACGGTGAAGGGCTTCCGTTACCGGATTCATTTGACCGCCCTGAGCCGCGCATTAAGCAACTGGCCCGACGCAGTACGGTAACGCCGGGTGGCGAAGCCTGTTCTTATAATGATGTCATTCCGGCAGACCACTGCCTGCATGATGTGCAGGACATGAGCAGCTTTAACCATCCGAAAGCTGACCTGAGCAAAGGGCAGTATGGCTGCGTCGGTCAGGGGCTGCATATTGCCAAAAAACGGCTGCCTTACATTCCGCAGAATGCCGGGATACTTCTGGTTCCCTGCTGTCGTGGTGGTTCGGCATTCACCGCCGGGGATGAAGGCTCATTCAGTGAGGCCAGCGGTACTTTCGCCGATTCTTTACGCTGGGGGGGGGGCGGTAATCCCTTGTATCAGAACCTGGTAAGTCGCACCAGAGCGGCGCTGGCGAAGAACCCGAAAAACAGATTACTGGCCGTGGTATGGATGCAGGGAGAGGCAGACCTTGCTTCAGGAAGTCAGCAGCATAATGGTTTATTCACAGCCATGGTTCAGCAGTTCAGAACCGACCTGTCTCCACTTGCAGCGCAGTGCGTGAGTGGAAATGCTGGCACGGTGCCGTGGATTTGTGGTGACACCACGTATTACTGGAAAAACACGTATGCCACGCAGTATGAAACAGTCTATGGCGCATATAAAAATCTGACCGCACAGAATATTTTCTTTGTGCCGTTCCTGACGGATGAGAATGGACAGAACACGCCAACGAATGCTCCGGCGGAAGACCCGGATATTGTGGCTGTCGGGTATTACGGTGCGGCATCCCGTACCCAGGGCAGTTTTGTCTCCACACAGCGTGACAGCCATTTCAGCTCATGGGCACGCAGGGGCATCATTTCTGACCGTCTGGCCTCAGCCATTCTGCTCCATGCGGGACGCACGGCTGAAGTTATGGGCGGACAGGCCGTGCCACCGGATGAAAAGCCATCCCCTGACACGCCATCAACACCGTCAACGGACGGGAAATCAATGACGACGCTGTTTTCTTACCGTGCATCGGAGTCAGGCGGAGCACTGACGCCACAGGGCTGGGGGGCAGAAGGCGGTAGTGCTGCTGTTGTGGATGATGCCGGTGCCAGCGGGGGAAAGGCGCTGAAGCTGACAAAACAGACCGGAAAGTCATGGTTTATGCAGTATGATGCCGGTAATGGTGCCGACCTGCTGGAAAAAGGTGGCCTTGTCAGCTGTCGTTTTAAACTTGATGGCGCGCTTACGGCTAATCAGTACGCACTGGTGCTGTACTGGCCGGTTTCTTCGCTGCCTCAGGGCGTCACACTGGAAGGTAATGCCGGCCATAACCTGCTGTTATCGTTTTACGTTCAGAGCGATGCCACAGACCTTAACGTGATGTACCACAAGGGTAATCCAGACCAGAACACGAAGCTGGGTTCATTCGGTGCATTTAATAACGAATGGCATACGCTGGCATTCCGTTTTGCCGGTAATAACAGCATTCAGGTGACGCCGGTGATAGATGGTAAGGACGGGACACCGTTCATGCTGTCGCAGTCTCCGGTAGGGACACTGGCGGCAGACAAGTTACGCCTGACCAATATCACCAGTAATGCAACGTATCCGGTACTGATTGACAGCATTATGGTGGAAGTGAATATCCCGTCAGCAGGATAAAAAAATGCCGCCGGGAAAGGGAAAACAAGGAAACCGGCGGCAGAGGTCGTTATGTCCAAAGCAAAAAATGCAGGACGCTTTTTTAACCAACAGGTATTAACGATGTCAACACCATATCAATAATTGGGAGGGATAATGATATTTTTACAGCTTATTTTATTGTATTTCTGCACGGTGGTATGTGTCTTATATCTGGTAAGTGGCGGTTATAAAATCATCCGTAACTACATCCGTAAAAAAATTGATGCCATGGCGGCTGAAAAAATCAGCGCCAGTCAGTCAGCTGAGCCAAAAGCTCCACCCCTCCCGTAATCACATCTCACAGCGAGAAAATCCCATGACAGAAATGAAAAAACTTGTCACTGCTGATGCAGTGAAGTCTGCGCTGCGCACTGAAGAAGTACGCGGTACGCTGAAAGCATCTATTCGTAAAACATTTGAGGCTCAGATTGATGCTGATGTGGAAGCGATTCTGGATGAGCTTATCGGACCTGCTGAGGGGGCATCTGCGCCACAGGCAGGGGATGGTGAGAATACAGCAGACTCTCCGGTGGAAAACAGCAGCGAACAACCTGAGGCATAACCCGGTGCTGGAGAACAACCGGCTGATGTACTGCAGCCTGAACCAGCGACCATGCTGTGATACATGACGCACAGGCTACCAGCATATCGCGGTGGTCTTTTGTTATCGTGCGCTTTCGGTGAACGGGAGGCGGGGATATGTACCAGATGGAAAAAATCACAACAGGAGTGTCATACACCACGTCTGCGGTGGGGACGGGATACTGGTTTCTGCAGTTGCTGGACAGGCTATCCCCGTCTCAGTGGGCGGCAATAGGTGTGCTGGGGAGTCTGCTGTCTGGTTTGCTGACGTACCTGACGAATCTGTATTTCAAAAGTAAAGATGATCGTCGTAAGGCGGCGCGTGGAGAGTAGGTGATGAATAAAAAATACTAACTGGTTGTTAAAGGGATACATGATTGCCTGGATAATGGGGGATTTTCAGGTTGCTGCGGGGATTGAAGCACTGGTCAGTGGTGCAGAAAAGGAAGCATCGCTGATGAAGCCTCTTCTTTGTGATTCTGATAACCACCATTCAGTAAAGTACATTATGGTTTGTGCCTGTCATGGGAACCAAGGGAAAAAGGGGGACAACAGGTTTCTGGTTATCTGAATTTTAATGATAGATTATTGAAAATTCGCTTTTTTTGCAGGCATGCATAATTCTTATCCCATGGACAATCAGGGCGACTGAATTCCTCATTAACCCATTTGTTAATATGGTGTTTCAGATGCTGAAGCATTAATGGTGTTAATGTGGTGATAACGATATCCATCGTTTCTGTTGACAGTTTGCCGTAAGGCTCTGCGAGAATGGCTCTAGTGGTTTCGCTATTATCCGTGATAAGTCTCCGGAGCTCTGACTTAATATTTTCATTCATTACCTGCAAAAACTCCCTGCGTAAATTGTCTTTGTTATTCATTTATAAAATCTCATTTGTTGTTATCTGATGTGTCCCGGTGAGTATATTGATTATATGTGTTGTGAATGTTGGATTACGCACCAGACATACCATGGAATGAGAAACCGATAAATCCTGATAAATATCCATGAGTGCAAAAATTAAATACGGCCTGTCGGCTGCCGTTCTGGCGATGATTGCTGCAGGGGCTTCTGCGCCTGAAATTCTCGACCAGTTTCTGGATGAAAAGGAAGGTAACCACACAACAGCATACCGTGATGGTACGGGTATCTGGACCATCTGCCGTGGTGCCACAATGGTGGACGGTAAGCCTGTCGTTCCTGGCATGAAACTGACGAAGACAAAATGCGAGCAGGTGAACGCCATCGAGCGCAATAAGGCGCTGGCGTGGGTGGAGGAAAATATCCAGGTATCGCTGACTGAGCCGCAGAAAGCAGGTATCGCGTCGTTCTGTCCGTACAACATTGGCCCAGGTAAGTGTTTCCCGTCGACGTTTTATAAGCAGCTTAATGCCGGTGATCGTAAAGGTGCCTGCGAGGCGTTTCGCTGGTGGATTAAGGATGGTGGCAAAGACTGCCGTATTCGCTCAAACAACTGCTACGGTCAGGTATCACGGCGTGACCAGGAAAGCATGCTGACGTGCTGGGGGATAGATAATTGATTAAGCTTGTGGCCATTGTATTGCTGTCAATTGGCTCATTTATTGCCGGAAATGTCTGGTGTGAAAGAGAATGGCAAACGAAATGGGCTGAGCGGGACAGTGAAGAGTCGTCGCAGATTGTTAATACGCAGATTGCTACCAGGATGATTGAACAGGGGCGTATTGTTGCCCGTGATGAGGCTGTCAAAGATGCACAAGAGAAAGCTGTCAAAGCCAATGCTACTGCTGCTGGTTTATCTGCCACTGTTAGTCAGTTACGGGAAAAAGCAACAAAGCTTACCAGTCAGACTGGAATCGGCATAGCATACCGCAAATATTGCCGCTACCGTCAGAAGCAAAACAATCGAAAGCAACGTCGCAATGCTCGCCGACATGCCCGGAAGCCTTGCAGAAGAAGCTGGATATTATGCTAAACGAGCTGACGAAAATTACCGCGCTGGATTGACATGTGAACGCATTTATAATTCAGTCAGAGATTCAAATTATCTGACAGAGACGTACTAATAGTCACTGAAACTGAGGTACAGAGTGTGACAGGTATTATAAAATACCTGTCAGAGTGATGGTTCTTCTCTTCCTCACTTTTTATCATGCTGGTGCTCAGGGAGCATTCTGACAAGTGTATTGTCCTTCTGAATATAATGATGAATTAATGCAGCGCCAGCATGGAGTGTGATTAATAAATAACCAATGTTTGCAAGTGATTCATGAATAGTCTTGGCTACGGATTTTACTTCTCCGTCGGTGTTAGCGAAAGTGGGAATATCAATCCCCAGAAGGCTCCATGCTTTACCTCCAAAAACCATGATTGCAAGTCCTGATATTGGTAACACCAAAAAAGATATGTATAACAGGGTTTGCATGAATTTGGCTGATATCATTTGCCATGCAGGTGGGGGCGGCGTAATAGCTGGTGTTATATATTTATTATTGATAATTACTCTTATTATCATCAGTAGAAGGATAAATATACCAGCATTGTAATGTGTTTCTCTCATAAGCAAATAGGCGGAAGACCCTTTAGGAAACAAACCTCGAAGTTCCATGACAGCACAGGCTATAGCTATTAATACGAGAGTCAGCCAATGTAATTGAATTTGAAGTTTAGAGTATCTGTTCATATTTCATCCCTTAAGTGTTGTACCATGTCGAACATATAATATAAATCTTAACAAATCATTATTTCATCTGAGTGTTTAAGGCTGTGTTCTTGCAGATGTGCGGAGATACCTTTTGCTACGGGTAATTTCGCATCACTACAGGTTGATATAGCTTTGCGATAGTGAGGATTTTCATACCCATAACTGGCGCTGTATCGTCGCCGTGTTCCCGCATTAACAGAGACCGCAGCCATTACGGGATACTCCTCTGCGCGAGTGTGCGGGGATAATCAAAAACGATGCACACCGGTTTTTTACCGCGTTTATGATTCGCGAGTTTGTCCCTCATGCTCGCCAATCCTGTGTGAGGGGGGATAAACAGGACGTGTATTCAGAGCCGTGCGACCGTGGTCGCATGATATTATTTATCAGGAGATAGTGATGGAAGAGTCGCAGAAATTTAATTCAGGAATGGAACGATTCAGTGCTCCTGAGCGAGAGCCTTACAACATGTATTCATTGAGTGCCTGTTGTAATATCGCTAAACATTAATCAGGTGACCAAATTTAGTGTGCCACTACATATCAGGTTTTTATAATGGTCAGCGTGCTAATCATGCCATAACAGGCTGATTAGTGGAGTGATGTTGTTCGCATTTTTGCACGGCAGGGGGGCAGATTTTTTGATGATAATGGCGAGTCTGGCGCGGTTGAATGCATTCCATTACATAAAAAGCCCTGATTAAATATTCAGGGCTTTGCGCTACAAAAATGAACATTTTATGGATACTGAAAATTCGTTGGTATGGCAAACAACCGATATGTGGATGTATCGGGTGGGAGAAGACCAATTTGACAGGAATAAGCCCCTGCAAAACTAAAAAAGAGTTCAACGAAATCAAACAGTTAATGTAGCAGGAAATTGGTATAAAAAAGCGACTAAAAGTCTTATTTTTCTTTTTATAAACAAATGGCTATTACCTTTTTCAAAATCTACCAGTCTGGTACATGGATATCGATACTACCGCAAATTATAAGTTGGGCGGAGCACAGCAACACGACAGTGTACGCCTCGAACCGTGGGTGTTTATGTTCTCAGCAGGATATCGTTTTTAATTCCCCGCAAAATGACCCCGTAATTACGGGGTCAATAAGGACATGGCATAAAGGGTATTATTTCTTCGCTTCTACGCCATCAGTTTCAGAGCGAATTAAAAATTTCTCAGTTGTTTGCGGAATATGCTGAATTAGCCAGTCGGCCATCTGCTTTTCCTCATTTAAAATCGCTTCGATGACCGGAATAGAGGCTGTATCACCGGCATTTTTTGCCGCAGCTAATAGTGAGGTATAGCAGGCGATTTCAAATTGCTCGAAGACATAGCCGCTAATGGAACCTTTGACAATTTCATCAGAAGGAAAAATACCACCGATAGACTGCCCAAGCGCCGCCATTTTACTCATGGAATCTTTAATGACTGAACGCGAAATGTCATTACGGTCAAGAATAGTTTCCAGTTGAACAATCTGGTTTTTGGTTTCACTAAGATGTTGTTCAATACGAGCGCGTAGTTCAGGATAATTATCTATGCGGCTGGCCATGGATTCAAGCATAGATTCGGCTTGCTTTTCCATTGCGTGGGCGTCACGTAACCAGTCATGATAATGTTCAATACGATTCATGAAAATGTCCTCTTTATAAAATTACTGAAAGTTGAAGTTCATATTTCAGGCTTTATTTTCGGCTTTCTTATTTACGTTATTGAGAGCCAGATCAGTCAGTTTGATGTCTGTGGCCTTTTCTTCTTCCAGAGTTTCTTTCAGAAGCTTCGCTGCTTTACGGTAACCTAATTGTTCAGCCAGTGTCGCTAAGGTCCCGTAACTGGCAATTTCATAGTGCTCGACTTTCTGTGCAGCAGCAATGAGCGCGGCGTCACGCACTTCGTTTTTTTCTGTACTCTCAATGACCTCATTAGCTTCTTCAATGAGTCCTTCCATTGCTACGCACTTCATGCGTTTAATTTTAAGATTTGATTCGGATTCTACGACTTGATCAATACGTTCTATCTGTCCATGAGTTTCCTCAAGGTGCGCATGAAAAGCCTGACTTAGTTTTTCGTTTGATGTCGCTCTGGAAAGTTTTGCCAGCGCGCGAGTTAACTGTTTTTCTGCGCTGTAGGTGTCTGAAAGCAGGTGAATAAATACATCTTCAATGGTCTTCATATTCATATTTTTCT
>ERZ1034901.1577-NODE-1577-length-15702-cov-10.886240_pt1 | contig 15702 bp, 4 predicted proteins | sample MGYA00520628_ERZ1034901 | MGnify/ENA primary metagenome ERZ1034901 (study PRJEB33766, sample SAMN09781783) | gut metagenome | biome: gut microbiome | host: Homo sapiens | place: Madagascar | study: EMG produced TPA metagenomics assembly of the PRJNA485056 data... | reverse complement strand
TACAGCCTGCGCTCTTTCCGTTTGTGCTTGTCGCTGTGATTACTGCTGTTCCGGCACTCTTGGCTGTTACTGTTCCATTAGCATCTACTGCTGCTACTGCTTCATTATTGCTGCTCCAGCTTACATTTTTACTATCTGTTGTGTTCTCTGGCAGTACTGTCGCTGTAAGTTTATATGTACTTCCTTCTACTATTCCAACTGTACTTTCGCTAAGACGTACTTCTGTGACTGGTATCTGCTTCTTTTCTACTGTTACTGTACAGCCTGCGCTCTTTCCGTTTGTGCTTGTCGCTGTGATTACTGCTGTTCCGGCACTCTTGGCTGTTACTGTTCCGTTAACATCTACTGTTGCTACTGCTTCATTGTTGCTACCCCATGTAATGCTCTTATTTTCTGCATTTTCAGGTGTAACAGTTGCAGCTAATGTTTCACTTTTGCCCTCTGTTAATGTCATTTCTGACTTATTAAGGCTTACACTCTCAACCTCAACCACTGGTGTCTGTGTTTCATTGTCTGTAAATGCTTTAATAATAAAATTGCATGACCGTGCCTTACCAAAGTCGTCCCAATATCCATATGGGTTAGCTACAAAACTCTGATTTTCCTTAGCAGAAGCTGTACACCAATATCCTGCCTTGCCTGACTGCATACTGCGTTCATATGCCAAATATGATGTTTTACCTGAAGCATTCCTAACTTCTACAACAACTGAGAACTTATTACCTTCATTAATTTCTACCGGACTGTCAAGATTAACCGTGTATGTTCCGTCATATGTTGTTATTCCGCTTTTCTGTGCTGCTAATGTTCCACTTTCAGGATTAGTTTCATCTGTAAGATTAGTATATATACTTACTGTATAATTAAGATTAGTAGAACGTCCTGTCATAAATGAAACTGCCTTTATATTCTCACTTCCATCCTGATTAGCTTTAGCTTCAAATATGTTGGCATATTTATTAGAACCACCATATCCCATATATCCATAAAGCATTGCACCATCATACTGATAATTATTGTCATAGTTATTTGAAAGCTCTGCTTCAAGCGCATAACCTACTGTATATATAGACTTGTCATAATAAGAAAGATAGAAATATCCTTCCTTACCATAATAACTGCCCCAACTGTTTCTTACTATCCATGCACCATTACCATCTGGTGTTGTTGCAAAATTATCTGCTGAATAATCATCATCCCAGCCTACAATAGTAACGGCATGATTAGATGTGTAAGCATTTGGACAATAGTACGCCGCAGTAGAACTATTGTAATTATCTGTACTCCAGTCACTGCTCTGGTCAGACCAGTATGATATTGAAACAGCACCATAATCCATAACTGCTTTCTTGACATCATCCCTGCTGGTTATGTTCACTCTGTAGAAATTCTGTACATGTGCAACATCTTTTCCATATGCAAGTGAATCATCTAACTGCTCATTTTCAACCTGTCTTATATAATCTATAGTATAAGGAACAACTTTCTCATTAACAGCACCTTCCCAGTCAAGAAGTGAGTTAGCTGCCATCTCGACATTGCCACCATACTGCATTACAGAACCATATGATGTATCAAACTTGTTAACATCGCCTTCAAGTCCGCCCAAAGGGTCATTAACACAGTTATATGTGTAATTCACAAGATGTAATTCTGATAAATCAATATCACTAGAAGCAAGATTTTTCTTTATAAGATTAGTTTCTATTAATGATATTGTTGAAAATGACCAGCATACACCATATATTCCCTGGTCTCTTACAGCAGGAAGATTTTCTGTTCTATAGGCAGCCGGATACGTAGCTGCCTTTGTAATGTCCATTCCATCTATACTAGAATTATCATTACTGAGAACATCTGGAATTATCTGATATTCTTCATCTAATTGCCTATAACCTGTTGCAACATAACGTGAACCTGTATCGGTTGTTTCATTCTCATAATTCACGTCTGCACTATTATTATCATTATTTCCGGCAAATGCCATTGATGAAGATGTAACTATAAGATTAACTGCAAGAAATGCAGCCAATGCTTTTTTTAATAATTTTCTTCTGTGCATATCATACCTCTTTTCTTAACAGATTATACTTTAAACTACCATTCCGCCAACAATGTGGTATGTATAACCTTTATAATCGATTGTTCCTGAGAAGTTCCAGTCTACCATGCCATCCTGTATGTAGAATTTATTTCCATTATACTCTATAACTGCTGTTGTCCAGTCGACACAGCCACCAGATACATAGAACCATGTATCCCTGTAGTATATAAGACCTTCATAATCCCAGTTAATTGTACCTCCTGATACATAGAACCATATATCATTATAATATACAAGTCCCATATAACTCCAGTTAATCGTTCCTCCTGAAATAACAAACCACATATCATTGTAATATGTAAGTCCAAGATAATTCCAGTCTATCATTCCGTTTGAGATATAGAACCATGTATCGGCAAAATATGCAAGACCTGTGTAATCCCAGCCTATCATACCGCCTGATACATAAAACCATACATCGTTGTAATATACAAGTCCTGCATAATTCCAGTCTATCATTCCGCCTGATACATAGAACCATATATCATTGTAATATACAAGTCCTGTATATCCCCAGTTTATCTTTCCATTTGTTATATAGAACCACACATCATTGTAATATGTAAGTCCTGTATAATCGGAATTAACCTTGCCATTTTCAACATATAACCAGTCATCGCCATCCTGAACAAGACCTGTATATTCTGTATCTACAACACCTTCACTTATATAATATCTGTCATCCTCATAATCTGCAAAACCTGTGTATGTTATGTCTACAACACCATTTCTTACATAATATGTACTATCTTCATAATCCACAAGACCTGTGTATGTTGTATCTACATTGCCGTTGTTAAAATATGTCAACTTACCATTAACATCTCTTAAACCTGTATATGTATCTCTCTTGTTGACTGTTATTGTACAGCTTGCGCTGACACCATTTTCACTTGTTGCCGTAATTATGGCTGTTCCTGCTTTTTTGGCTGTTACATTTCCCATAAGGTCAACTGTGACTACAGTGTTATTATTGCTGCTCCATTTAATACTCTTTCCATTAGTTGTATTTTCCGGATATACAGTAGCAATTAATTTTATTGTTTCACCCTCATCAACAGCTGCACTTGTCTTATTAAGAACAACTTCTGTGATAGGTATTTCCTTCTTTTCTACTGTTATTGTACAGCTTGCGGTCTTTCCGTTTGAACTTGTTGCTGTGATTACAACTGTTCCAGCCTGCTTTGCTGTTACTTTTCCTGTTGAGTCAACCGTAGCTATATCGTTGTTGCTGCTACTCCAGCCTATGTTTTTAGACTCTGTTGTATTCTCTGGAAGGACTGTTGCTGTTAAGTTTAATATATCTCCTTCTGTAATTGTCGCGCTTGTCCTGTTAAGTGCAACATCTGCAATAGGTATCTCTTTCTTGCTTACTGTTACTGTACAGCCTGCGGTCTTTCCGTTTGTGCTTGTTGCTGTGATTACGGCTGTTCCGGCACTCTTGGCTGTTATTGTTCCATCCTCGGATACTGTTGCAACTGCTTCATTGTTACTGCTCCAGCTTACACTCTTACTGTCTGTTGTGTTCTCTGGAAGGACTGTTGCTGTAAGCTTATGTGTATTTCCTTCTATTATTCCTACTGCGCTCTCACTAAGACTTACCTCTGTGATTGGTATCAGCTTCTTTTCTACTGTTACCGTACATTCTGCGGTCTTTCCGTTTGAGCTTGTCGCTGTAATTATAACTGTTCCAGCCTTCTTTGCCTCAACATGTCCTGTTGTATCTACTGTTGCTATGTCGTTGTTACTACTGCTCCAGCTTATATCTTTTCTGTCGGTTGTGTTCTCTGGAAGGACTGTTGCTGTGAGTGTTGTTGAGTCACCCTCTGTAAGCGTTGCACTACTCTTATCAATAAGAACTTCTGTGATTGGTATAAGCTTCTTTTCCACTGTTATCGCACAGCTTGCTGTCTTTCCATTCTCACTTGTTGCTGTGATTACTGCTGTTCCTACACTCTTAGCTGTTATTGTTCCATCCTCAGATACTGTTGCTACAGCTTCATTATTGCTGCTCCAACTTATGCTCTTACTATCTGTTGTATTTTCTGGAAGAACTGTTGCTGTAAGCTTATGTGTATTTCCTTCTATTATTCCTACTGCGCTCTCACTAAGACTTACCTCTGTGATTGGTATAAGCTTCTTTTCTACTGTCACTGTACAGCTTGCTGTCTTTCCATTTGTGCTTGTCGCTGTAATTACAGCTGTTCCTACGCTCTTTGCTGTTACTGTTCCATCCTCAGATACTGTTGCAACTGCTTCATTGTTGCTGCTCCAGCTTATGTCCTTGCTGTCTGTTGTATTAACTGGAAGAACTGTTGCTGTAAGCTTGAAAGTATCTCCTTCATACATATCAAGCGCTTCTCTGCCAAGCTGTACCTCTGTTATAGGAACCTCTACCGGCTGCTCCGGCTTATCAGCAGATTTTACTTCATAAGAACGAACAACTGCTTTACCAGTGTCACTGTCAAGATATGTCGCATATATCTTAGAATTACCGTAGCTTATATTAAGACCACTAATATCCTGAATAGATACATTAGTTCCAAGCTGCTGCCACTCGCCATCGACAAGTCCACTTACAAATGTAATGTTATCACTTGCAGTAGTTCCTACATATACATTATCACCATCAAAGCACAGACTTGCGTTATTAACACCCTTGTCTGTTATACTATTAGTCCCTACCTGGGTCCACTCTTTAGCAGAGTTGGCATAGTCAAGGCTGTATAGATAACTGTCTTTTACTGTATCGAAAGCAGTTCCTTTCTTAAACAAATAAAGCTTTCCATTATTATTACTTAATACAACCTCATTAGCCTGTATTGAACCATTTAATACAGCATTCCAACTGTTATCAATTTGATTATATTTTTTAATATATATATTACTATTATCAGCTGTATCTCTGTATTCAACAAATATATTTTCATCAGCATCTACAGATATAGCAGCATTAGCCGGCATACTACTTACTGCTCCTGCTAATATATTATCAGATAAATTCTTTAATGTATTTCCATCATACTTATATGCATAAATATTGCTGTTATCCTGACTTGTATATGAAAAATATATGCCTTCAGAACCTGCAACAAGTGATACATTATCAGAATAACCTGAGGCTTTATATATATTCTGCCAATTACTTCCATTCCACTTATCTACACGTGCATAATAATTAGTATCAAGATATGAAATATACACGTCACCATTGTAAGTAACTATAGACTTTCCATCATTAACAGCCTTAGGTCCGTCTGTAATCTTACTCCATGCTCCATCACTATACTTAAATAATACTGTATCATTTGTCGCATAACCATAGCCATCACCTATATTGGCTATAAAATATTTATTCTGTTCACTATCTGTATATGTTTCTATATCACTAAACGAAAGTCCAAGTGTATCCGTACTTTCTGTTATCCAGCGACCTTCCTGTCCGTCATCTGCAAATGATATATCAAATGTTATTGTGTCGCCAGAAGCACTGCCTACATTTTCTATAACAATTCCGCTGTTAGTTCCATCTGAATATGTAATAGCATTGTCAGCTATACCTGCATTCTTATCATGTGTTCCATAAGATGTACGGCCGCTTTCCGCTGATAAGAATGATTTATCTAAGTTAGTACAATCTGCCTTTTCATAGCCATTAAGTATAGAATCACCTGGCCTGAATACATATGCCTTATATGGAGGACCATACATATTACCACCGATAAGAGAGGCGTTTATTCTATATATGATAAGTCCTGAACCATATATCTTGCCCTCGTATGACTTATCATCATAAGAAGCAACATCATATTTAGCCTTCTGTTTTCTGTATTCAACAACAAAGAATTCATTAGATGAATAATCTGTTCTTAATATAACCGCCTGATTATTTCTTGTATCAAATGTTGTAGAAGAAGCTGCATATATTGAACAATTCTTCTTTGACTCTGTTACTGTCGGTATATCAAACCAGCCTGAATAAGCTGACCTGAAATATGCCAGAGGATACTGGAGGAACTTGCATTCCATCGCCATAATATCCCACTGGCCTACCGGTACAACACCAGAAACATTAGTATTAACATAAAGGTCTGGATATCCAAGCGTATGCATAAATTCATGTATGACAACGCCGGTTTCACTTAATCCGAAGTATGCTAAACCCTCTGGAATAACCGTATAACTGCCTATTTTCTTGGAATTAATCTCATCTGTTCCTGCATATGTTGACTTATGTCCATACATCTGTGAATTAGAATTACCCTTTTCACAGGCTGTTACAATCATAAGATTATCAACACATCCATCACCATCATAATCTACTATTGCATCCTTAGGAAATCTGCTGTCTTTAGCAAGTAATTCAGAAATCTCCTTAACCATTCTTGTATCTCCGAGGGCTGGTCCTGAAGTTCCAACAGTCCTGTCCCCATAATATGATACGTCATTGCTTAACACATATGGTTCTATCTTATTATTCTCACTGTCATACTGTGGAATAATATTCTGGACATTAAGCTGCCCATAAGAAATGTTAGAAACATACTGCTTAAGCGCTCTTGGGTGCTCCTCATCCCCCTCGAAATATTCTGTGATTTTAGGGTCTTCCTTATAACACTTCCCTAGTTCAGTTTTTTCGTGTTCATGTGTTGTATCCTTAAAATCTACAAATACAACTATGTTAGCATATTTGCGGGTTGATACACTCTGTGTCTGCACTGTATCAGACACCTGTGCAGCCGGTGCTATACTTACTGATGTAAGCACAAGCATTACACTTAAAAATGCCGAAGCTATTCTTTTGATATAGTTTCTTTTCATATACTTCCTCCTTTTCGTATTATGATTAATATATACTTGTCTTTTTGTATCCCAATATATGATACCAGGGTCACAAGGTCATTCACCCACATACACCTGCTCATAGTTGTGGCTTTCACCCCAACATCATAATATTATGCGGTTCACAAATTTAAAGCCCTATCATATATCATATCGGCAAATATTACACATAATCTTACCTGATTGTAATATTGCGTGTATTACTTTATCATATTTTGTTCAAATATAATTATATATACTGTTCACGGTTACAAGTAAATCTAATCTTAGATATAGTATATTATATATAAACAATTAAGTAAACAAAAAATACGCCAGAAATCAGCTTTTATACCATTCTGACGTATTTTTAATATTTGTATTATATATCTTTATACTATATTATATTTTCACGCAGATTATGAATATCATACGTTCTTAACTTGAGCTGTAACTTCTTATATTGTAATAAACCACTTAATATAATTAGTTGCTTCTTACTGATAACTTTCCTGTTACACTAGCCATTTCCACAATATTGGTATTTACTGTGTTCATAGTAATATCACCTGACATAGCCTTATCATCTACATCCTTGTATGTATGATATATATAGCTATAATCAGAGTTAGAACCGCCAATATTGATTTTTCCTGTTTCATTTTCTATTGAACCCAATAAATTTCTCTTCTTAGTCCAGCCTTCATCTACAATATACTCTTCCTCACCTGATGAAAAATCATATGATATAGTTGTATTCCTATTAACAAAGCAATTAATGTCATATGTTATTGTAGTATATTCCCCTGGGTTAAGTTTTTCCATTATCTCTGGCTTTACAGCTAATCTGCAGTAATATGTAAGATTAGATATACCATCAGCATCATATTCAGGTACTATACATTCATATACATATAAGTAATCCTTCCAGTTATCCTCTGTAATATCTACGTCTTCATATTCCGGAACTATTACATCAGTGTAATTATCCCTGTATGTATCTCCACATACTGAGCATGTGTGCTCTGTATAACCTTTTTCTGTATCTGTTGGCTCAACTACTGTATCTACATACTTATGACCTGTCTTTTCTATAGATTCTGTATAAGTATCATTACATATTGAGCATGTATATGTCTTTTCACCATCCTCAGTACATGTTGCCTTTTTAGTTACTTCAGATGTATATAAATGATTATGCTTAACTGCAATACCATTTATTACTTTATATGTAACATCATCACTCTTTACATAACCATTATATTCTTTATTAACCATACCATTTTCAACATACCAGAGAACACCTGCACTATCCTCTACTACACCTGTATAGTCCTTATCAAGAATGCCATTCACTATATAAGCTGTGCCATCTTTACTATATACAAGTCCTGTATAACTCCAATCGAGTACACCTTTCTTTATATAAAATGTACCGTATTCATTACTTGCAGTTCCTGTATAACTCCAGTCAACTATACCACCTGAAACATAGAACCAGTTTCCTGCATACTCTACAAGTCCTGTATAGTTCCAGTTAACTATGCCACCTGAAACATAGAACCAGTTTCCTGCATATTCTGCAAGCCCTGTATAACCCCAGTCTAATATGCCCCCTGAAACATAAAACCAGTTTCCTGCATATTCTGCAAGCCCTGTATAACTCCAATCTAATACACCATTGTTAACATAGAACCAGCCATATTCGTTCTGGGCAAGTCCTGTATAGCTCCAGTCTAACACACCATTGTTAACGTAAAACCAGCCATACTCATTCTGGGCAAGTCCTGTGTAGCTCCAGTCTAATACGCCATTTTTAACGTAAAACCAGCCATATTCATTGTTGGCAAGTCCTGTATAATCATAATCAACTTCATCATTAACATAGTACTTCCATGTTCCATCAGCTTCCTGCAGCAGACCTCTTTCTGTTCCATAAGCTGAACCATCCTTGAATATACCATGAAAACTTACACTATCCTCATCGCTTGTATACCATATAGCCATATCACCATACATAACTGGCTCGCACTGTGACAGCTTACCCGTCATAGTTCTTATCTTATCAGTCTGATTACCATTATTATCTACAAATGTATAATATACAGTACCCTCTCTATCGCTTCTCTTGCACCAGAGAACTAAGTATCTGTTATCAGCCATCTTAACAAGATGTGGTGTTGTTGCTGAATAATCATCACCTGTATAATCTGTAATCCAGTTTATCTTAGTATTTCCATCGGCTTTAGACTTTGAAAGTATACATATATTTCTGAGTTTACCATTATTATCCTGGTCTATAGAAGAAGCTGCAACTATATATGCGCTGTCTGTCACTTCAAAACCACCAACTGATGCATTAGTTGTATTATCACCTGTAGTACCAGCTATATTAAGTAAAGATGTACACTTGCAATTATCTCCCCAATAGTCCATATTGGAAATAAACTGACCAGTAGTAAAATCTGTTGGATACTCTATAAGTGCTATACTTCTTGGATAAGCATCGCCATGGTCTACAGCAACAAGATGATTACCATCTGTTTTAATAAACTGATTAAATGAATGGCTTACATAACCATACGCAGAATTCATAACCTTAGTAAATGAATCCGTAATATTCATATTCTTCTCATCAACCTGTATCGTTACATTTGCCTGATGATTATAACCATCTGATGACTTATACATAGTATGGCTTGTTCTTATGAACAGATATCCATCTGATTCTGTCATTCTTAGGCTTCCAGCATGAAATGGTCCAACTGTGTTGCAATCATATAAACCAGTAGATGTAATTCTGTTCCATGACTTATCGTACTTAGTTATTCTGAAACATTCTACATCTGCTGACTCTGATGGATTACTCTGTCCGCTTACTATATAATAAGCATCTGCACCATCATAAAATCCACCAAACTCAGAAAGTTCTGTAGGAATCTGCTTATAATCCGTAACTTGTAATTCTGAATTATAATATTCTACATAAACATTAGAACCATCAGACTGTACTCTCATAAGATTTCCATCACCAATATTGACAAGATATGCCTTAACAGGTGTTGCCCATCTTATATAATTATTGTCTGATGTCTTTACTGAAATGTTAGTACCAATAGTTGCCTCTGCATAAACCTGTGTGGTAAAACCAGACACTGCTGTACTTACACACACCGCACTGACAAATACAGCCATTGATGCAAGCAATTTCTTAATTCTTTTGTTCTTTAAGAACTTATCCCTTATCATATTTCCTCCTTTTTTTCTCACAATGCGCATAATTATATCAGGGTTAAAAGGAATTATATTCCCAACTGATATACCCATATTGATACATTGCTATGCAATTCTTACAATTTCCTAAATCATAATATGCCTTGCTGCTTTATCTTCAAAGTGTTTAACCACTAAGAATACCGCTATAAGTATAATACTTTAAATGTTATATATCCAGTACTTTTAATTAATAAAGCAAAAAACACAAACCTGCATTTACATAACCATTTTCTTTAATAATGGAATTCTTCTTACTATACAAGTTATCACCATACACACAGCAGTCATTACAACAGTTTTTATAAGATTAGCTGCCAGTGAATAATTTTCTATATTAATATATGGATATATATATTTCACACACAATATCAGTAGAATATAATGTATATAATACACTCCCATTGTACACTGTCCTACATATTTTCCAAACACATTTTCCTTATTAGAACTGTAATAATTAAAACACATAAACAGCCCTATTGATGCAAGCATAACTGATATTCTTTTATATCCATTATTAAGATATATGTTATTCCAGCTCATTGTTTTCGTTTCTATATACTTTTCAAGAACAATAAGCAACACTCCCACAACAAACAAAATAACCGGAATATATCTGTTAATCTTGTTTTTAATATCGTCCCTGTATTCATGCATAAATGCACCTATAAGAAAATATGTAAGCATAAAAGCATAATTCGTATATGGAACAAGTGTACTCACCGAACTTATATCAAAGCTGCCAAAATATGATAACAATATATTAACTGCACCAACGCCTATATCTCCTATGAAGCTTACTATAAGCATACCAAGTGCAAACTTCCTGCCATCGTGTCTGAACAGAAACCATGTAACCGGATATATAAGATAAATTACAATATATGCCTTCATATACCACAGTGCCCCAAAGTCTACACCATTTATATCCGCCGCAAATAATGTTGCTCTTATATATTCGCTTACAGTATGTGTTTCGTCATATATGTTACTTTGAACGCACATATATATTAATCTCCATACTACGAACACTATGTATGTAGTTACAAGCCTTGTGAAATATCTTTTCCAGTCAAATGTTTCTTTCTTATGTAAAAGATATCCTGTTGTCATAATAAAGCATGGCACCGCAACCCAGCATATGCTCATAATTATATTGCCTGCCACCGAATCTGCCGGCAGCAGAACAAAATGACAGAAAACGACTAATAATATACACAATCCTTTTAAGTCATCAAGAAATACTAATCTGTTACTCATCCGTTGTTTCTCCAATGCTGCATTTTTAACCTGTAAATCACTTAGCTTATTCTCCATGTAATCCTCATTACATAAGAACCATAGCTGCTGCTTGTTCCCAATGAATGATGCTTGACTGTTACCTTACTATAATCCGTATAAGCACTTCTGAATTCATTATCTATTGGTGCATCCAGACTTTCTACATATATTACAACAGTTGCATTTTCCACGCCTGACTCTAATGCCTCCGACAGCTTTTTATTAAGGTATTCATAATAATCTGTTGTATTAGTGAAATAATTTTCCTGCTGTGCGTAATAATTATACTTTGTTCCATTAGCATTTATATCACTTGTATATGAATGGTCTCTTCTCATCTTTTCATCAGTGATATTAAAGTAATCATAATTTACAACGCCCGGATTATCTGGTACAGGGTCATCCCATGTAACATCAACCATATACCATTCTCCATCAAGCATAACTGCATTCCATGCATGTGCTGCGCCATCGCCTTCACCCGTGATAATCTCGCAAGGAATTCCTAATATATCCATACATAACTTAAATGCACTTGAATATCCATCACACACTGCTGTCCTGTTCACAAATATTCCTTCTGCCGTATGTGATACGTATGGGATTGTACCATTTATATAATTATAATAATCATACTCTGAATTAAAAACCATATAATTATGTACAGCTAACTCCTGCTCATAAGGTGTTGCGTATGCATATGCTGCTTCCAGATATGATGATAAACCATCATAAAATGCCTTTTCACTATCTGTTTCCAATACTGAAGTATCACCTGTTTTATATGCATATTCATACTTATAATACTCACTATCAGTACTAAGATTTAATTGCATTTCTATTGTCTGTGTAACACGGCCTGCTTCTATTACATATATAGTTGTTCCTCTTCTTGCATTACCAGTATAGTCAAATCTGATACGTCCATCACAATACAGCCATGAACCATATTCATTAACTCCAAAGCCTGTATATGTATAGTCAAGTGTACCATCAACCACATACCACCAGCCATAATCATTATAAGCCATTCCTGTGTAGCCCCAGTCAAGCATACCTCCGCTTACATAGAACCAGCCATAATCATTGCTTGCAAGTCCTGTATAACTCCAGTCAAGTATTCCTCCGTTTATATAGAACCAGCCGTTTTCATTACTTGCAAGTCCCGTATAACTCCAGTCTAATATTCCTCCGTTTACATAAAACCAGCCATTTTCATTATATGCAAGTCCTGTATAACTCCAGTCTAATATTCCTCCGTTTACATAAAACCAGCCGTTTTCATTATATGCAAGTCCTGTATAGCCCCAGTCTATTGTTCCATCTTTTATATAGAACCAGCCATAATCATTGTATGCAAGTCCTGTATAGCCCGTATCTACAACTCCATTCTTATAATAATACCACTTATTATCTTCAGCCATACTTAATGAATAAGTATCCTGCGCCGCCTGCACATAATTCTTCTGTCCTATACCCAGTCCCAAGCCGATACCAAGTATAACAGCCACAGCCGCAATCGTATTTTTCAACAATTTTTTCATATGAAACGTACTCCTTTCGCATAATCCATATAACAATAGATTAGCACATACAAGAAAAGAAAGCAAAACAAACTCTATGTTATTGTTTATAACAAAACTGACATATGTATGCGTAATTATCACATACATATGCCAGTTATATTTTCATTATATATATGATGCTGTGGGTCCAAGGTCTTTCAGACACTTATGAGCAGACTCATGTGGGATTAGACCTTTTAACTCCGGTATCATATTATCATAATATCAATACGCTCTGGTAATCATAGCTAAAATGCTGCGATTATAGAATACATCAATTCGCAACTACCACACTACAACACCGCCAACGATATTAAATGTATTACCATAGAACACATATGTTCCTGTGTAATCCCAGTCTACCATACCGCCTGATACATAGAACCACATTCCGTTATATTCTACGAGTGTTGTTGACCAGTTGATTGTTCCTCCTGATACAGCAAACCATGCTCCGTTGTAATATACAAGACCATAATAGCTCCAGTCTACCATGCCATCTGATACATAAAACCATATATCATTGTAATAAGTAAGTCCTACGTAATTCCAGTCTACAACACCGCCTGATACATAGAACCATACATCAGCATAATATGTAAGTCCTGTATAATTCCAGTCTATCATACCACCTGATACATAGAACCATATTCCGTTATATTCCACAAGTCCTGCATAACCCCAGTCTATTTCACCTGCTGCAACATAGAACCATATTCCATTATATTCTACAAGTCCTGTATATTCTGTATCAACCTTGCCATTCTTATAATTCTTCCATACACCATTTTCATCCTGGGCAAGACCATTGAGCGAACTATCTGTTTCGCTTGGTACTTCCCATGTGTCATAATCTGTGTAGTTGTATGTAAGAGTTGCGTTCTTATAAGCTGAATTTTTATTATTTTCAAAACTTATAGATACATAATTACTATAATCTTTTTCTGAACCTGAATAATATACATTCTTTAAACCTGTACAGCCATTGAATGTATTACCATTCATACATGTTCTTTTAGGGATAGCAATCTTTTCTAATGATATCGCATTAATAAATGCATCTTTTTCTATAGTTACATCATAATTATCCTTCTTAATCTTAACCCATTGTAATGATGTATCATCCCTAAAGGTTTCTTTCGCTATATTAGTTACTCTGTTTGAAAGGTCTGCATATGCAAGTTTCTTACAATTAGCAAATGCTCCCCATCCAATAGATATTCCAGAATTACCATCTGCTATAACAACTCCAAATATATCTGTACCTGAAAATGCACTTTCTTCAATTGAAGTAACTGTTGATGGAATACTTAATACTCCACCTAATGAAGTATCATTTCCAAAAGCTTCGTTCCCTATGCTGGTAAGACCTTCATTAAATTCTATCTTTTCAAGTTTCGCACAATCTTTAAAAGCATATCTACCTATTGTTTTTGTTTTTGATGGTAACTTCACCTCTTTAATAGCAGTATTAGAAAATGCCGAGTCAAGTATAGTCAAGTTACCTGATACTTCTTTGAATTCAACACTTGATAAATTAGAGTCGTTCTCAAATGCATGATAACCTACTCTCACAATTCTGTCAGATAATGATACACTCTCAAGCCTCTTACAATTTTCAAATGTTCTGTCATAGATGTTCAAATTTGCCTTACCATCCTTAATCTCAACAGAAGTTATAGATGTATTAGCAAATGCCCCTCTATACACCCACCTATCATCACCTATAACCTCTACTGTAGACGGAATAACAAGCTTACCTCCTAGATTATTACATCCATAAAAAGCCCCATCACCTATAGTCTTTAAGCCTTCATTAAGTGTTATACTTGTTAATTCAACATCACCATTAAATGCATCAGCACCAATCTCTACTGTATTTTTAGGAAATATAACATTCTTTGCTGATATATTTATAAATGCTTTACTATGTATAGTTAAATTATAAGAACCATCCTTAAATGTTATTTTTTCAAGACTGCTATCACCATTGAATGTTTCTGTACCAATATCTGAAATATTTGATGAGAAATTAACTTCTGTTAAAGATTTACAATTAGAAAATGTATTGCCAGCAATTGCAAGTTTATCCGTACCTTCTTTAAAAACAACATTTGTTATTGATGTTCCATAAAAAGCACTACCAATACTATTATTATATGAATTACCAATATTAGTAACAGTCGATGGAATAGTTATTATACCTGTAAGATTAATACAACCACTAAAAACCTTATCACCTATAGTTTTAAGCCCTTCACTAAATACAACGCTCTTAATATTAACATTATTTTGGAATGCTGAATTTTCTATTCTTGTTACATTATACCCATTAATCTGGGCTGGAATAATAAGATGAATATCAGTATCAGATGCTGCTTCAGCAGTAAGTCCATTTATTACTGCTTCATTATTAGAATTAACAGAATACTTAAACTGACCATATGTAGCATAATTTGATGCCCCAACCATCTCATAGTCTGACACAACTCCATACTGTGGCTGAACTGCTGGTTCCTGTGCTGCCGATACTGCTGTTACTGACGCCAATGTCATAGCAGCAACTGACAGTGGAATAATAAATCTCTTCTTCATACGCATTTCTCCATAAACTATAATATTATATAATATACTCTTTATATACCTATATATATA
>ERZ1034901.1574-NODE-1574-length-15734-cov-36.671408_pt1 | contig 15734 bp, 17 predicted proteins | sample MGYA00520628_ERZ1034901 | MGnify/ENA primary metagenome ERZ1034901 (study PRJEB33766, sample SAMN09781783) | gut metagenome | biome: gut microbiome | host: Homo sapiens | place: Madagascar | study: EMG produced TPA metagenomics assembly of the PRJNA485056 data... | reverse complement strand
TTTTTTATATATCAAAAATTGTCCATTTTTTATCATTTGCGTAATCTGAAATTTATATAACGCTAATCTGCAATCCCGATTAACGCTAGTAGGTAATAATCTCCTCTACACTAAACTACCTATTATTTGGTACTCGATTGGTAAATTTTATACGGTTAGATAACGACCAGACCAGAGTTTAGCTTTAAACATCAGATATAAATCGTAGATTCATAATCAGAAAAATCTTCCGTCCCTGAGGCAGTAATGATACCCCTTATTTCTAATCACTTTTCCGGACGATTAAATGTTGCCCATGTTCGAAGATGCCGTCGCGATCGCGTGGAATATACGTTCCAGTATGCCTTCGCCCGTAATAACACTCTTTGTGGAATAGCTATTGCGGGAGTGGCTTCCTGTTTGGGCTGATTTTTCTTGTATCCGAGATGATGAGTCATCACTGCATTAAGTGCTGCTTCAACGCTGAGCTTTTTCAGCAGCCGATCAAACTGGCTGAGGTCTTCAGAGTTTTTGAGGTTTTTGGCCAGTTCGTTAATCAGAGGCTGTAACTGTTTTTCGTCCATAAATCAGCCTTCATTTGATGCTGGATTGAACATATCAAAATCAGGCAACTACTCAAATCATCCATGTACAGACTCATTGTTTCTCTACCCGGTATAATCTTCCGAGCAACAGGAAGCAGCACAAGCTTTATTGAGTCAGATACCATTCTCCGGGCATGTCAGAAAGTATCCAGGAAAATAAAATGAGATTTTTCCTGAAAAATATCTAATATTTTAATGTTGCTGTTTTTTGATACTCAGGAGTGTATGTTATGTTTACCTGTTCCGTTATTCTTATCAACAGCCCGTTTGAGACAATTTTTGCCGGAAAAAAACTATTACTTCAGAAAAACGACGTTCTGCTGACAGATAATGTCAGTAAATCTCTTTTCCTGTGCCACGCCGATAATGTCACTGAACTCCGGATTGATGAATGTATTATCATAAAATACATGGAAAATGCCGGCAGAATTCAGTACTCGGATACGGCAGTCTCTGCTCCCTTCATTAAAACAACCTTCACACTCCCCTTCCTGCTACGCGATATCATACTACATATCAGTCAACAAAAGGCATTACCACAACAATTCTCTGAACAACTGTTTTTTGCCTGCCTTTCCATTTTTTCAACACATAAAAGTTTCATGCCTCTGTTATTCAAATGCATCAAATCAGTTGCACTTAAAGTCAGATATATTATCTTCTCCATGCCGTCACGGGCATGGAGAATTAAAGACATCAGTAATTCTCTGTACATGAGTGAAAGCCTGCTGAAAAAAAAAGCTCCGGGAAGAAAACATTTCCTTTTCACGAATTCTGCTGGATATGCGTATGCATTGTGCCCGGCAACTTATTTTCAGTAAACTATCAGTGAAGCAGCTCGCAACACGGTGTGGTTATGCAAGCACTCCGTATTTTATCAGCGTTTTCAGGCAATATTTTGGCGTCACACCCCATCAGATGATTATTAATCAGCCATAAATCATTAAAAATAAAATATCCCACTCTCTGATGAAATCATTGACATCATAGCGTAACATAAAGAATTCCGGCACCTTCCCTGTCAGAAAATGACAGGGAATAAATATATTATCTGAGTGATGCGAATCGCTGTACAAAACTTTAAAACAAAGTCATATACAACCAGAACAGAATATGTAAACACACCCTCCCTTGCACAACTTTTTATTTTATGAAACAACCGGAGCTGGTTCGAATTTAATCTTCACATAAGGTGACAACGATAAATCCAGCCAGAATGTAACATCATTACGTATCCCAAGTTTTTTATATATCTGATGTTTTTGTATTGATACAGTTTTGGCACTACGGGAACGACTCTCTGAGATCTGAGTTACCGTATATCCTTTTACTAATAACTCAAACACACAACTTTCACTTGCAGTCAGCGTCGGGCATATCCAGAAATGCGCTGTAAGATCATGTTCCATGATCTCAGTTTTTACATAGCACGTTGTTTTTTTCATTTTCCGTCTGAACAGATATCAATTACAGAAGATGTTATTCACTATTTCTGTCATCTTCCCGGACAGGACGGACATCTGAATACCTGATGTCCGTCCCTCTTTTCCCTACATCAGAAATTAATCCGGAAACCAACGCTACCTGTTACCGGCGATTCTGTATTCTCGCCATTCTGGTAACTCGCTTCTGCCCACACCCCTGCATTCGCTGTCAGCTGAGCACTCACCCCGGCACCGTATTTCCCTGTGGTACCTGAGATATCGTTAGTAAAGTTATAGCTGTCATTTATCCGGACCCTGTTGTTATCCGAAAACTCATGGCTCACTGCCGTCGTCAGATACGGTCTGACAACAGTTCCGGCAACATCAAGATTCATCCCGAGGTTCACACCCACTTCACCCTGAAGTGATTTGGTTGTCCCTGCTTTCGTCTTCATACCATTATCCAGACTGATATCCTTTGATTCTGCCCGGAATGCCGTACTACGGAGATAAGGCTGAATCCAGGTGTTTTCATTCAGACTGAAGGTTCTGCCTGCTTCCAGGCTGCCACCAAAGCCATTCTGATGATAATCGCCTTTCACTGCCGTTCCGTCACTCATCCAGGTGCGCAGTTCGTTCCTGAAACGGTTGACTTTGACAACGCCATCCACATAGTAACCGTCATTGTTAAACCAGGTTGCATACAGACCACCGCCGGTACTTCCGACAGTACTGCTGCCACCACGGTTATGGCTGATGCTGTTATCGGTATAGGATACAAAAGCCCCCACAGCCAGCCTGCTGTCCTTCAGTTCAAAAACGGTGTCGCCGCCGGTTTCCATTCCGCTCTGGGTCAGTGAATAACCTGAGCCGGCACCACCGCTGATACGGGTATCTGACCCGGTGTACCGTCCCCAGACACCACCCGGCGAACGGGTATTCTGCATGACATCGCCGTGACGAAAACGCAGACTCTGAAGCTCACTGTTGAACACATAGACCGGTGCCGTTGCCATATTCAGCACAGCATCAGCCGATTTTGTTGTATGGCGTACCTGAGGTACCGGGTTATCTGTTCCTGGATTATCTGTTCCTGGCTGACTACTGTCAGCTTTCAGGTACCAGTCAGTATTTTCCTTGTTCAGATAGTATTCCCAGGTACCGGCATCCACTTTTCCGCCGTTCAGGCTGAACGCAGCATCGCCACTGCCGGTATGAACGACCTGAAGTGGTGTGCCTGCGGAAACAGGTTCAAGACCGGTATTTCTGATGTCCAGCACAAAGCTGCCACTGGCATTCCCCGTCACATTCAGCATGTCTCCGGTATGAGATGCGATATCCGTGTTCATCCGGAATGTCCCGTTACCTGAAAGACTTTCAGACACCAGTGAAACCGGCCGGAAAGCCTGCGTCAGACGCGTGGTAGCTGACGGACGGAAATCGACAGTCCCGTTATCCAGCGTTAATGCACCGACAGTGGAGTCACCATCGAGATGCCAGACAGAGGCGCCTTTAACCGTCATGTCACCTGCACCTGTGTTGTCCCCTGTAACGCTCCCCGTCAGGATGCTTCCGTTATCCAGCGTCAGGGTGGTGCCTGGCTGTGTCGTCACATTAGCGTTCGCCTGAAGGGTAACCATCGTCATTGCAGCGCCACTCTGAAGGGTAATCCCGCCATCCTGAGACAACAGTCCTCTGAAGCGGGTATTTCCGCCTTCCTGGGTCAGGGTACCGCTCCCCGTCAGGGTACCCGCAAAGGTCGCCGCACTGTTGTTGAGGAAATACAGGTTTCCTTCATTTGTCACCACATCACCGACGAGCGTCCCTTTATCTGTCAGGGTGGTGGTGCCACGGAGTACACCACCGCTCTGTACAGACAGTGTACCGTCACTGCCAACAGTTGTGTCGCTGGCGTCATGACCACCAAGAACAGTCAGTAAACCACCATTCTCCAGCAACATATTGACGGCACTGCCACCGGCAATGCTGAAGGTGCCTTTATCGTTAGTGCCACTCAGGACAGCACTGGTATTGGTAATAATTGCGCCACCGCTGTTCTGGGTCACCTGAGAGGCTGAACCACCGGCATCCACCTGTAGTATGCCGCCATCTGTGATGGTCGTTTTTGTGACATTTCCGTTGACGTAAACATACTGTCCTCCGCCACTGTTGATGGTGGTATCCGAGGCACTACCACCGCTATTGACCTTCTGATTCCCGCCGTTGTTAATAACGGTATTTGCCACCACGCCCCCACTCTCAACACTCTGCTCTCCGCCATCGTTAAGAGTGGTATCAGTGACACTGCCACCTGAGATATTCTGAGTCCCGCCAGTGTTAATGGTTGTATTTGTGGCACTACCACCACTGTATACCGTCTGGTACCCACTGCTGTTTACGATGGTGCTCGTGGCACTACCGCCATTGCTTACATACTGTCCTCCACCACTGTTGATGGTGGTGTCCGAGACACTGCCACGGTAGCCGACATCCTGCAGCCCACCACTGTTAATAACGGTTTTGGTAGCGTTACCGCTATCGCTCACGCGCTGAGTCCCACCAGAGTTAATGGTAGTGTCTGCAGCGCTACCACCCACATATACAAACTGAACCCCACCATTGTTAATGGTGGTATTCAAGGTGCTGCCGCCATAGGCACTCTGAACTCCGCCATTGTTAATGGTGGTATTCGTGGCGCTGCCGCCACTAACAATATTCATGGTTCCGCTATTATTAATAGTAGTATTCGTGGCCTGATGACCAGAGTAAACATACAGTCCTCCTCCGTTCTCCAGCAACATATTATTGGCACTGCCACCGGCGATGCTGAAGCTGCCGTTAGGGTTGATGCCACTCAGGGTGGCGCTGGTAGTGGCATTAATTCTACCACCGCTATTCTGAGTAACATTAACTGCACTACCACCATCCACCACAGACAGTATCCCGTTATCATTAACCGTAATGTCCGTGGCGCTGCCATCGTAGACTCCCAGTTCCCCGCCACTGTTAATAATGGTGCTCGTGGCACTACCGCCACTGCTTACAAGCATGAGCCCCCAATGGTTAATGGTGGTGCTCGTGGCGCTGCCACCACTGTAAACATACTGCTGTCCACCACTGTTGATGGTGGTGCTCGTGGCGCTGCCGCCACTGTACACATTCAGCATCCCATGACGAACTGCATCAACACCGTTAATGGTTGTATTTGTGACGCTGCCGTAGACTCCCAGCCCCCCGCCAGTGTTAATGGTGGTACTGGTGGCACTACCACCACTGTATACCGTCTGGTACCCACCACTGTTAATGGTGGTACTGGTGGCACTACCACCACTGTAAACATACTGCTGTCCACCACTGTTGATGGTGGTATCTGTCGCCGTATCACCGGCATTCAGTGACATATATGAACTCGTTGCACCGCTCCCCAGTGTTTCATTGTTATAATCCACCGCCAGAGCAGGAGCTGATGGCAGAAGCAGGCCCGCAATCAGCCCCGCCAGTGCGGTACGCCTGATTTGCCGGGGGCGACGACCGCCTTTACGGGTCAGTTCTGAGGTAACGACCCACATCCCGGTGGATTCATTCCAGACAGTGTTATAAACCTTGTTCATTGTTCGTTCCTTTTGTAAGACAGGTTTTATCTCCCTGCTTCATCAGGGAGGCATGGAGTCTGCTGATAACGCCATTAACCTGTGTGCCTGTTATCAGTCGGGTGCATTCAAATTGCCGGTCCGTGTTTTTATGTCTCGGACACCACAGAAAATCTTTATGGTCAAAATTCAGTGAGGTATCGTCCCAGCATCCGTTACAACCATGGGAGTTGAACACCCGCCACGGGGTATAAAACTCACTGTTCGGCAGGCTGAAGCCACTTATCAGCACCACAGGAATAGCGGTTGCCCATGCCAGCCATGACAGTCCACTGGCCAGGCCAATGAAGAAACTGGCATGACGCAGCAGATTAACCCGCTCCTGTAGCGAAAACCTGCCGGTAAAGTCTTCAGCTCCCCAGGGAATGTGATTCCAGACAAATCCCTGACCGTAATGAGCATCCCGGTCAATACACAGCACCCGGTAGCCCAGCGATTTCAGGTGAGCAACGACCTCACTCCAGCCGGTGCCGTTATTCCAGTATTTTGCCTGGCAGGTGGATTGTGTGGCGATGCACACATAAGGCTCGCGGACAGTCCGGGGAGCGGACAGGTCAAGCCGGACAGGCGCTTCCCGTGGGTCAACGCCCAGAATGTAACCAGCTGAACGATGGAAACCGACCTGACGAAAATCCACCGGCTGGTTATTTGTGTCACCACCAAAATAGAGCCCCACCCGGTATGTTGCATAAGGTTCAGTTGTGCGTGGTTTCTCCGGCGTGGAGAAACATATCTGCGGATATTGTGGTGCCAGCAGGTCAATGATGTCCTGCGCCATTGTGCACTCCAGCCGGCACTGATGCAGGGACTGAAAACGTTCGGCATAAGGGAACCAGCCCAGCAGGTCACCCAGAGTACCGGTGGGGAATGAAATCAGAACATCACGGTCCGTCAGGTTCAGCGTTTCATCCAGCAGGGGAGTATCTTCGCCCTGACGGAATACCTGAATACGGAAGCGCACAAAATATTTCTTGCTGCTGGTGACCCAGCCATTATTGATGTCACAGCAGAAAAGAATATTTCCGGAATCTGCATCCAGCAGGCGCACATGCCATTTACCTTCAGGAAGGAGCACCCGTGCTCCATCATTAAAGTCATACAGGATGTTGTCAGGGCCGTGCTGAGTGGGAATATCCGGAGGAGAAATAAAAAACGTTGCTAACGGCTTCTGCATACTTTTATCACCAGAATAATATTATTAAATGAAGTGTAGGATAATTATTCAAATGCGACCCGGTATTGTTATGCTCTTACAGTGCATTAAAAAACAGTTCCCGGTTCAACGGAAAAAACAGACAGCATGTCTGTCACAGAAACATGAACATTTTTCCGACTATATGCATCACAATCACATCATAAAAATTCCGGGCTCATAACCAGGACAACGCCGTTATCAGCTATTACACAGCCAGGAGACTGATTTCTGTACCGTACTGTTGCCAGTGTACGAGCCTGATACGGGCTGTAATTGACATTGCAATATCCCCTGACAGCGCGAGGCCGCGGACTATATCAGAGCAGAATAAAAGAGAAAAACAGGAAGTCCAGAACAATCAGCCACAACAATAACAAAATTAGGTATAACAAACCAAATCATGCACTCAAATCAAGAATCTTACACAAAACTAGCAACAAAAAAAGAATAAATCTCTTTTTTATGACTTTTATGTTTTATTTTTCTTTTTTTTGTGTTAGCTGTTTTTTGTATAACGCTTATGAAAAAAACAAATAAATACACCTGACTGTCTGTTGCCTGTGTATTTCAGAAGAAATTATATTCCGGTGAAAAAAACAAGAGGCAACGAATCAGTAATTCATTGTTATTACGACGGGGGCCGCCTGGAATTCGAAAAAAATAAACCACGTTAAGACTGCTTTTTAGCCAAACAGCATTTGGGAATGGCCAGAATGGCGGGACAACTGCGGTTTTGGTGTACGAAACCGTACGTTTTCTTACGGTTGATGCTCAAACCCCATGTTCAAGTCAGAATAGTGGACAGGCGGCCAAGAACTTCGTTCATGATAGTTTCCGGAACCCGTTCGAGTCGTTTGCCACCCCGGGCTTTCATATCGATTGTCCGGGGTTGATCGCAACGTACAACACCAGTGGTATGTATGCCGGCACCATCCAGCGACACCGCAAAGCCGGCAGTGCGGGCAAAATTGCCTCCGCTGGTTACGGGTACAACAACAGGCAGGCGGGTCACACGATTAAAGGCCGCCGGTGTGACAATCAGCACCGGCCGCGTTCCTTGCTGCTCATGACCTGCGGTAGGATCAAGCGAAACAAGCCAGATTTCCCCTCTTTCCATGTCAGATTTCCTCCTGACCGGCTGTCGGCGCATCCAGCCACTCTCGTTCTTCTGCCGAGATATCAGCATTCGGATCACACTGTGCCAGTAGCTCAGCCAGTGAATACTGCGGACGTCTATGCGGCTCCACAATTAGCCGACCATTATCAATGATCATGCCGACTTCATTATCTGTACCCAGAGACAGAGCATTCAGCAGTGCCGGTGGAACGGTCAGCATTACTGAGCCGCCAACCTTCTTCAGTCGAGTGGTATGCATATTACGCCTCCATAAAAGTTATATTTAAATATAACATTCGCAATAAAAAATACCAGACTTTAACGCGGAATGTTTAATAAAAATATAACTTTCAGCCCAACAGTAAGCCCAGCACGGTTTATACACGATCATGCGTAATGACAAATGTATTGACACGTAGCGGATGCCGCGTCAGCGGCATGGAAGGCGGCACTCCGTTGTAGCATATGGCACAGGAGTAAAACCGCCGAAGCCCGGCATAAGCCGGTACAGATTGATAGATATCACCTATCCCATCCCTGTCCTGCTAAGCGGTACCCACTTTCAGCCATGATAGAGTTTTTGTGCGCGGTCGGAGTGGCTCCGACGAGGGTTTCCCGAAGTCGGGGCGTATCTCCGCGTTAGCGGGCCGTCAGGGCCGCTTACGAGCGTGTACTCAATACGTCCAGCCAGAAGACTGACAGCGGTGAGGATGCTTAGTTACAACATTCGTAATTAAAAGCGACTCTGTTCCGGCCCTTTGGGCCGGGCGGGGCCGCTTTTCAGTTATGAGGAGGGGCTTTGTGGTTTCAGTTCTGCGCGGGACCGGGGTTTTTCTGGAGATTATTTTTGTGTGTTGTAACTAAAGTGGCTCTGGTCGGGGCCCGCCGCTTGCGGTGGGAGGTGCATATCTGTCTGTCCACAGGACAGATAGTGAACAGGTTTTATTTTTAAATGAATGTAATTAAGTAGTTTAAAGGAAATATAAGCAGGTGTTTAAAAGATACATTGCACCCTGTAAGGCTGGCGGCTGGCGCTTTATGACATGACCGGTTGTAACCTTATCGGGAAATCCCTTGCAGTTTAATGTGGATAAACAAAATTGCCCGTCTGTGAGACGTGTTTTGCATCAAAAACAGGGGGACAGGATGCACCTGAAGGTGGATGATGAGGTTGTTTTTTTGTATGTGGTGCTGATTTTTTGTTCGCTGACAGGCTTCAGGCGTGCAGATGCCTCCGGCGCAGACCGGATTATTCAGAGGAGGTCACTTTCAGGGGGAAGCTGTGGCCAGCCGTCTGTAATTACGGTTACGTGACAGAATCATGCGCTCCTTCACACGACGCTCCACTTCGCGTTTTACCGCCTCACGATTAGCAGTGAAGCGCCCTTCCGCAATTTCACGCGTCAGCTGCCGTTTCACCAGGGTGGCAATATCCTGACGTTCCCTGTCCGCATCACGACGCGCACGGGCACGCTTTATTCCACGGGACTTAAGCTCTGTCTGGTAACTGCGGAAACGCTCACGGACAAAACGCCAGGCTTTCGCTATCAGTTCATCCATACCCAGGGTATCCAGCCCCTGCTTTTTGCGCTGTCTGTTTTCCCATTCCACACGGCTGCGGCGTGCGGAAGCCACCGCCACCTCAGACACATCGAGAGCGGCAAACAGTGCCGGTGTGAACGTGATGTCGGTCGGAATGTAGCACCCGATAAGCGGGTCATATTCCGTCTGGTAGGTAATCAGTCCCAGCTCTGACAGGAATGTCAGGGCCCGGGTGGCACGGGTGATGGAGAGTTTTCCGGCAGCAGACTCCGTCGCCAGTCCGCACTCAATGGCCAGTGTGGTGATGGAGCACTGGACGCGGTTGGCCAGCGGGTCATAGTGAAAACACAGCCCCTGCAGGAGCGCATCAATAGCCCGTCGACGCAGCACCGGTGGCATGCGTCGACGCAGACCTCGCGAACGGGCATGCGCCACATGAATGGCGAAATCAAAACGGGAAGTGAAGCCCACCGCCTTTTCCATCAGTTTTTCGCAAAACTTCAGCGTTCCGGCACCTTCACGGGGTGTGAACACCGGATTCGGGTTCTTTACCTGGCAGTAATACGTTTGTTGAAGATCAGTCACACCATCCTGCACTTACAATGCGCAGAAGGAGTGAGCACAGAAAGAAGTCTTGAACTTTTCCGGGCATATAACTATACTCCCCGCATAGAGCAACAGCTTCTATGCGGTTTTTAGATGGCCCCGGTAATCTTCTCTTAGTCGCCAAACCTGGTGAAGATTATCGGGGTTTTTGCTTTTCTGGCTCCTGTAAATCCACATCAGAACCAGTTCCCTGCCACCTTACGGCGTGGCCAGCCACAAAATTTCTTAAACGATCAGTAATCTAGCACTGACATAAAAAACTAGCAAGAATGTGATCCCATCACATCATGTTCCGGTGACAGGCCTCTTTCTCGATAAGCCTTTCTATCAACTCTGCCTGAGTTACCCCTTCCTCTGCACACAGACTGGTAAGGTAGTTTTTCAGTTCTGGTCTGACGAAAACCTTGATCTCTTTACATACAGATCGTTTGCGCGCAGAAGCTGCTCTCTGTCGTTCTGCTTCACTCAAAGGTTTACCCTTTCTGTATGCTCGTTTTGCGCCAGATGAGGAAGTCACTGCATTTTCTGTCTGCGACATCTCGCCTCCTCAATACTCAAACAGGGATCGTTTCGCAGAGGATACTACAGTTTTTTGAAATCAGCGACTTGAGAATTGTGACGACGATCTGTGTTGGCGCACAAATCAACGGGGATTACTGTCGTTTAATGTGAATTTTGTTGCGAAATGGCTGAAAAACAGAAAATGCCTTAACCTGTGTGCCGGCCCCGGGCGGGACCGGCGGTTTCTGGCATGTCGGGTGTCTGCCCCTGAAATACCTCACACTTCCGGAAAGCGGGGACTTCCGTCCCCGCCCGGCAGCTTACTTCCGTGCTTCGTAGGCCAGAGTTACCTGCACCACTGTATTTCCCCTGTGAATATTCAGCTCACATAACCGTTCCCTGAATATCAGCGAAAAACACAACACCGTGGCGCACACGGCGAGCAACCCTATAAGGGTGTATTTCGTCATAAACTTTGACCTCTCTGCAAGGAAGAGGCTACAATCAGTAGTGTTAAGGTACTTCATGCAGACCTCACGAGTTAATGGATTAACGAGTGGGGTCTTCGCATTTCTGGTACCTGCGTCTTGCCTGAACCAGAAAGGCTCAGACACCCGCCGCGATAATACCACATTCCCTGTTGCTGACTATTACCCCCATTTACCTGTTTTTGTTACAGAAACGCCGGGAGCGGGGAAAACTTGCTTTTTCCCGTTTCCGGGGTTGGACAACTGAGCAACGCGAAGGCGTCAGCTACGATTAATAAGAATAATAAGAATAAAAATAATCAGCTTCATTGTTTATCTGCTCCTGGTAATTAATTATGCTGAATTATTACCTTACATATTTCCATATCTCTTTTGGTATCCTGTCATATAACTTTCCGGTGATTAATTCTGCTAACCGGTGGTCTGCTGCTGAATTAAATGATTCACGTTCACTGGCCGATAAGCTGTCTCTGTTTTTATGAATGATTTTTTCCAGCGTATTGACTGATGAACATCGCCGTAACTGATACAGCCATTCCTGTTTTGTTTTCGCCATATTTATTCCTGCTGAGAGCAGATGAATGATAAAATTACCAGTATTTTATTTACGGTGTCTCCATATCCAGGGGGGAACCGGATCAGCATCTGACCAGAGCCCACGTTTTTGTTGTCTGGCTTCGTTCTGAAGAACAGGCAGCACGGGATCTGTGTTGTACTGCCCATATACCCAGGCCGCCCGCCCCGAACCATAAACTGATTAACATTCATTCCGTCGGGTGCATAAACCTGCCCGAGAATACGACCATAACGATCTCTCTGAAAATATGTGACGGTAACCGTTTTTCCTGCAACCAGTGATTTCATCATGTCTGTCGACCACCGGCCATGATCCTGTTTCTTTTCCGGCGCATCAATATTTACCAGCCTGATCCGCACCGCCTTCCGTGAGTCCATTACCTCGATGGTATCACCGTCCAGTACACGAACAACCCGCCCGTGAATATCTGCAGACAATACCGGCCATGAAAAAATAAATAATACCAGTGGAATATATTTCCTCATGTTATTCTCCATATCAAATAAATGGCACCTGTATTTCAGACAATCCTGAATATTGCAGCACACATTGAATAACACCTTGTTTTGTGAAATTAATCACAAAATATAAAATCGCGACTTAATACGGAAAAGACTCTGTGCTACTCAGGAGCATCCGGTCATCCTGCCTGACCGGATAGTCAGAAAATCAATATTTATGAACTCCTTTCAGCCTCCTGCACCTGGTCGCAGGAGGCTGCTTTTTTGTTACCCCCTGCTCCGGCAGCGCAGGAGGCACTGTTCAGCCCTTTTCCGGGCAAACTGCTGCCAGGCCGCCCGGGGAGCAATACTGGCGGCCTCTTGCCATGCCTCAGAGGCCTCCCTCCAGAATCCTCTGACTTCCAGCCGGACAGTCCGGTTCCCTGCTTTCTGATAGCACCAGACCTGAGCATTTCGTGAATTTCTGCTGAATCCGTTCATCTCACATCCTTCTTAACTCAGACAAATAATTGTGTTAAAAACTTTATGCAGTTGGACTTTCATTGGGTGATGAAAGTAACTTCTTTACTCTGGCCTTATTGCTCAGCCTCCTTTATTTCTGAAGGAGGCTTTTTTACTGCTCGTCAAGCACGGCTTGCAGCTCAGCCTTTATCCGGTTCTGACGGCGGATTTTCGCCAGACGCGCTGCCGCATACGCTTCCTCCTCCTGAGAAATATGCTCCGTTACATACCCTTCCGTGTCATACCGGCAGGCACCGGCTTTCATGGCGCACAGATAGCTTTCTGAACGGGTGATGGCCTTCAGCGCCCTGCGCAGTTTTTTATGCGAGAGCGGGATATTCCGCTTTGACACGTCTTCCAGTAACACGTCCCGGATACCGCAGGCCAGAAGCCGGGGTGTGTCACCGTCAAATAATCCCGGCCACCAGGGCTTCAGGGTGTTCACGGCATCATCCAGTGTGGGCAGATTCAGATAAATGGACAGCGCCTGTCTGGCCTGCGCTTTTTTTGCCGCCAGCTCTGCTTCCCGGGCTGCTTTCTCGGCCAGCTTCTGCTTTTTCACCTTCCATTTTGGTGGCGTGGTGACATTGATGATGGTTTTCCGGCTGCGGACAGGTGTTGTTCCCTCTGTTTTCCGCTTCAGTGTCAGTACCGGTCGCTTCTGCTCTGTCATGCTGTGTTCTGCCTCTGACGAATCGTCCTCTTGCGGCCAAAGATACCACACCCGTCACAGTGCCAGAACGCCCAGCACAGCCAGATGACAGGCATAGAACGTTGGAAAAAATCTCCGGGCCAGAAACGGGGTAATGATTTCCCTGTACACGACACCAGACCAACGGTCAGCACCGTCATCACAAGGCCGGCCACCGCCGCTGCATCACTGGTGGCAAGGTTAAGCGCCGGAATAACAGCCAGCAGGCAGGCGACCAGCGCCAGACGTTCCGTTCTGTCTTCCGCCCGGTACAGCCGGTGACTGACCGCCAGCATCAGCAGCCCGGCAATACCGTAACTGGTGCCGGACAAAGGTCCCCACAATGCCATCAGGAGTATGGCTGCTGCAGTACGCCACAGGCTGCGCGTCTCACACCATGTCAGCACCTGTGCCGCCACTGCAAAGGCAAACAGGATATTCCCCTCATACCAGGGAAAGCCGGCCAGATAATATGCGAACTGGGCAATCACCGCCCAGCCCCACAGCCGGTTAATGGCCGGTTGCCGGATATACGCATGACGGGACAGATTCAGCCCCCACACCAGGGCAAACAGCGGAAAGGCTCCCCGCCCGGCCAGAAACATCCACTCCTGCTTCAGCTGAAATATCAGATTGATGTGGTCCAGCACCATCAGTACCAGAGCCACAGTTTTGATGATATCCCGCTGTCCGGGGGACCAGACAAGAAGGCGCTCCGGCCACTCCCGGGTTTTCATGACCACACTGGCTGTGTTATTCATATTCTCCATATCATCACGCCTTCAGAAAACTTTAAAGCCATACATGTGCCAGCACAGATCCCCCCAGAATCAGTATCATCACTGCGGTAAAGCCGAGAAGAGACACATTCATTACACCAACCCGTGGGGAAACCGCATCCATCCTGATTAAAAGGCGGACGTAAACTTCATTTTCCTTGAGCTGTGTTCTGAGTGCTTCCACCGACGAAGAGATGAGGGGCAGCAACGGATGCGCGGGGTCGGTTTTTTTAAGTCTCAGCCGGGTTCTCAGTAAGGCTTTCAGGAAAGCGTACCCCGTTTCATAAAACGTCATGTAGCAATACTCATCATCGTTTATGCAGTTTTTCAGCGATGCCAACTCCTCCGTAAAGCCATGACGCTCAGGAATATTGTCCACGGTTAACGCTTTCAGTATGTCTGCTGTGTTTTTCCGGATATCATCAGGGTCAGGGTAAGTTTCCATATCAGCAATCTCCTTATGGGGTTAACACAAACGGCCCGGGTCAACAGCATCAGTCCCCGCCCAGCGTTTTCTCTTTCTGCAGGTCACGGACCATATCCCGCTCCATCTGCTGCAGTCGCTCCTGCAGCAGATTTTCCCGGGCAACCTCCCGTACAGCCTCCAGCTCCCGTTGTGGTTCACGCAGCACGCTCTCCGGCAGCGCAGCTTCCCGTTCTGAGGTGACAGCCTGGTCACGCTCCTGCCCGGCTATCTCCCTGACAGCCTGCTCTGTTTTGCCATCCGGCAGGTCAGGTTTGTTCTCTGCCATTTTTCTGACAATCTCATCCGCACGGCGTTCCGTTTCACGACGGATGGCTTCTTCAGCCTGCCGCTGTGCCAGCACTTCAGCTGTGACCGGTTCGCCATTTCCGGCCCCCGGCTGGACGCTGTTGTCCGGGATATCCCCCCACACGCAACCGCCAGTGATGGCACCGGGATTCCACGGACGACCTTCACCGGCAATTCTCACCACCACACCGCTGTCGGGGTTATCACGGGCAATCCGGACGCCATCCTGCATGTTATCCGCCAGCAGACTCTCTCCGTTACGGCTGCCCTGCAGGGCCACAAACTGTGCATCTTCACTGCCCTTCACCCGGCCTTCACCGCTGAATCCCCGCAGCCCGTTTCCGTCATCCGTGGTCATCGGGTTCAGCCAGATACCGGCGGACTTGCCGTTACGGTCAAAAGCCGGCAGTGCCACATACGGCTGCGGATATTTGCGCCCCGGTGCAATAAACCGTGCAGGACTGTCTCCCCCGGCCAGCCCCGCCAGACGGAGAACGGCACGCCCTGCCGCCACGTCCCGCAGCTCCCGTGCCGTACTGAACAGCCGCTCTGCATTCATGACCTCCCGGTCAGCTTTCGGCTCCAGCACATCCGGCAAGGGTTTCTGAGGCAGCGCCGGGCGCCCTTTTGCCAGGATGTAAGCGCATTCATGGCGGTACGCGACATACGCAGATTTGGATGTGTAGTTTTTGGTAAACACCAGGTGTCCGACCACGCTGAATCCCGCATTTTTCCAGGCGGACACAAAGCGATCGACGCGCTTCCAGCCATAGAAGCTCACCATCAGCACATCTTTTTTGAGTACGCGGTACATTTCATTACAGGCCGGTTGCAGCCATTCATCGG
>ERZ1034901.1573-NODE-1573-length-15741-cov-126.486039_pt1 | contig 15741 bp, 10 predicted proteins | sample MGYA00520628_ERZ1034901 | MGnify/ENA primary metagenome ERZ1034901 (study PRJEB33766, sample SAMN09781783) | gut metagenome | biome: gut microbiome | host: Homo sapiens | place: Madagascar | study: EMG produced TPA metagenomics assembly of the PRJNA485056 data... | reverse complement strand
TGGTGACATAGTGCTTGTTGCCCCATGTTTCGATGTAGCTGAAACCTGCGAACTTCTCGCCCTGGAGAGCGATGACCGCCTTGGCTTCGCGCATCTTGGTGGCAACATACTCTGGTGAACGCTTGGCGATACCAGAACCACGTTTCTTTGCTGCTTCTGCAATTGTAGTCAGAATGGTGTCGATGTACTTGATGTGACTTTCGTCAGCCACCATTACTTTAACTTCTTCCATTTTCTCTTTATATTTTGAATGTTCTTATTTGTAATCTGTTGTTTTAATACCTGTCAACCATCAATTAATATCTATGATTGAGTTCCGGAATCACTTCCGACAAGATGTCGATGATTTCCTCTTCTGTAGTACCCTTCTTCTTGACCAGGAAGATGGTGTCATCTCCTGCGATGGTTCCAAGGATTTGAGGAATATCACTGTTGTCGATGTTGTAGGCGATACTGCTCGCATATCCCGGACGTGTCTTGATAACTACCATATTGCCTGAGAAATTGATGGATTGAAATCCTGTACTCAGTCCCATCTTGCTGATGGACATAGGGTGAGTGACACGTTTGTAGAGCGCATCATTAGGTAAAACGTATGCGTATTTTCCGCTGGATGAAGCAGCCTTGGCTACCTTGAGCAGCTTGAGGTCGCGGCTCAATGTGGCTTGCGTTATCTCAAATCCTTCTTTGTGCAAAGCTTGCAAGAGTTGTTCCTGCGAACTTAGCTCTTGGCTAGAGATAAGCATCTTTAATGCTTCCAATCTGTTGTTCTTTACTTTCATACGCTGTATTTTTATTCGTTTGTGGTTGCAAAATTACAATAAATATATGAAAACGCCAAGAAAATATGTATAAAATTTGCATATTTGCGATAATTTGTTGTAGAATGATAGGAATATGCAGAAAATATGCAGTATAAATATGCATACGACGTGTCTGGGCTACTGTATCGAATAGCTTTGGCTTGTTTCCTGGTGTTTCCTTTGGCATTATATATTCGTTTGAAATCATTATAAAAGTGGGTTGCAGGAATAAAAGAAGGTTTTTTTGTTGATTCTTGCATCTTTTTTACTTAAAAACTTGCATTTATTGTTTTTTTTGTTTATTTTTGCAGCAACTAATCTTTAAGCCGATGAATAAATTAACGCTAAACTTATTGATTTTACTAACCATACCCTGTATTCTCTATGGTCGTAACTTCAATGTGATGGATTTCGGTGCTCGAGGTAACGGAATCAGTGATGACGCAATCGCCATTCAGAAAGCTGTGGATGCTTGTACGAATGCCGGAGGAGGAGATGTGGTCTTTTCCGCCAATCATACTTTCCTTTCAGGACCGGTACAGTTGAAGTCGAATGTGAACATCGTTTTGGAAACCAATTCCGTCTGGAAAGCCAATCCCGATGAAAGCATCTACCATCTTAGCGCCTTCGGTAAGAACGAGGGTGAGGGAATGATGTGGATATGGGCGAAGGATGTGGAGAATCTTTCGTTCTCTGGGCATGGTACGATTCATGGCAATGGTATCAGGTTTATGGGGGCTGAACTTTTTGATAGTTACGAGCTCAAGCCGGTCACTACTTTCGATCCCCGTCCGCACGTGCTTACCCTGATGGGAGTCAGGAATCTCAATATCCGTGATATTACCATTCGGGAAGGTGCTTACTGGACGGTGCATCTCATCGGTTGCGATGGGGCTGTGATTGATGGTATCAATCTGCTCAACAATCTCAAGATCCGTAATGGTGATGGCATTGATATCGATCATAGCAAGAATGTGCGCATTGCCAACTGTTATATCACCAGTGGCGATGATGCCATCTGCCTGAAAAACCGCCGTGAGTTTGAAGAATATGGTTCTTGTCACGACATCGTGGTAACGAATTGTGTGATGGAGAGTCGCAGCTGTACCGTGAAGATAGGCAGCGAGAATATGGATTCCATCTATAATGTGGTTATCGACAACTGTGTGATCAAGGGTAGCAACCGTGGCCTTGGTATTCAGAACCGTGATGAGGGAACCGTGAGCAATGTGGTTTTCTCTAACATCATTCTGGATTGCCAGCTATGGAGCGATGTATGGTGGGGCAAGGCAGAACCTATTTATGTAACTTCTTACCCTCGTGCCAATGGAAATCATAAGGATGCCAACTGGCGTTTCCCTAAAGGTCAGACTGTAGGAAGATGTGGCGAGGTGAGCCATATCTACTTTAATAATATCTATGCCACTTCAGAAAACGGATGCTTTATCGGCGGAGATACCCGGGATAAAGTGAACAATATCTATCTCAACAATGTACATCTCAACTTGAAGAAACTGACAGGCTATGATGGCGGCGTGTATGATAAGCGCCCATGTCGTGGCGAGGGCTTTATATATAATAAGGTATATGGAGTCTATGTAGAGAATGCCAGGGATGTAGAGATTGATGATCTGAGAGTGCAGGTTGGACCGAAAGTAAACTATGGAGGAAAAACTTTCGGTATAGATGACTAGAAAAACAATCTTTTCATAGAATTGAAACTAAAATCTTAAACAGGTGTAATAAGGTAGTACTACCTTTGCATCCGATTATTTATAACAAAATCTAGTAGTTATGCAAATAGTACAAAAGACAAATGGAAGAAGCATGAAAAGAGTATTGCTTTCTTCCGCCCTTCTGCTGGTGAGTACACTCACATTTGCACAAAGTAAGGTCAGTGGTACCGTGAAAGATGCCAATGGCGAACCTCTCATAGGCGTAAGCGTCATGGAGGTAGGTACTAACAATGGTGCGGTTACCGATATAAATGGTAACTATACTTTGAATGTGAAGCCGGGAGCGAAGCTGAAGCTCTCTTACATTGGATTTACACCGCAGACGGTAAAGGCTGGCTCTAATAGTCAGATTGTTTTGCAGGAAGATAATACGGCTTTGAATGAGGTCGTAGTTGTAGGTTATGGTACGATGCGCCGTAAGGATGTCACCTCTTCCATCACAACCGTGAAGGCTGAAGATTTGAACCAAGGTGTGTTTACAGACCCTGGTCAGATGCTTCAGGGAAAGGTTCCGGGTTTGGTGGTTTCTTCTACAGCCGATCCTAACGGTTCTCCTACTATTACCCTTCGTGGTGCTTCTACTCTCCGTACGGGTGCCATGTCACCTTACTATGTAGTGGATGGAATCCCTGGAGTTGATATTTCTATTGTGTCTCCGGAAGATATCGAGTCTATTGACGTGCTTCGTGATGCTACGGCAACAGCCATCTATGGTTCTAAGGCTGCCAATGGTGTAATCATCATTACCACCAAGAAGGGTTCTAAGGAAAGAACCAATGTAACCTATAATGGCTATGTAGCTATTGACAATATACTGAAGAAATATGATGTGTGTACAGCTGATGACTTGCGTCAGTATGCAAAGGACAACAATATAACTCTCAAGGATGGTGGTGCCAATACGGATTGGCAAGACGAGGTGCTTCGTACTGGTATCAGTCATAATCATAATGTAAACATTAGTGGTGGCAATGGTTCTACTAGTTATATGATAAGTGGCGATCTCAGAAAGCGTGAGGGTGTCATCAAGATGACAGGCTTTGACCGTTTCAATGTCCGTTCTCTTGTATCAACCAAGACATTGAAAGACCACCTTACGATTTCTATAGGTGCGAATATGATGTATGGCAAACACTTTGGCGTACCATCTGGCAATGAGGGCGCATCTGTGCTTGATGCCATGAACTATTATTCTCCTACTAATGCAGTGAAGAATGCGGATGGAACATGGACTGTAGGCTCTGGCTCCAAGAACTATAACCCTCTTGCATTGATGGAGGAAAATAAGTCTGAGACAGTATGGAAACGTAACCAGTTTGTTGGAAAGACTGCACTTGAACTCTGGAAAGGATTGGTCTGGAATGTCAACTATTCTTGGAGTAATTATCAAAGTACTTATAGTGCCTATAATACCCGTAACTCTCAGTTAGAGGGTATTGGTAACAAGAATGGTCAGGCTACCCGTAATACTTATTTTGGTCGTGAACAGACTTTTGAGACTTATCTCAACTACAACTTCAAGGCTGGTAAGAACAAGTTTGACCTGATGGCTGGTTATTCTTGGGAAGAAAAGAAGAACAATGATGGTTTCGGACTGAGCGTAGAAGGTTACTATAATGATGATCTTGGATGGTATAATATGTCATACGCACAAACCATCTTGGGTGTTCAGAACTCCGTTCAGAGCGGCTATTTGGAGAAAGTACGTAACATCTCTTTCTACGGTCGTGTGAACTACTCTTTTGACAGTCGTTATATGCTTCAGGCAACCATTCGTCGTGACGGTTCTTCGGTATTCGGCAAGAACAATCGTTGGGGAACTTTCCCTTCTGTATCTGCTGCTTGGAATATCACAGAGGAGAAGTTTATGCAGAACCAGCATATCTTCGATAACTTGAAGCTTCGTGCGGGATATGGTATTTCAGGTAATGCCATGGGCTTCGATGTGTATTCTTCTTATAATACGTATGGTGCTTCTGGTACATTCGTATATGATGGTAAGACTTATCGCACATATGGTGCAACCAAGAATGCAAACCCTGATTTGAAGTGGGAGTCAACAGGTATGTTGAACATTGGTCTCGACTTCGCATTCTTGAAGGGACGTCTGAATGGTACTGTAGAAGTTTATCATAAGAAGACCAAGGACTTGATTTGGAGCTATCCTGTTTCAACGACTCAGTACATATATGGTTGGATGGATGCCAATGTGGGTGAGATGACCAATAAGGGTATTGAGTTCACATTGAATGCGGTGCCTGTTCGTACCAAGAATTTCATGTGGAGTACTACCCTTAATCTCTCTCATAACAAGAATACTGTCGATAAGATGCAGAATGAGACATTCCATACTACTAATCTCACCCAAGGTGACCCAATGGTAGCTGGTGTTTCTGCTGATGGTTGGACACAGAGAATTATGGAGGGCGAACCTATTGGTACATTCTATACATATCAGTATGCTGGAACTGTAAATGGTCGCTCAGAGTACTACGTTCTTGACGAAAATGGTAATCGTACAGGCGAAACCACCAACAATCCAAGTTTGAAAGACCGTTCTATAACTGGTTGTGCGCAACCTAAGCTCAATGCAGGTTGGAACAATACGCTTACTTATAAGAACTGGAGTCTGAACGCATTTATCACAGGTGTGTTCGGTAATGACGTTTATAATAGTCCTCGCGCTCACTATACGGCTGCTCAAATGTTCTCAGATGGTAAGAACGTATTGAAAGAATTCCTTTCTAATCCTGTTGGTGATGCTTCAAGCTCACTTCCTTCGGACCGTTATATAGAGAAAGGATCTTACGTTCGTCTTCAGACGCTCTCTTTGAGTTACACATTCCGTAATTGCTTTAATGACTGGATTCAGGATTTGACTCTTTACGGAACTGCCAACAATCTCTTTACGATTACTAGTTACAAGGGACTTGACCCAGAGGTAAACATGGGTGGCATTGATCCTGGTATCGATTACCGTTGGAGCCGTTATCCACATACACGTACCTTCATGGTAGGTGTGAAGATTAATTTCGGTGGAAGCAAGAAGAAATAGGCTGCGCCACAGTATATCGACCTAAAGTAATAACATTTAATCAGATTACAGAATATGAAACTAAATAGATTGTTTATTTCAGCTGGATTGTTTGCCATGGCACTTACCGGCTGTACGGACTTGGACATGAGTCCAAACTCGCAATATACTGAAGATCCTAGTCAAAACTCAGGAGTTGATCCTATGATTGTTGTGGAGGCAAAGATGGCAGATGTATATTACCATCTTGCAGGAACATTGGGTCGCCGTTATATGGAGGCACAATGCTTGGCTTCCGATGAGTTTACTTCACTCGCTTTTGCTGGCGGTTATTATGACAGTGGTACCTATGCTCACCAAGCACTTCATTGTAGTTCTCCTAATGATGCATCTATCGGTTGGTATGATGATGTGACGGCTGGTATTACAAAGGCGAATACCATCTTGGAGGAATTGGGTAGCGGAGCTTCTGCCCAGATGAAAGCGCCAGCTCGTGCCATACGTGCTTATTATACCTGGATTTTGATGGATAATTATGGTGATACGCCTATTTTGGATAAAGTTCAGGCTGAAGGTTCTGTGGTACCTCGTTCTTCACGTAAGGAAGTTGCGGAGTGGATTGAGAGTGAGCTTAATGACATTATTCCTGTATTGGCGGATGATGTTACTGAAAATTCATACGGCAAGCCTACTAAATGGATGGCAGAGGCTCTTCTTGCCAAGCTATATATCAACTGGCCTGTTTATACGGCGGAGTCGGTTGACCAATATGATGCTGCAACTGCTACAAATCCAAAGTTGGATGCTTGTATTGCTGCTTGCGATGATATTATCAATAGTGGTAAGTTCAATTTGGGTTCTGTTGACTATCTTCATAAGTTCTCATACGACAATGGCTGGAAGGTGGAAGACTTCATATATGCAATACCATATGATGCCATCAACCGTCAGGGTATGCAGTATGCTCGTCCTCGTACATTCAAGGATATGAAAAATTTGTTGCCAAATGTCTATGGTTCAGCAGATAAGTTTACTCAGTCGTTTGGTGGTAATATGGTAGTCACTCCTGAGTTTGCCAAATTGTTCTCTCTGGATGGGGATATTCGTAATCTCTGCATTCTTCGTGGTGATGTCTATGTTCGTGATCCAAAGACTTTACGTCCTACAACTGAACCTTTTATGTATAAAGGCAACCAGGTACATTTTACGGAAGACATCACTCTTGCAAAGAAAGATAACACCATCGAAGTTGGCAATGACGCTAATGCTTATCAGCAGGGTTGTCACTCCATCAAGTGGTTTACGACTCCCGCTGACTATAATAATGGTCGTAACCAGTCTAATGACCTGCCAATCTTCCGTTATGCCGACATTCTTCTTATGAAGGCTGAGGCTCTTACTCGTCAGGGTAGTAGTGGTGCAAAAGCTCTCTTCAATCAGATTCGTTCATATGCAGGTGCTCCAACGATAGCTAACGAACCTACCTTGCAGGAAATCTATGATGAGCGTGGTCGTGAATTCTTTGATGAGAACTGGCGTCGTAACGATATGATTCGTTTCGGTCATTATGAGGATGAGTTCTTCCCTCATTATAAGGACTTCCCAGATGCAAACTTCGACAAGCGTCATCGCATCTTCCCTGTGCCACAAAATACAATCAATTTGAATGGTTGGGAGCAGAATCCTGGATATTAATCGATTGAATGATGATAAAGGGGGAGTGGTGGATTCTGCCACTCCCTTTTTTCTAATTGTTAGATGAAGTTTGTTTCATTTTGATAAAACTGTTTGATTATGAGAAGAAATCTATTGTTGTTATTACTGTGGTTGGCAGGCTTGCTAGCTGTAGATGCTCAAACATTGAGCCGTAAAGAGGTCGAGACCTACGTGATTAATCAATATGGAAAAAGATGGAAAGACATTGCGCTTTATCTTGGCGAAAAAGATACGTTGGACAAGGACAATGCTTTGACGTTTGAGAAAACCATCTCGGTGCGAGGCAAGAGTAAAAATGAACTCTTTGTCGATTTGAATTATTGGTTTCTGAAAACCTTTAGCAATGCTAGTTCATCGATAGAGATGGCAGACAAGGAATTGGGGGTTATCATGGCAAAGGGTTATTTGCCTGGCATTGCTTATCACTCGGGTGGTTATTCCTCTTATTGTGTCAATATTCGCCCTCTTGTGCGTTGCGACATCAAAGATGAACAGGTCAAACTGACGATTGTCGTTCCAAATTATGAGGTGACGAAAGTTGATGATGGTATTTGGAGTGCCATGCTGGATGAGGATTTCGACAAGCATCCCCCATATACTGTGAACGAAACATGGTCGCTGAATGTTTGTTTCCCTTTTGCGAAGAAAGATGGAACCAAGAAAACTTCCAGCAAGGCATTGGTGATGAGTCATGGATATGTGGAGGTCTTGATGAATCGCATTCAAATGGCGTTATAGCTGCGCCAAAATGTGGTGAAATTGAAGATTTTGGCGCACTTTCAGCGTGGTAACTCAATCATTTGATGATTTATTTAAATCTTAAAATCCAGAAACCAAGAATGAAGCGAATCTTGGCCTTAGCATTATATTGCGTCCTCGGGCTATCCTCGTTGATGGCGCAAGATTATTCCCGATACGTTGATCCACGTATCGGAAGTGAGGGATTGGGTAGAACTTTCCCCGGACCTTGTATGCCATACGGTATGGCGAAGCCGGGACCGGATGCCGTATCTATGCCGAATGCAGGATGGGCGCCGATGCCTGAGCCTGTCAAGGGATTCTCGCAGATGCATGTCAGTGGAACGGGAGGTGGACAGAAGTATGGCAATATTCTTATCCAGCCTTTCTTGGATGCAGGGGACATCATCCAGAAACGGGTGGATGAGAAGATTGCCTTGGGATATTATGCCTGTACTTTTGAGAATGGAATCCGGACGGAGATTACCGCCTCAGAACGTTGTGCCTTCTATCGATTGGATTATGGCAGGAAGCAGAAGGGAAAACTCCTGATAGATGTGGCTACCTTCCTGGGTATAGATACGATTCCAGATAAGCGCGAAACTCAGCAGTATGTGGATTCGTATGTTACTTGTGATGGAAAATATGCCGTCTCTGGATGGAGTACTGTAAGGGGTGGCTGGAACAATGGCGGACCTTATACCGTATATTTCTATTTGCAGAGTGATGTGCCTTTATCTAATTGCGATACGCCTTTATCTAATAGCGATGTCCCTTTGGCTAATGGCGAAGCGCCTCTATATAATAAGGTGAAGGAATCAAAGACAAGATTGGATGTTGCCTTCTCGAAAAGTACCGTCAATCTGAAGATTGGTATTTCGCATATCAGTATTGCCCAGGCAAGGAAGAATATCCCTGCCTGCGGCTTTGATGCCCAGTTGAAGAATGTGCGAAAAACCTGGAACGGAAAGTTGGGAAAGATAGAAATCGCAGGAACCGAAAAGCAGAAGCGGATGTTTTATACAGCCCTTTATCATACGATGCTGATGCCTGTGGATAAGTCGGGTGAAAATCCTCATTTCTCCGCTACGCCTTATTATGACGATTACTATGCTATCTGGGATACTTATCGTACTTCCATGCCTTTGCTTACGCTGATAGAGGAACCGCAGCAGCGTGATATGGTCAATTCCCTGCTCAATATCTACAAGCATGACGGTTATATGCCTGATGCTAGAAGTGGCAACTGGAACGGCAGAACGCAGGGTGGCAGCAATGCGGATATTGTCATAGCCGATGCCTTTGCCAAAGGAATGAAGGGTATCGATTATGAGCTGGCGCTGAAGGCGATGATCAAGGATGCCGAAGTGCCGCCAACGGATGATGATGGCTTTGTGGGCAGTGTGCCTGAGGAAAAGCATGGCAGAGGTGGATTGATGGAATATAACACGCTGGGCTATGTTCCGTATGGAATAGACCGTGCCGGCAATCGTACCGTGGAGTATAGCTATGATGACTGGTGTATAGCCCAGGTGGCAAAAGGACTGGGCTATCCGGAACTCTACCATAAGTATATGAAGCGTTCGCATAACTGGCGCAACCTCTGGCGTTCTGATTATGAATGGCAGGGGATGAAGGGATTTATCATGCCGAGAGATGCGGATGGCAGATGGCTCGATTCTGTGCCTTGGGGCAAGTCGAAGGTCTATCATCCTGTGATTCCTTATCATCCGGATACCAAGGTGGCGCCCTGGTATCTTCCATGGTGGTCAACCTTCTTCTACGAGGCTTTGTCGGCAGAATATAGTCTCAGTATTCCGCACGATGTTCCGGGACTGATTGAGGCTTGTGGAGGTAAGGATGCTTTCATCCGACGGTTGGATACCTTCTTCGCCAATGGTCATTTCAATGTGGCGAATGAACCGAGCTTCATGACTCCTTACCTGTATCATTGGGTTGAACGCCCGGACTTGAGTATTCAGCGAATCCAGCAGATCGTGAATGATAACTATGATGATTCTCCTGGTGGTTTGCCGGGTAATGATGATGGGGGTGCGATGTCGTCCTGGCTCGTTTTCAATATGCTGGGATTCTATCCGATAGCCGGACAGAATCTCTATATCGTAGGTTCGCCGATGATTCCTGAATACACCATCCATCTATCCAATGGAAAGGACTTGAAGGTGGTGAGAGAAGGAGAGCTATGGAAGCAGATGTTCATAACTCACGATGTGTTGATAAGTGGTGGAAAACTTGTTCTTCCTGATTTTAAAACTGAGGAAAAGGGTGTTGATAAAACGCAGAAACTGCTGATAATGAAAGAAAAAGAGAAATTCACAGTTTTTGCACAGCCTGTGGATAAGTATTTGAAAACTATTCCGGCACAGTATGTGGCTCGTTTCATTGTCAACCGACAGTATCGTAACTGGGAGGTAGGAGTAGATTCTACGAGTATGGCTGATACGCTTATTCTGAAATGTAATCAATCTCTCTATCTGATTCCTCGCAAGGTGGTGGATGAGGCTGATGGCTTCTGTTGGGATAGTCCGCAGAAAGGCAGGAATCTCTATGTGTGCGATATGGGGTCCAACAAGGGTATGCGTGACGGCACCTTCCTGTTTATCTCCCGAAAGGCACTGCGTCAGCTTCAGGCAAACGGATCCTTTGTCTATAATGGGATTTTATGGCGGAAAATATCAGCAGATGAAAAGAGAATCACCGTCAAGGCTGAACAGGATGGAACTGTGATGCAGATTGCAGTGAACCTCGGTCTCCCTTGGGTGCTGCGTATGGATGGAAATCCTTTAGGTATTGATTGGAGGTTGGAAAAACAATAAATAGGAGTATTCTCCGTTTCATATATTATATGAATAGAAAAGTAACATTATTATATATCTCTTTGGCTTGCGTGCTATCTGTGCAAGCTCAGACCCGTCAGCAGATGGGTGGCGTCTATTATGCTTATCCGGAAGGTCCTTCTGCCAAGACAGGAACTTTTGGTACGGCTACCTATGTGATGTCTGATTCTCTGAATGTTCCTCAGGGATATGCACCCTTTTATATCAGCCATTACGGTCGCCATGGTTCCCGTTGGATGCCGAAGGATGACCGGTATGTCTGGATCTGCAAGCATTTTGAAGATGAGAGTAATCTCACTCCACTGGGTTTGCAGGTGAAGGGAATGCTGCAGCGTGTATGGGAAAATGCCAGAGGTAACGGTGGAAAACTGAGTAAGCTAGGTGCTCTTCAGCATCAGGGCATCGCTCATCGTATGTTTGAGCGTTATCCACAGATCTTTGCTGTGGGCAATGCGGTAAAGGCTCGTTCCAGTGTGGTGGATCGATGCGCCAAGAGTATGCAGGCTTTTACTTCGGAATTGTATAGCCTTCAGCCAGGCTTGAATCTGGATGTCAAGACCGATTCTGCCGATATGGCTTGGATAGCGTATGTCTCTCCCGAGATGAAGGCTTTGGAGAACCGTACCCATGTGCAGGCTCAGGTTTCACCTCGCCGTTTCCTTCTTCAGTTGTTTAAGGATGTCTCTAAGGTGGATGAACCCCTGAAGCTGATGACCGAGGTGCATACGGTGGCTTCTTCTATCCAGGATGTAGGCTTGAATTTCTCTTCTTATCCACAGGATATAGAAGATGGCTTGAATGCACTTTTCACCGATGATGAGTTCCGTGCCATCTATGAAGCCAATAACCTTCGGATGGCCATCAACAATGGTACCGTGGCGACGAATGAGGATATTCCTGCCCGTAGTGCTATCTCCTTATGGCAGAATATCGAGGCGGAGGCAGATCGGGCTTTGCGTTCTGTCAAGTCATCGGCTACACTTCGCTTTGGTCATGATACAGCCCTTTACCGTCTTCTGTCTCTTCTCTTTGATGTAAATGTTCCTCCGGCAGGAGCACGTGAAGAGGCTAGTCTGGTGGTTTTGGGAGATGAAACGGAAAAGATGGATCGTGTGGTTCCGATGGCTGCCAATCTCCAGATGATATTCTATAAGAATGCGAAGGATAGCGTGCTGGTGAAGTTCATGCTCAATGAGCGGGATGTCATGCTTTCTCCCGTAGGTCAGGTAATCTATGGCACGCATTACTATTCCTGGAATGCCTGGAAGCAGGAAATGCATGAGCGGATCCATCGCCTGGAACATATCCGCCAGCTCAATGCCATCAATACGATGGTGGGTACGGCACAGGCAAATACCCAGACTGCCGGCATGTTCGGAAAGGGTAGTGAGGAACATGGACAAACCATCCCTGCCGTTCTCGTTCCGAATGGTCAGAACTTCTGGACTCCTCAGACGCAGGATACAGAGCAGAAATGTATCGCACCTTATTATTATAAGGATACCCATCTGCAGGGCTTCCGCTGCAGCCACTGGCTGGTGGGCGGATGTACGCAGGATTATGGCTCTTTCACGGTGGCTGCGCTTGGCGGAAAGCTCCGCCTTCAGCCAGAACAGAGAGCTACGGCATTCAGCCATGAAGATGAAGTCTCTCATCCTCACTACTATGCTGTCCGCCTGAAGGATGAACATCTGAAGGCAGAGATGACAGCCTTGAGTCATACCTCCTTTCTCCGTGTTACTCCGGAGCAGGATGAGCTGGTTCATCTTGTCATCAATCCGAACAGCGATGAAGGACAGGGATACATCGAGATTGATACCATCAATCATATCGTCTATGGTTATAATCCGGTGCATCGCATCTATCAGGGATGGGGAAAACCGGCTGGTTTCTCCGGACATTTCGTCTTGGCTTACGATGAGAAGGACCTGGTGGATTACGGTGTTTTCGAGGGCGACAGGAAGATGGTAAGAGGTTTGAAGGTGCAGGGCAAACCTCGCATTGGCGCCTGGCTCACCTTCCGTGGCAGATCGGGTAAGGCGATGGAGTGGATGTCGGGTACATCCTTTACGTCCCGCGACAATGCGGTGGAGAATCTCAATGCTGAAAACTATATGTATGGCGGATTGGATTTCAACAGCATGATGGAGTATGCTGCAGGAATCTGGTGCGACCGACTTCATACCATTGATGTGGAAAGCAAGGATGCTGGCAAGGTCAACCAGTTTTATGGTGCTCTCTACCGTGCATCCTTTCTCCCTCATGAAATGAGTGATGTGAATGGCGATTATCCGGAGTTTTCTACAGGTACCGTGAAGATGGGCAATGCTACCCTGAGTTCCAAGGGATATGCCGTTCCTGCCTATTCTTATCTCCGCAAGTATGGCGATTTCTCCATGTGGGACATCTATCGTGCAGAGTTGCCGCTCTATAGTCTCATCACTCCGAAGATGTCGGGCGAGATGATGCAGTCTCTGGTTCAGATGTACAAGGAGGGTGGCTGGATGCCTATCTTCCCATGCTGGAACAGTTATACGGCGGCGATGATTGGCGATCATGCAAGTGCGGCTCTTGCCGATGCGTATGTCAAGGGCATTCGCAATTTTGATGCAGCCAAGGCTTACGAGGGAATGCGGCTCAATGCTTTCTCTACTCCTTATCTGGCGAAGGATTATCGGGATGGAAAGGGGCGACGCGCCATCAAATCGTATATGGATAATGGCTATATTCCGTTGGAGGATATGGTGGAGGAAGCCTTTCATACCAACGAGCAGACTTCCCGTACCCTGGAGTATGCCTTTGATGATTATGCCGTGGCACAGATGGCGAAGGCTCTGCATGATTCCTGTCAGGATGCCACTTTGCGCCAGAAGTATCTGGAGGATTACAATGATCTGATGCGCCGTTCCGAGAACTGGCGCAATGTCATCAATCCTGCTACAGGATGGGCAGATGGCAGATACGAGAATGGCAAGTGGGAGAATAATGAAGACCTGGTGCATCGCAAGAGTTACATCACCGAGGGTGCTACCTGTCATTATACCTGGTATGTTCCGCAGGACCCGGAAGGGCTGTTTGAGGTAATCAGAAACAGTAAACCGATGGATAAGCAGGAAAAGCAGATAGAAAAGATGGAAAGGAAGATGGAGAAGAAGGGGGAAACTCCTGTTCGCAACGAGAAGGTGATAGCCAGACTGGACAAGATGTTTGATAACGGATGGTATTGGCATGGTAATGAACCTTGTCATCAGGTAGCCTATCTTTACGATGCTGCTGGAGCTCCAGAAAAAACGCAGGAGCGGGTGCATCATATTCTCCAGACCGAATATAATGATACGCCGGGCGGATTGTCGGGAAATGATGATGCAGGACAGATGTCGGCGTGGTATGTGTTCTCGTCTATCGGATTCTATCCTGTATGTCCGGGTACACCTTATTATTATATAGGTACTCCAAGCTTTGACAAGGTGACGTTGAATCTGGAAAACGGCAGGAAGTTCATTCTTTCTGCGGATGGAGTGTCGAAGGATGCTTTCTATATCCAAAAGATGAGCTTGAACGATAAACCGTTTTGGGGTTACAAACTGTCGCATAAGGATATTTTGAATGGTGGTAAACTTAAGTTTCAGATGAAAAAATGACAGAGCATATTACTTTCTTTATTTATGGATTGTGCGTGATGTTCTATTCGATGATGGTTTGGATGTTCTATCGAAAGAACAAGGAAAAGCTTTCTAGATTAATCACTTGTCTGATGGCTATCTTGGATATGGAATGCCTGAAGGACTTGTTGCTGTTTGTGGATGGCATTGGTGCGCAATCGACTATTTGGTATCTGATGAATGCTATAGATATGGTCATCATACCTTTCTACATGTTCGTCTTGATGGAGTTGGTGAAGCCAGGATGGCTTACTTGGGGCAAAGGCATTTTGCATGAGGCAATCTTTATATTGCCTCTAGTCGTGTATGCTTTCACTCGCAAGGTTTGTTGGTTTGATGTTCTTGCTGGTTGCGGTGCCGTTTATGGAACCGTCACTTATGTGCTGATGTTCTTCTATATTGCTCGTTATCAGCGCCAGCTCAAGGAGCGTTTCTCTTATCAGGAAAATGTCAATCTCCATTGGCTCAGGGGTATTCTCACTTGCTTCTTCTTCATTCTCGTAGTTTGGACAGCGAGCTGCTATATGTTTGATGTAGATTTCGACAATGCTTATATGCTCTGTTCTTTGGTTGCGTGGATGGTAGTCTCTTACTTTCTGTATAGGCATGAGTCTGTGTTGGATGAGTTGCAGGAGCCTGATGCAACACAAAGTGATGGAGATACAGGTAAACCGGTATTGGAGGGAGACATATCTGCGATTATCAACAAATTGTTTGTCGAAGAAAAGCTGTTCCTCAATCCACGTCTTAAGTTGTCGGATGTGGCACGGCTTGTGGGAACGAACCGTACTTATCTCAGTAGATTTTTCAATAAGGAAAATGGATTGACATTCTATGATTATGTGAATAATCTCAGAATCAAACATGCTGAAGAGCTCTTGCTGACCACTCAACACTCCTTGGTTGAGGTAGCAGAGAAATCGGGTTTCAATTCGCTCTCCACTTTCCGAAGGGTCTTTGAGGGAAGCCATCATTGTACTCCTAATGCTTTCCGCTGTGTTCACCTTCCCAAAAAGGAGGAGTGAAAATGGATTGATAATGAGCTGATTGTATGATTTGACGTGTCGTTTTACGGAATGACATGTCATTTTTTTACGCTATGTTTTAGCATTTTTACCCTTTGAACCCTGATTTATCGACAAAAACGCTACCTTTGCAATATCATAAATGATAATGATATTGATATTGAAAAAC
>ERZ1034901.1570-NODE-1570-length-15756-cov-6.507547_pt1 | contig 15756 bp, 15 predicted proteins | sample MGYA00520628_ERZ1034901 | MGnify/ENA primary metagenome ERZ1034901 (study PRJEB33766, sample SAMN09781783) | gut metagenome | biome: gut microbiome | host: Homo sapiens | place: Madagascar | study: EMG produced TPA metagenomics assembly of the PRJNA485056 data... | reverse complement strand
TTTACGAATTCGTACTCGAATTTTTCCATACGCATGGAAGTTGTAGGACCTACGGAAACCATCTCAAATTTGTCATTCTCTAATGGACGGATAATTGGTCCTGCATGGAAAATCGCATTATTTCTTACATCTACCGGAATTTCTCTTCCTTCTTCTACGACACGGCGGTGTGCTACATCACGGCATGTTGTCATGCTTCCGTTTAAATAAATGATATCGCCGATTTTGATTCCTTCTAAATCCTCTGCTGAAACTGGTGTTGTTAAAATTGTTTTTCCATTGATTCTCTCTACCATTATAATTCCACCCCCGTATGTGTTGTGATTGTATAATTAAGATCTTTATCAAAAATAATGTGTCCTCTTCTGTGGCTCCAGCATCCGACATTGACTGCGACACCAATTGTGGATGGATGACGGGCTGTGTTCTCGATATTAACGCCCATAACAGAATATTTTCCGCCCATTCCCTGAGGTCCAAGGCCAATCTTGTTGATTCCATCCTCAAGCAATGTCTCCATCTTGGCTGCACGCTCGTTCTCATTGTGGGAACCGATCGGACGCATTAATGCTTTCTTGGAAAGTAATGCTGCTGTCTCAACAGAAGTTGCAACACCGACACCCACTAACAATGGAGGACATGCGTTCAAACCATAAGTTGTCATAACATCCATAACGAATTTGGTAACACCCTCGTAACCTTCACCTGGCATTAATACCATTGCTTTTCCTGGAAGGGTACATCCGCCGCCTGCCATGTATGTATAGATTTCACATTTGTCACTGTTTGGTACAATATCCCAGAATACAGTAGGTGTTCCTTTACCAACGTTCTTACCTGTGTTGTACTCATCGAATGTCTCAACACTGTTGTGACGTAATGGCGCTTTAAATGTTGCTTTTACAACAGCTTCTTTCAATAATCCCTCTAACTCATCGATAAGTGGGAACTTTGTTCCGCATTTTACCCAGAACTGTAAAACACCAGTATCCTGGCAGCTTGGACGGTTTAATTCAACCGCAAGACGCTGGTTCTCGAACATGGTATCATAAATTGTTTTGGATAATGGACTGTTCTCTTTGTCTCTTAACTCTGTGAGCTTTGCGATGACATCATCTGGTAATTTTTTTGCTATATGAGCGATGAAATTTGCCATATAGTTGGTAAGCTGTTCTACCTGTTTTTCGTTTGACATAATTCGTTCCTCCTGAAAAATATTATGGATTCTTTTTATAAGTTTTCGGGTGCACTGTGTCATTCACACAATACAGCCATTTTTTATCATCAATATCCGCTTATGGAAAAAACGGATATAAGATTGGCAGTAAAATCATGCTGACTACAGTTGCCACAAGGATCAGCGGCACACCTGCTTTTGCGTAATCTTTGAAAGTATATCCTCCGGCTGTCACGACCATCGTGTTTGCCGGCATACCGATTGGTGTTGCATATGCACAGGAACCTCCGATGACACATGCCATAAGCACTGCTCTTGGATCTGCTCCCATCCCCTGTGCAATGGAAACACAGATTGGAGCCATCAGTGCGGTGGTAGCGGTGTTTGACATAAAGTTTGTCAGTACACAGCAGAGCATAAACACTACAAACGTAAGTATATATGGGGATGGGTTCTCACCGAGAACTCCAATCACTGCTTTTGCGATATCCTCTCCTGCTCCGGTTGTCTGCAATGCAGATGCAAGAGAAAGCGTTCCTCCGAAAAGGAAAATTGTTTTCAGATCAATGGATTTCAGCGCATTTTTCTCACTGATCACTCCGGTTAAGATCAATGCCAATGCCCCGATACATCCAGTAATACAAAGCTTGATACCAATCTGATCTTCAAAGATCATTCCAAGTAATGTCAGGATCAGAATGATGAGTGACAATGCCTGTTTCCACTTTGGAACATTGGAAAAATCTTTCTGTTCATCATAGCTGCTGTCTGTTCCGCCTGTTTTGTTCGGCAGTAATTTATATCCGAAAAATGCAAAGTAAATAATCCCACAGACTAAAATCGGAAGTCCGACTTTTGCATATTCAAAAAATCCAAATCCCATGTCCATCTCTTCCATAACGGACTGTGCGATAAGATTACCCGGCGCACCAATCAGGGAAAGGTTACCGCCCATCGCTGCTGCAAATACAAGCGGCATTAAAAGCCTTGATCTTGAATATCCTGACTTTGCTGCAATTCCGATAACTACCGGAATTAAAACTGCTGCTGTTCCTGTGTTGGAAAGCACACCGCTCATCAATCCTACAATAATCATGATCGCAATGATAAGCTGTCTCTCTGTCTTGGCAAAATGTGTAACCACTCCGCCAATCTTATTTGCCATACCTGTTTCAAACAATGCTCCCCCGACAATAAACATTGCCACGAACAAAATGACATTGCTGTCGATAAACCCTGCAAATGCTGTTTTCCAGTCTAACACCCCTGTTACGACAAGACCGACACAGATGATCATGGATGTTACCCCAAGTGGAATCTTTTCCCACACAAACATTACAATGGCAAACAATAAAAATAATAACGTTATTGTTGCTGGACTCATATCATTCCTTCTCCCTTCGTCTTTTTGATATTTGATATGTGATAATGTATCCATTTGTTGATTACACAATATAACAAAAAACCGAAGTCGTCAACTGTTTTTGACAACTTCGGCATTTTCTATAATTTTATATTTTCTTTTTTGTGCATTATTTATCAATAACCTCGATTCCGGTTTTGCACGAAAAATATTTTTTCACATCACTGATAGTAAGTCAGCATATCGTCCCGGCTTCGCATAATATGTGCGTACATTTCTTTTTTGGCGCGCTCACCATCTCCTGCTGCAATTGCGTCCATGATCCTGCCATGTTCCTCGATGGAAATCTTTGCATACTCCTGTTCCGTCACCATATTTCCCATAGACAACCCATTCCATAGTTCTGCGATCATATTTTCCATCTTTTTATTTCCGGCTGCTGCCCAGATTTCACTGTGAAACTCCCGGTTCTGGCTCGCATACTGACTGTAATCGCCTTTTTCCAAAGCAGCTTTGGATTCCTCATAGGAATCCCTGATACCGCTGATATCCACACCTTCTTCTGCTGCAAGCCCGGCACATGCACTCTCCAAAATCGCCCGCAGCTGATAATGTTCCCTGATATAAGTGTCTGTAATCCCTAAAACAATTGCGCCCTTGTTCTGCCGCAGCTTAATCAGTCCATCTCTCGCAAGAATCTGAAATGCTTCTCTTACAGGTGTAATCGAGACATTCAGCTGAGTTGCCACACTGTCTAAAGAAAGGATTTCTCCCTCTTTCATCTTTCTTGACAAAATTGCTTTCCGCAGCTCCGATGCTACCTTTTCCTTAGCAGATGGTATTTTTATCGGTTTCAAACCATTCATTTCTCAAAACCTCTTTCTTTTTTCACATTTTCTGTCAGTAATCTATAATATTCCTCCAGTGCGACTTCCATCACGACGGTATCTTTTCTGCAATATGCACTGTGAACAGTTTCAAGTTTATTCCGTCTGAGCTGTTTCTGCTCCGGATCTTTTCCCATTTCTGTCTCTTCCGATGCAAAACGGATATAACAGTCTGCCGATGTCTCTAAAAGCCTGCGGAAAAGTCCGTTTGTGATCGTTCCATAGACAAATTCATGGAACTTCTCTTCTGTATCTTCTCCCTCTGCTGAGTACACCCATTCAAAGGACATCTCTGCAAGGTCTTTTAATGCTTTCTTTTCCACATTTCCGAACATATCAAATATTTCTTCAATATTTCTTTCCGAAAAATCTGCCACCACAACATGGCGGGTTGCAAGTCGCCTTACAAGTCCCTGCTCCTCTAAAATCTGTAGTGCCTCACGGACCGGCATTCTCGAATAGCCAAGTTTCTCTGACAATTCCTCCTGGCGAAGCGGCTGTCCTGCCTCCATTCTTCCTGATAAAATCTCATTTTGTATTGCTTCTGCGATATAATCGCAGGTACGTTTGTTTTTCATTTCTTTCTCCTTTTAGTACGTTTCATTTGTACACTGCTCATAGCTTTATATATAATGTATCCAATTTCCCCTTATTTGTAAATAAAAACCTTTTGAAACACAAAAAGGAAGCTGATTTTTCTATAAAAATCAACTTCCCTGCTTTTCTTTTATTTTTCTATCCCTTAATAAAACGGAAACATCAACGGCATTAAAAAAATCGTCATAATCGCAAGAATCACTGCCAGAGGTGTACCGCATTTCAGATAATCTTTCAGCGTATATCCGCCCGGTTCAATGATCATGATCTGGCACGGTGCTGCCATCGGCGTCATGATAGAAATACAGCTTGCGGTAAGCACACCCACAACGGCTGCTCTCGGATCAATCCCAATTTTCATACAGGCCGATACAACAAGTGGAATGAAAATCGTAAGTGTTGCCAGATTCGACATGATCTGGGTAAGTAAAAATGGAATCAGGAAAAATACCGCCATAATCAGATACGGATTCGTTGTATTTCCGATCAGACTGATCATCCAGTCCGCCACGACATCCCCTGCACCTGTAATTTTGATCGCCTCTGATAAGGTCAACACCCCTGCAAATAAAAAGATTGTCGGCTGATGAATGGAATCCAATGCCTCTTTTTCGTTTAAAATTCCACTTAATACTAGCAAAACAGCGCCAATGCATGCAACAATATACATCGGGATTCCGATTACACTTTCAAAAAGCATTGCGAGAATTGTAACCACAATGATGATAATTGCAATCTTTTCCTTTATCGGACTTAATTTTGCAGACTTTCTTCCTGTATGCCCGCCATCTACAAATGTGTTGTTATCAATATCTGGCATTAACTTATATCCAACAAACGTCATATATAAAATTGACACCACAAGCAATGGGATTCTTGCAATTGTAAAATCCCAGATATAAAGCTCATTTGGTGCTCCTGCCTTTGCCATAATATCAATCCATGTGATATTGCTCGCCCCCTGTCCCAAAAAGGTCATTGAAGTCGCAATATTGGCACAGGCCATCGCAGGATACAACAGTTTGCTTCTGCTTGTACCGATCTCATTTGCGATTCCAACCAGAAGTGAGATCATGATCGCAGCCGTCGCTGTTGCGCTCGTGATACTTGCAAGCAGCGATGAGGCAATACATGCCAGAAAAATCAGCATTTTCGGATTATCCTTGTAGCGGACAACCAGCTGCTCCGCCTTATCGATCAGACTTGTTTTCGTAAGTCCTGCTCCAATGACAAACATTGCCACAAACATGACCACATTTGTGTTGATAAATCCACTGAATGCCTCCGCAGGTTCCATCACTCCTGTCATGATGAGCGATAGCATAATTCCGGCTGAAATCACGGAAAACGGAATTTTTCCTGTGATAAAAGCAACGATCGTAAGCACTAAAATAAGTAGCGTAATTTCTAACGGTGTCATCTGTTCCTCCAACTTTTCTTGAGTATGATAATTTTTTAACAAGTATAACTATCATATGTCAGAAATGCCAGAAAGTACAGTTCATTATTTTCACATAATATGTCCTTCAACTACATATTATTATTTCCAGTATATGCTTCTACCGGATTGCTTCACAGATAATCTCATATAGCTTTTCCACCTCCGTTTTTAATACGGTATCTTTCATATAAATCAGGTCAATTTCAATCTGAGTCGGTGTATCTCCGATTGATAAAGGTACAATTTCTTTTGAAAACGGGTTATTAAAAATCATATGATCCAACGTGATCATAATTGCTTCATGGTACGCCACACAGGACAATCCCGTTCTTGTCCCACTGATCTGATATACAACATTAGGTTTTAAATGGTAATGTCCATAAATTTCATCTGCGTGCTGCCGAAACGGTGACCCCGGTAAAAGCATGACATTTTCCTCTTTTTCACACGCTTTAAGGTCAACCCACGGATACTGAAATCCTTCCTTCGCCACCGCCAGCGTTGCCAGATGATGATTTTTACCGACTGCCATGACAAACTCACACATTTTAACCGGGCGGTATTCCAGATCAGCATCCTTCTGGTCAATTGTTGCCAGCACCACATCCACCTGCTGTTTTTTCAACAGCTCCATCAGCTCTCCTGTTGAATACTCCTGTAAAATAATTTTTACTGCCGGAAAACTCTCCTGAAACTTTGGAATGATATCTTTTAAAACAAGATCCGAAAAAGAAGGCTGCACACCGATACGTATCATGCCGTGGCTCATACTGGAAAACCGCTCCATCTGAATTGTGATCTCTTTCTGGATTGTTTCGATCTCCTTACATCTGCCCACATAATACTCGCCTGCCGCCGTCAGCACAAAACGTTTCCCGATCCTGTGAAATAACTGCACATTCAGTTCTTCCTCCCTCGCCTGGACAAACTTACTCAACGCAGAAGGTGTAATATAAAGATTATTCGCTGCTTTCGTAATCCCTCCACATTTTGCAACTTCCAAAATATACTGCACATTCTTATCCATCCAGATATCCTCCCTCTTTTCAGGTTTCTAAAACTTCTCCCAGTAACAATTCGTTGATGCAATGAATGAAATAGAAAAAAAACCTACCACAGTTTCATATGGTAGATTCTTTTCATTACACTACGAAGTCGTACATTTTATGTACTCTGCAAAAGGGTTGTATGAATATGTTTCTAGGAGAAGAATAACATATACAATTGGGTAATCTCAAAAGCGTATGCCATGGCACTGGCATCTCTTTCTCTATTATACTAACGTATAATTTGCGAGAAGTAAAGTTTATATTTTTCAATATTTATGTCATATAACTACATATTTCAAAAAATGCTTTTTTTAGGATATTTCATTATAAAAAAAGAACTGCAGACATCTATCCACAGTCCTCTTTCTGCCATCGCAATTCCGATATCGGTTCCGGCGCTTCCAAAACTGTCCGGAATCGCTGCTATTTTTCAAAATCTCGTTGTACTGTGTCATCATTCTGTGATGATCTTCTTTATTCTTAATAATTCTTGCCATATTGCTGATCAATGCAATATCGCTTCGGATCTCATGTCCCTGCAGTCTTGTGATCAGAAGTCCTTTCAAAAACGCTGTATAGTAGGGTTCTGTCGCACAGCCAAACGCCGGCGCCACAAAACCGATGGTTCCTTTTTCCGGTAAAAATTTTGGATATCTCATAAAATTGTCTCCTGTCATTTTACAGCTAACTCATTTATACTTTGCAATATATCAAAACAAAATTCCGCAATATATCAATTTTGTTTTGATATATTGCGGAATTTTTATCGCTCATGCCTGTTTATTTTTTCAGAAAAAACAACATAGAATATGCTTCCATACTATTCTTTCTCTATAAGTGCAGATATCAGATCCTGCTTGTTTTTACCTGCATAAGGCATTATTTAAACAATTTGAATAAATTTATGCGGTCATGCATTTTCGCTGCTCCCTCTGCCAGATTAATACTGATTGCAGTATTTTCTTCTGAGGATGCTGCTGTACCCTGTACAACACCGGAAAGCTGTTCGATTCCCTGTCCGATCTGTGCTAATGATTCTGCCTGCGAATTTGCCTTTTCCATAGTATTCTGCGCCATGTCTTCAAAAGATTCCATGTCTGCGATAATCTGATTAAATGCCTCGGCAGTTGTTCTTGTGATAGAATTGCCTTTCTCGATCTCAACCAAAGTCTTGTCGATCAGTTCTCGCGTATTTACTGCTGACTGTGCGCTGTCTGCTGCCAATTTTCCAATCTGATCTGCAACAACCGCAAATCCTTTACCTGCTTCGCCTGCCCTTACTGCTTCAATGGATGCGTTAAGTGCCAGCAGATTTGTCTGGGAGGCAATATCTTCAATATCAGTAATAATATTGCCAATTTCCTTAGAAATCTCTGTAATGTGTTCCATTTCCTTAAGCAGTTCATTCATCTTTTCTTTTTCAGCATTCGCTTTGTCTGCGGAAGCCTTTACTCTTTCAGATGTGGCCGATGCGTCTGTTTCCGCCAGATGCTGATACTGCTTGATCCTGTACTTTAGCTGTCAGTGTCTCTAATTCCTGAATATATCCTATCGCCGGAGACCACACTGCCGTAATCTCCCTCACATTCGACCGGATCACTTCTCCTGTTCCTCATTTCTTTCCATTTATTTATCCGATTATGTAAGTATCTTTTCCTTTATCTTTTGCCTGATAGAGCAGACCATCCGCTATTATGATGCATTCATCCAGTTTATTCCCTGCCCCTTTTACCTGATATAGTCCGATACTGCAGTGCACGTCCTGCTCTCTTTCTGCTGCTTTATCGCCGACTTTTTTTCTGAAACCTTCAATACGTTCTGTCAGTTCATCCCTGTCTCTGACATTCTTTAGAAAAAGAATATACTCATCGCCGCCATATCTGCATGCAATGTCTGTAGATCCGCATATTTCCTGCAGTGCTGCTGCTATTTCACGTATCCAGAAATCTCCGGTTTCATGTCCATATGTGTCATTGACAGACTTGAAATTGTCGATATCCACAAATCCCAGTACAGCTGTATCTCTTTTCAGCATATTGTTAAGACAGTCTCTGATCTGATCCATTCCACTAGTTTTATTCCACAGCCCTGTCATAACATCATGACTCGCCCGGTACTCGGAAAGTAGCAGTTCTTTCTTTGCATCCAGCCACTGATCTGAAACCTGTGTCATGTTGTCTAAAAAAATGATCATGGACGAAAAGAAAATTGCCAGATTCTGCAGATACCAGGTATCAATCACATAATCCGCAACTGCGGTGAACTGCAAAATTAAAATATATCCCAGATACAGATAAAATGTTCTTCTTCTATACTGTTTCTTCTCCAGCAGCAAGGCAGTTAATAATACCAGAATATCTAATATAATCATGACTCTGACAATACCGTATAGCCTGCCATAATAAAAATAATTGTCACTGCTGAAATAATAAAACTCTTCCCTGATATCCGGCAACGAGATACAGACCATGCCGGTGATCCCAATCAGAATCGAAACCGCCAATAGTACTTTCTTGACTTTTGCAAACCTGCCGCTTTCTTTCATAATATATATTGTAAACACAGTCAGATACAGATACTTTAACAGATAAAGCGAATAATTTACGACCTTTAAATTCCAATACACCGATCTCGTACTGATACCCGCAAACATATATGTATCCAGATCACATATCATCATTGCTGCAGTGATAAAATATATAATCTTTTCCATCCTTTTTTTCTCTTTGTTTTCGAACGCTTTCACCTTGCTGGACGAAAAAACAATATAGGTATTTATCACCAGACACCAGATTGCAATAAAGCATACATACTGATTCATAATAACTTGCATATATTTAATTTCCTTTTACGTAGTTCGTTCATTTCCTGACACCATTCCCTCTGCTCGATACCCTCAACGCAAATTCTGGCATTGACACTGTGCGATCTGCACATACGATACGTTAATGTTCATCTGGAAACCGGGGATAAACTGCCGGATCTCGCAACACGTTTTTGCTGCCTCTTTCAGGATAAATCTTCCAGCCGGAATGATAAGTCCTGTTTCTTCCAGCAGTGGAATGAATTCCATCGGTGAGATCACTTCCGTCCCACCTTCCGTATTCATTGTAAATCATAAACCGATCCACTGCTGACTGTGAAATCTCTATTTTATTATTCTGTATGTCAAATACATACAAAAAATCATCCATGCTCTTTGTAATTGTTTCCATCAGATTTTCAGTTGTCATTTCTCCAAATAACGTAAATACATCTTGACTCATGACTCTAACCATCCCGATTTCACTTATTACATTGAAACTCTTTTCCTATTCATATCAAATTTTTTTTACTTCGTCAACATGTTCTTATTATCCTCTTTTTTTTCATTATTTTGCACAAAAACAGCCTTGCCCACCCCCCTGATTTTTCTGCATTTCTTTCACTTTTTTCTGTTTTTTTGTGCAAAAAAAGCCATAAATATGTCTAAAAAAAAGAACCACAGTTCTCTGTCTGCAGTTCTCTTTTACCATATTTTTATTTAGCTGTTTGGATATTTATTGATCATACGCTCGATCAATTCTACTGACTCTTCAATACCGTAGCTTGCACTGTTGATGCATAAATCATAGTTAACGGCATCTCCCCACTTCTTACCGGTATAATCAAAATAATATTTTGCATGCCTTGCATCTAATTTTACCAGAAGGTGCGCTGCCTGCTTATAATTTAAATTATGCAGTTCCATCATACGATGTACCCGCTGCTCAAAAGAAGCTGTTATGAAAATACTGATATGTGGGATTCTGTGATTTGTGAGTACTACATCCGCACATCTTCCCATAACAATAAAGTCTTCCTTCTTTGCCATCTCGCAGATCAGGTCACTCTGATTAAAGAAAATAGCATCCTGCACCGGAAGTCCATGGTATTTTCTGAAATTCTTGAAAAACTTTCCAATACCTGTTTTTTTGGCGATCTTTCCTTTGAGTTCTTCTACATAATTGCTATGATCTTCAATATCTTCTTTCTCTGCATCCATTTTTTTCAAAACCTGATCAAAAATTTCTGCATCATAGTAATTGATCTTCAACTTGTCTGCCAGCGCAAAACCGATATCGGTTCCGGCGCTTCCATGCGTACGTCCGATGCAGATGATCAAATGATCATCCGGTGAAAACTTCTGTCTTAAATTGGAAGTATTCAAAGCAGCAAGATTTTCATTGATAATATCAACGCTTCCAAAACTGTCTGGAATCGCTGCTATTTTTTTCAAAATCTCATTGTACTGTGTCATCATTCTGTGATGATCTTCTTTATTCTTAATGGTTCTCGCCATATTGCCGATCAATGCAATATCGCTTCGGATCTCATGCCCCTGTGGTCTTGTGATCAGAAGTCTGGTGATCTCTTCAACGCAGGTTGCCTCATCTCCGGTAAAAGTTCTGCCCAGAGAAGAACCTACACACTCGTATACGTCTTTATCTAACTGATAGATCTGTTTTGCGATCTCGTAACATTTCTCTTTATTTTTTTCCATGACTCATCATACCTTTCTAGCACTGCAATTTATAGGAAGAATACCAGCATATCAATAAAAAATACAGGTACTAAAATACACAGTGACCATCCCATATATCCGAAGAAGGATGGCATACGGATACCGTTTTCATCAGAAATAGATTTTACCATAAAGTTTGGCGCATTTCCAATGTAAGTGTTTGCACCCATGAATACCGCACCACAGGAAATCGCGGTAAGAATCTTCACAGAGATAGTTCCAACAGTGGTAAGAATACCGGATGTAAATCCGAGTGTTCCTGCGGTTGTGAGGAATACCAGATAGGTTGGTGTGTTATCCAAAAAGCTGGAAAGAAGTCCTGTTGCCCAGAACATCTGGTATGGCTCGGTAATTCCGAGGTTTGGTCCCATTGTTTTAAGTAATGCAAGCGCCGGCTGCATTGTGATAAAAATGCCGATAAATAATATTGCAACTTCCTGGATTGCACCCCACGTAAAGTGGTTCTGGGTACGTATCTTCTCGTTTGTTGTCTTGAATGACAACAGTGCAGCTAAAAGAATAATTGCAATTTCAATCATTGCCGGGAATGTCAATTTCACAGATTTATAAATTGTAATTCCAAGTACGTTTCCGGCTGCATCCTGGAACATTGGCAGACTTGGAAGCGTACCGCTTAAAATAACAGCCACAACGATCGCTACAAGGAAAACTACATTATGCAAACCTTCTACTTTGATATCTACACCCGGTTTGCTGATATCCGGACGTAAACCATTCGCAATATCCTTGCGATACTGTTTCTTATCAATTAAATAGAAAATGATCAATAATAAAATCATATTGAAAATTAAAATCGGGAACAGGTGTAAGCTCCAGAAGAATGGAACACCACGCATAAATCCCATTAAAAGTGGTGGATCGCCGATAGGTGTCAGACATCCACCCATATTGGAGATCATGAAAATAAAGAATATCATGATCTGTGCTTTGTTTTTTCTCCATGAATTCATCTTGATCATCGGGCGGACAAGCAGCATACTTGCACCGGTTGTACCGATACAGCTCGATAATAAAGTTCCGAATGCTAAAAATAAAGCATTCACGGCAGGAGAACCTGCAAGATTACCCTCCAGCGTAATATTTCCGGATACACAGAACAGACCGAATAATAAAACGATAAAGGTCAGATAATCATTCACGATACACTCTAACACTGTTTCGGTCGTCTCTCCTGCGCCGTTTAACACGATAGACGGGATAATAAAAAGCAATGACCACACGATCACTGCCAAAGCCTGATGTTTTTCCCACCACTCAGGCTTTACCAATGGCATTACCGCAATGCAGAGCAATAAACCTGCAAACGGAATGCAAAGTAATAAACTGTTCATGTTTTGCACCTCTTCTTTTTTACATATTCAAATTCAAACCCATGTCAATATTATCAGATTTTCTAGAATTTTCAACTTTTTTCTAACTAAAATCCGGTCAAGAACTACATATAAGTAAAACTGTATTTTTTTCTGCTACAAAATGACGGTCGTGTGATATCAATATCTGATGGTTTCCATGCAAAAAGTGGACACTTGTTGGTTCTATTTTAAAAATTGCACAAAAAAAATCGTTACAAATCTCCTCTGCAACGATCTTTTCAGCAATTTTACCATAAATCTGCCAACTCATAAATCAGTTTTTCCGTTCTCTCCCATCCAAGACAAGGATCTGTGATGGATTTTCCATAGCAGTGTTCGCCAACTTTCTGGGCACCATCCTCAATATAACTCTCGATCATAAGTCCTTTTACCAGATTATGAATCTCTTTTGACACTTTACAACTATGTAATACATCTTTGCTGATACGAATCTGTTCCATAAACTGTTTTCCTGAGTTAGAATGATTGGTATCCACGATGACCGCCGGATTTGCGAGGGTTGTCTGCTGTGATGCGTTGACATCTTCATAATGTTCTAATAAATTCTGCAGATCTTCATAATGATAATTTGGAATATTGCGTCCAAACTTGTCCACATATCCGCGTAAAATAGCATGCGCACAAGGATTTCCAGTAGTTGTCACTTCCCAGCCACGATACAAAAATGTATGTCCGTGCTGTGATGCGATCATGGAATTCATCATAACAGCAATATCCCCGCCTGTCGGATTCTTCATTCCGACCGGAATCCCAACTCCACTTGCAGTCAGACGATGCTGCTGGTCTTCCACGGAACGTGCACCTACTGCCACATAAGACAACAGATCGGACAAATATCTGTGGTTCTCCGGGTAGAGCATTTCATCTGCACAGGTAAATCCGGTTTCTTTTACCGCTCTCGTATGCAGCTCCCGGATTGCAATGATCCCTTTTAACATATCCTCTTTTTTCTCCGGATCCGGCTGATGCAGCATTCCTTTATATCCAACGCCGATTGTTCTCGGCTTATTGGTATAAATACGGGGAATTATGAAAATTTTATCTTTCACTTTTTCCTGAACAGTTCTCAATCTGGATATATAGTCAATGACAGCATCTTCATTATCTGCGGAGCAGGGACCGATCACTAAAATCAGCCTGTCATCTTTTCCCTCAAAAATATTGCGTATCTCTTCATCTCTCTGGGCTTTCGCTGCCACAACTTCTGTGCTTACCGGAAACTGCTCTTTCAACTCCTGTGGTGTTGGCAGTTTCCGTAAAAATTCCATCTCCATTTCCATTGGTACATCCTCCATGTGTAACTCCAAGCCTGCATAAAAACTTCTCTTTGTCTGTATCTATCGTCATACACTCTGTGCTATCTACATCTTATGCAGTTTTATTTTCGTACTTCAACGCATTGAAGTATTCTCTTTTTATCATAATAGTTTCACAGGAATCCGTCAAGTGCTAATTTTAAAATACATCTTCGACATGCTATTTTTGTAATGCTTCTTCGATACTCTTTTAAATATTTCTCCGTTGTCTTATTCATTACTGGTTTTCATTATTTTCTACTGAGTTTTTCAAATCCTCTGCCAGTAAATAAATATTTTCCAGCACTTTTTTACAATTGGACATCTTCTCCACTGTAATGTCTGCCGTGCGGAGACCCTCGGTGGAAGAAGCTGCTACCTCCTCACCTGTTGCAGACAAATGCGTGATGTTATCTGAGATCACTCCTGTCGCATCTAGTATTTTTTGAATACTCTGTTCTGCAACATCGATATTTCCCATTAAAACTTCCACTGCATGACCAACAGCATTAAATTTATCTCTGGTATCATCGATCAATTGATTCTGCTTCTCTACAGATTCTGCCGCTGTCATGATGCTGTCATTCGCACGTTTTGTATCTTCATTCAATTTCTGGATGATCTCTGTAATATTTGCAGAAGCATCCTTCGTCTGCTCTGAAAGCTGACGGATTTCATCTGCCACGACTGCGAAACCTTTTCCAGCTTCACCGGCTCTTGCTGCTTCAATAGACGCATTCAGGGCAAGCAGATTGGTCTGATTTGAAATGTTGATGATGGAGTCGACAAATGTTTTTACTTCCTCCACTTTATCGGTCAGACTTCTGATCACATCCACCGTCACCTGACTCGCATCTGCAACGTTCACGGCCTGTTCCTTCAATTCACTGACAACGCCGGCGCCTTCTTTGACATTGTCATTCGTCTTATGTGATGCCTCGATCATTTCTTTGATGCCCTGCTCTGCCTGATCAGTATTCCCCTGAATATCAGAACACATAACCGCCTGTTTCTGGATCGCTTCCGCTGTGCTTTCTGTGCTGTCTGCAATTTCCTGAATGGAACTGTGACTCACATTAATGGATTCCTGCAAACCGTCAAGCATATCCATTGCCTCTCCAAAATGCTTGGAAATATTCTCTGCAACGATGATCATCTTTTTATTACTATCCTTCTGGTTATCCGATGCATTTTGAATTTCTGCAAGATTTTCTTTAAAGAAACGCTCGAGCAGACGCTCTGCACTATTACAGGCATATGCGGTCAGTAATAATACAAACAGCCCAATCACATTATTCCGCAGATCTGATCCGCCACCCAGAAAGCATCTGACTAAATGAACTATAATGGCAACCAGTGCAATGCCATTTGTCATCATCACAATTTTCTTGTCCAGATAAACCATTGCAGCGATCAGCATCGGCAGACCATATGTCCATGTTCCAACGGTTGTGTTCAATTGGACAATCACGAAATAACCTATCATCATCGACAGTGTCATGATCACCGCACATGTGCGTGTTGTTCTTTTACCAAGATATGCTGCAACCGAGATAACGATAACTGCAGCTGCCGTGACTGCCTCCATCATAATCTTTGACGCATGTCCGCCCTGACTGACAACCAATGCTAACATAAGGGTGGCTGCTATGTATCCAAAAACAACTACGATTGCAAGCAGTACTCTTTTATTCGCTCTGGAATATTGTTCTTCATTCATATAACTTCCTCTTTTCTAGTTAAAGTGTGTTTTTTCGTGCTGTGTCCTATTATACTACAATGTATTTTGTTTATCTACATTTTTTGTATACTTTACACAATTTTAGAATAATTATACGTAAGCAAATCAGTATTTTGACAATTAAATATTGTTTAGATCCAATTACAATTCCTGCTTTTTTTCACGCAAAAATAGCGGTAAACCATGAAGTTATTGGTCTAACCGCTATTTCAAACCGATGAGACATCGGGGATTCGAACCCCGGACAACTTGATTAAAAGTCAAGTGCT
>ERZ1034901.1569-NODE-1569-length-15762-cov-23.298084_pt1 | contig 15762 bp, 11 predicted proteins | sample MGYA00520628_ERZ1034901 | MGnify/ENA primary metagenome ERZ1034901 (study PRJEB33766, sample SAMN09781783) | gut metagenome | biome: gut microbiome | host: Homo sapiens | place: Madagascar | study: EMG produced TPA metagenomics assembly of the PRJNA485056 data... | reverse complement strand
GCGGCGGCCAGGCGATGCAGCAATTAATCAACAGCCTGTTTATGGAAGCCTTTGCGAATCCATGGCTGGCTGAGCAGGAAGATCAGGCGCGTCTTGACCTGGCACAACTGGTGGCGGAAGGCGACCGTCTGGCCTTTTCCACCGACAGTTACGTCATTGACCCGCTGTTCTTTCCTGGTGGCAATATTGGCAAGCTGGCGATTTGCGGCACGGCGAATGACGTGGCGGTCAGCGGCGCAATTCCACGCTATCTCTCCTGTGGATTTATCCTTGAAGAAGGATTGCCGATGGAGACGCTGAAAGCCGTGGTCACCAGCATGGCTGAAACTGCCCGTGCGGCTGGCATTGCTATTGTCACCGGCGATACCAAAGTGGTGCAGCGTGGGGCGGCAGATAAACTGTTTATCAACACCGCAGGCATGGGCGCGATCCCGGCAAATATTCACTGGGGCGCACAAACCCTGACCGCCGGCGATGTATTGCTGGTTAGCGGTACGCTCGGCGACCACGGTGCGACTATCCTTAACTTGCGCGAACAACTGGGGCTGGATGGCGAACTGGTCAGCGACTGCGCGGTGCTGACGCCGCTGATTCAGACGCTGCGAGACATTCCCGGCGTGAAGGCGCTGCGCGATGCCACCCGTGGTGGGGTGAATGCGGTGGTTCATGAGTTTGCGGCAGCCTGCGGTTGCGGCATTGAACTTTCAGAAGCTGCGCTACCGGTTAAACCTGCCGTGCGCGGCGTTTGTGAGCTGCTGGGGCTGGACGCCCTCAACTTTGCCAACGAAGGTAAGCTGGTGATTGCCGTAGAGCGTAACGCGGCTGAGCAAGTGTTGGCGGCGCTGCATTCCCATCCACTAGGACAGGATGCGGCGTTAATTGGCGAAGTGGTGGAACGTAAAGGTGTTCGTCTCGCAGGGCTTTATGGCGTGAAACGAACTCTCGATCTGCCTCACGCCGAACCGCTGCCTCGTATATGCTAATAAAAATCTAAAGCTCCTATAATTTGTCATTTACCTTTTGCACCGCTTAGCGGTGCTTTCCTGGAAGAACAACATGTCGTATACACCGATGAGTGATCTCGGGCAACAAGGGTTGTTCGACATCACTCGGACACTATTGCAGCAGCCCGATCTGGCCTCGCTGTGTGAGGCTCTTTCGCAACTGGTAAAGCGTTCTGCGCTCGCCGACAACGCGGCGATTGTGTTGTGGCAAGCGCAGACTCAACGTGCGACTTATTACGCGTCGCGTGACAAAGAACCCCCTATAAAATACGAAGACGAAACCGTTCTGGCACATGGGCCGGTGCGCAGCATTTTGTCACGTCCTGATACGCTGCATTGCAGCTACGAAGAATTTTGTGAAACCTGGCCACAACTGGCCACAAGCGGGCTATACCCTAAATTTGGTCACTATTGCCTGATGCCACAGGCAGCGGAAGGACATATTTTTGGCGGCTGTGAATTTATTCGTTATGACGATCGCCCGTGGAGCGAAAAAGAGTTCAATCGCCTGCAAACTTTTACGCAGATTGTTTCTGTTGTCACCGAGCAAATTCAGAGTCGCATCATCAACAATGTCGACTACGAACTGTTATGTCGGGAACGGGATAACTTCCGCATTCTGGTTGCCATCACCAATGCGGTACTCTCCCGCCTGGACATGGACGAACTGGTCAGCGAAGTGGCGAAAGAGATCCACTACTACTTCGACATTGACGATATCAGCATCGTCTTACGCAGCCACCGCAAAAACAAACTCAACGTCTACTCCACTCACTATCTCGATAAACAGCATCCCACTCACGAACAGAGTGAAGTTGATGAGGCCGGAACCCTCACCGAGCGCGTATTTAAAAGCAAAGAGATGCTGCTGATTAATCTCCACGAGCGGGATGATTTAGCCCCCTACGAACGCATGTTGTTCGATACCTGGGGCAACCAGATCCAGACGCTGTGCCTGCTGCCGTTGATGTCTGGCAATACCATGCTGGGCGTGCTGAAACTGGCACAGTGCGAAGAGAAAACATTTACCACCACCAACCTGAGTTTGCTGCGCCAGATTGCCGAACGAGTGGCAATCGCCGTGGATAATGCCCTCGCCTACCAGGAAATCCACCGTCTGAAAGAGCGGCTGGTTGATGAAAACCTTGCCCTGACGGAACAACTCAACAAAGTGGATAGTGAATTTGGCGAGATTATTGGTCGCAGCGAAGCCATGTACAGCGTGCTTAAACAAGTTGAAATGGTGGCGCAAAGCGACAGTACCGTTCTGATCCTCGGTGAAACTGGCACGGGTAAAGAGCTGATTGCCCGCGCAATCCATAATCTCAGTGGGCGTAATAATCGTCGCATGGTGAAAATGAACTGCGCGGCGATGCCTGCCGGATTACTGGAAAGCGATCTGTTTGGTCATGAACGTGGTGCCTTTACCGGTGCCAGCGCCCAGCGCATCGGTCGTTTTGAACTGGCGGATAAAAGTTCGCTGTTCCTCGATGAAGTGGGTGATATGCCACTGGAGTTACAGCCGAAGTTGCTGCGCGTATTGCAGGAGCAGGAGTTTGAACGCCTCGGCAGCAACAAAATCATTCAGACAGACGTGCGTTTAATCGCCGCAACTAATCGCGATCTGAAAAAAATGGTCGCCGACCGCGAGTTCCGTAGCGATCTCTATTACCGCCTGAACGTCTTCCCGATCCACCTGCCGCCGTTACGCGAGCGCCCGGAAGATATTCCGCTGCTGGCGAAAGCCTTTACCTTCAAAATTGCCCGCCGACTGGGGCGCAATATCGACAGCATTCCTGCCGAGACACTGCGCATATTGAGCAACATGGAATGGCCGGGTAACGTGCGCGAACTGGAAAATGTTATTGAGCGTGCGGTACTGCTGACTCGCGGTAATGTTCTACAACTCTCTTTACCCGATATCTCACTGCCAGAACCCGAAACGCCGCCTGCTGCAACGGTCGTCGCTCAGGAAGGCGAAGATGAATATCAACTGATTGTTCGCGTATTAAAAGAGACGAACGGCGTAGTCGCGGGTCCGAAAGGCGCTGCGCAACGTCTGGGGTTAAAACGCACCACCCTGCTGTCACGGATGAAGCGGCTGGGAATTGATAAAGCGGCGTTGGTTTAATCGTCTGGAGTGCCGGACAGGAAGATCTATCCGGCACGCTATTCACGTGGTTTCTTCGGGCGATATTTTTCCGGCAATTCCGGCACCGGACGCTTATCATCAATCAGATGACGCACGGTTAAGATCGGATGACGCCACAGCATTCGCGGCCCTGCCCAACGCATAATCTGCTTCATCTCCTCACGCTTTGCTGGCTGATAACAGTGAACCGGACACTGCTTACAGGCTGGTTTCTCTTCGCCGAACACACATTTATCCAGCCGCTTTTGCGCGTAAGCAAACAGCGCATCGTAATGCCCCGGCTCCGCTGACGCCTGCGGGCATTGCGCTTGATAAAGATCGATCATTCTTTTAATCGTCAGTTTTTCACGAGAGATACGCTTACCGGACATGCTGCCTCCACACTCTTAAGGTGCATTTATATTACAACTTAAATGTAAAGGGGACTATGGCTCTGAAGGAGAAGGTTTCTTCAACCAGACAATGTTGCGCCCCTTCTCCACAGCCAACAAGCAAACGCTGCAAAGCAGCATTTTTCCCGGAACCGACATCAAGAACTCACCTTTCGTGTCTTCCCCTGAAATGATTAACTCCGGTATCATGTGCGCCTTATGTGATTACAACGAAAATAAAAACCATCACACTACATTTAACATCAGGGAACCGGATCTAACTCCATGAGTGTAATAGAAAATTTCGACGCCCATACTCCGATGATGCAGCGGCATGTTAATAAATAAAATTTAATTTTATATCATGTTCCTGGATGTAATGAAGCTACAAAGAATGAGAATAATTTTTGCGTTTAGAGCCTCAACTCCCCTCAAGGAGATCATTTTTTTAAATATATAAAATACCCATGCGATAATCACGATTCATTCTATCTGATATACAGATTATTAAAGAAATATCACCAGAGAACTAAATCTTCCCCCCAGCACAACAGCAGCTAGCGGTCTGCAGATCAATGGCATGTCTAAACAATTTGTGAAAAAGGCTATATCGGATTCATACCAAAGCCAAATTTAAGAGCAACATAGCTGAACCTTGCAGCAATAGATAACATTAACTGAAGCATACTAAATGCTGTCCGGCGGTGGCGGGGCAAAATCAATGGGAATACATTAAGCACCAACAGGAAGAGGATAAACCAAGGAGACAACTCTCGATTCTATTTACGGACTATAAGTAATCCATAGCGGCAAATATTCGATTGCGATGCATCTGTAAGAGTACTGCAGATAACAGAATCTTATAGACGCATATGAAAAACCGCCGGCAGCACTGGAAATCTATTTATTTTGAGAGACTAAATGTGGAAATTTCTGAATTAAAGGCTTTTATGGCTACAGTTGATACCGGCAGTGTCACTCAAGCTGCACGATTTTTATACAGAACTCAGTCCAGTATTTCATTACGTCTGAAACAATTAGAAAGTAAGGTTGGAGTTTCACTCCTGGAACGACGGAACGACGGCGTATTCCCTACTTTACAAGGACGATTATTATATGACTATGCTCAGAAAATTTTGTCACTGATTGACGAACTTGAAGGTAAACTACATACAGATAATACTTATCGTGAAATTAAGCTAGGCAGTATTTCAAGCCTGTCGGCTGAACATTTACATGCCATTCTTGATAGGGCTAGTGATAAAAAAATAGATATTGATATAACACTAGGCAATTCTTTAGAATTAGCCGAAAGACTACAAAGCAGAGATCTGGACATTGTTATTACTGGAGCGGGCATAGTTGCAGAAAATAACTATCATGTCCATCTATTTTCTGACGATATGGTCATTATATCCTCTCGGGAAAGAAGGGATATAACACATCTATCTGAACTCAAAGATAGTGTCTTCCTGGTAAATAGTAAAAGGAGTGCATCATCCAGAAATCTTAATATCCTATTTTCTACCGCTGGATTTAAGCCTAAAAAGATTATAGAGTGTGGTTCCTATTCTGTTCTTTTTACCGGCGTGGCTAAAGACAAAGGTATTTCAATGGTCCCCAAAACTTTAGCCACATCACCTATGTATAGAGACTCTGTAAAAATTCACAACATTTCAGGAGAGTTTACACCATTTAATACCGTGTTATCTTATGCAAAAGACTCGCAACATCATTTCGTTCTATCATTGGTTAGTATTATCAAAGATTATTTCAGGGAGATAAAATACTCAAACGAGATCAAATAAAAATTTCCACAAGTGAATTAAATAATTATATGTGGCGATATTTATTACCGCCACAAAATGCAAACCCTAATTTTGGGCATTTACGAGCAACATGAATATATAACAGCTTCTTCTTCATAAGAATTATGCAGAAGAGGCTCATCTTCTATAGTTTCAATTATGATAGTGTCTCCATGACGTAACTCAACCCCAGCTTTATCGGTACTAATTGATGCCCCCAGTAATAAATAATGAACAGAATAAACAGGAGATTTTAATAAGTCACTGCCAAATAAAATATCCATTAGTTGGCTTTGGGTATGTCTCATATTTTCGAATCCGAGTACACTTTCTTTCCGCCATATATCTGAACCTTCACGTACAACCTTACAGACCACTTTTGAATGTTCTGGTATTTTATCAGTTAATATTAACTCATGCCCGATTCCTGTGCTCATCAACTTCGATAGATTAGCTAAGTTGGGATGTATTTTCCTCATTCCAACATCAGAGAAGTCATTAGCTATTGTATATCCAACCACCTTTGGCCTTCCGTTGTTTGTTATTATAATGACTAATACATATTCGACCTCAATACCTCCTGAGAAAGACTGCATAGGAAGGATTATACGTTCACCTGTAGTTCGTAACGTAGTACCATTTCCTTTAAAAAACCAATCCAGCTCTCTATTTCCAGCAGGTAACCCATTCAACGTATTATGTGTCCGACCAAAAGAACTGACAAAAACATTTCTATCATCAGCTGGCTTCATCGGGATGTTATATATGTTAGTTTTTATGTTTTCTTGTTGTATACGTTTTATATCAGGTAATTTATCCATTAAGGAAGATATAGAAATATTTTGTTCAATACTTTTACAAAGAAGATCATAACTTGATGTATTCTTTATTAAATATACACATTCCTCACTGCAATGTTTTTTTTGGAGGATAACAGACCTATTCCCATTAATAGTGCAGTCGATAAGTGATTTCATATAAATCCCCTTTTATGAAATTTTACTCTGCGGCTTCTTTCCATGGCGAGAGCAAAGGAAAACGCCTATGCATATCGCCATAATACTTATCACATGATATTGTGCTAAATTTACTTTAAGAAATATGACACTTAGTACCCCTGCCGATAATGGGATTAAATGCGTAAAAATCTCTCCCCTGGTAGCACCAATTATTGATATACCTTTACTCCAAAATAGATATGACAGCCAGGATGGAAAAATAACCAGATATGCCATACCAATAACGTTATAAAAATCAGAATCGAACTTTATTAATGCACCATTGTGAATCAAGCTAATTAAACTAAACGGTATTAACACAATAGCACCAACCACCGCACACGCAGTTACAAATACATTTCCAGAAATTTCTTTCGGTTTCTTTCTAAGGAAAGAACAATAGATCGCCCAACTAACTGCGGAAATCATAGTCCAATAGTCACCGCGATTAATTTTTTCTAAAAATTGTAGATTTGTTATATCACCTTTTGTAACTAACCAAGCAACACCTAGCGTACTAATTATAACACCAGCAACATTTGATTTTGATATGTAATCCCTAAAAAATATCCAGTTAAATGCAAGAACCAATCCTGGAGTGGATGATAAGTATATAGCGGCATTTAATGAAGTTGTGTATTGCAATCCAATATATAATGCCACTGGGAACATTACTTGCCCTAATATAGCCAATAGTATAATGGATTTTTTATTGCGAATTATTAAATTATAATTTTTCTTAATTGCTATAAAATTAAATGCAACAAGGATTATACTGGTAAGTAGCCACCTTAATTCTGATAACAGAATAGGGTCCATATTAACCACCATAATCTTACCAACAACATAATTACCGCCCCAGAATATAGCCGCTAGAGATAACATTATATAAGGCATTATTTTTATCCTTTTTTCTCTAACATAACATATGATTTTTCACCATAAAAAATTTCCCGATTAAAAACAAATTCCCCATATAAACATTCTGAAGTCAATGACTCACAAATTAATTTATATGCTTCTTGTTGCAAAATTATTTTAGCATCTGGTGCAGCCACTCGCATGATCTCATTCATTAACTTATCATTAATTTCTTTAGTAGAAAGGTGGCAAATTATAAGAGAATATCCCGTTTTTCTACGATAATGAGCACTGCCTCCAGTCAAGAAGGGTAATGAGAAGAGATTAAAATCCCCTCTAAATCGAACATTATAGCAATCATTATCCAAACACCATTGTAATACAGAAGGACAAATATTTCGTTCAGTTGAGATTATATCCAGCTTCTGTTTAGTAAAATCAGCAAGACCATTGGCATCAGGTGGATTAATAATTAAAACACCATCTTTATTATTTAGTTGTATTGTTTCATGTAACATGTGGCCTATGATATTACCTTCAACTTCATTCCGATAATAACGTAACCACTCTTCATCGACAGAAACCCAGTCATCAATCATCAATATTTCTTTGAATGATAGTTTTTTATGCTCCAGTAAATATGCTTTAAATGGCATATATTGCAAAACCTTCCCTCTGTCTCCAACAACTGAATAATCTCCTACCCATGTGTTTACAAACGTTCTCGTTGCAATAATGCTTGCTTTACCAATATAGTCTGCAGCCCATCCAACCATAGCCTCTCTACCAACCCATGCATAATCAGAGAGGGTTATAGCTGGTAGTGTTGTCATTGCAACAGTTCTGGCTCCTACAGATGGACGACCGTAGGGATCATGATTCTGCCGAAGAAGTTGGCTTCCTGGTGATAACCATACACCAATGCCAATAGTGATATCGCCGCCAGCATTAACTGATGCATTTCTACCAAAACGAACGTATTGACCTATCCTTATTTTAGGAATCTGCTCAGCCTTTAGTTCCATCTGATGGTCAGCATGTGGATGACTAAAATATGCGCCATTCTCAAAATGGGTAGTTGAAATGAGATGTTCCCCTCCATATTCTTTAACTAAAAACTGTGAACCACTGATGTCAATTGAAAAATGATCTTCTGGTAAATTATAGCGTTTTGAAAATTCTGCCAATTTTTCTTTAAAAAGCATTGCAAATTCTATTTCTTCTCGTTGAGTTGTTACCTTCTGTACTTCTTTGCGCAGATATTTCAGAACTCTAGTGTAATCGGAAATTGGTGAGGTACTGTTTTCAGAATTGATATTTTTTTCCAAGTCGCATAGGAACATTTCTGAATTGCTTATTTCGATTTCTTCTATTTCTGTGGGGGTGTTTTTACTTGTCATCAACTTACTCCGTTATCGTTAGTTGTTTCAACTTATATCCTTTTAATAAATATATTAAATGAATAGGAAGAGCGATATTAAATAATATCAATACCGATATTGACATTATCAATAGCGATTATCTTGAAAGTTCTAAAATAAAGTGTATATAGGAGTAAAATACACAGAGACTAAAACATTCATCAATAACAAATTGACTGTTTTACCTTTTCAGGCGTTTTTGGGCTTTATTTAGCATATCCAGTGTGTTGGGCTTTACCGGTTTCAATCTGCCTATAAGATGGCTTCCGTATTGCGCAAAACTTCACTGAGCGTTAGCTCAGAAGCCTCTGTTTTTCGCTTTACTGCATTCGGATTTCGTCTGATAAATTTCATAGTTTCAACAAATTTGCGAGCAGTCTCGCGCGCCCGTTCATTGCTGGCAAAATCTCAAACATTGCCAATCATAGATCTGATAACCTGTTTCGACGTCTTGCCCCCGTCGTTGATGATACAGGTCGTTTTGGGGTGACCTGATTTTGATACAAAAACCCACGGATGAATACCTGCGGTTGTCAGTGATAAGATACGGCTTTCGATCAGGATTAGGTAAGTAGACAACTCGCTCTTTCTGGTCGAGTTTTGATTTCACGTCGATAGATAACTTATTGATTATAATCGGCTGAAAAAGTGTCATTTATATAATATGTATACCAGCAAGTCAGAGTATGTGCCAACTACATACCAGTATGCTTCTGGTATACACAAATTTATCGATTTATATGGGTTTAAAGCGGTTTCACATGGGGCCACATGGGTAGCCGCAAGACTTAAAAAATGAGTAAAATCAATATGCAAGAGTCTATCGACAAGGATCTCTCAGACCATACGCCCATGATGCAGCAGTACCTCAAGCTGAAAGCCCAGCATCCTGAGATCCTGCTGTTCTACCGGATGGGTGACTTTTACGAGCTGTTTTATGACGACGCAAAACGAGCATCGCAGCTGCTGGATATTTCACTGACTAAACGCGGCGCATCTGCGGGCGAGCCGATCCCGATGGCGGGTATTCCCTACCATGCAGTGGAAAACTATCTCGCCAAACTGGTGAATCAAGGTGAGTCGGTTGCGATTTGTGAACAAATCGGCGATCCGGCTACCAGCAAAGGGCCGGTTGAGCGCAAAGTTGTCCGTATCGTCACGCCGGGCACGATCAGCGATGAAGCCCTGCTACAGGAGCGTCAGGACAATCTGCTGGCGGCTATCTGGCAGGACAGCAAAGGTTTCGGTTACGCGACGCTGGATATCAGCTCCGGCCGTTTTCGTCTGAGCGAACCGGCTGACCGCGAAACGATGGCGGCAGAGCTGCAACGCACCAATCCGGCGGAACTGTTGTATGCAGAAGATTTCGCCGAGATGTCGTTGATTGAAGGTCGTCGCGGCCTGCGTCGTCGCCCGCTGTGGGAGTTTGAAATCGACACCGCGCGCCAGCAGTTGAACCTGCAATTTGGCACCCGCGATCTGGTCGGTTTTGGCGTCGAGAACGCGCCTCGTGGGCTTTGTGCTGCCGGTTGTCTGTTACAGTATGCGAAAGATACCCAACGCACGACCCTGCCGCATATTCGCTCTATCACTATGGAACGTGAGCAGGACAGCATCATTATGGATGCTGCGACGCGTCGTAACCTGGAAATTACCCAGAATCTGGCGGGCGGCGCGGAAAATACATTGGCTTCCGTGCTCGATTGCACCGTCACGCCGATGGGTAGCCGTATGCTGAAACGCTGGCTGCATATGCCGGTGCGCGACACCCGTGTGTTGCTTGAGCGTCAGCAAACTATTGGCGCATTGCAGGATTTCACCGCCGAGTTACAGCCGGTACTCCGGCAGGTCGGCGATCTGGAGCGTATTCTGGCTCGTTTGGCGTTGCGTACCGCTCGCCCGCGCGACCTTGCTCGTATGCGTCATGCCTTCCAGCAACTGCCGGAACTGCGTGCACAGCTAGAAAATGTCGACAGTGCACCAGTACAGGCGCTGCGTAAAAAAATGGGCGAATTTGCCGAACTGCGCGACCTGCTGGAGCGAGCAATCATCGACACGCCACCGGTGCTGGTGCGCGACGGTGGCGTCATCGCTCCAGGCTATAACGAAGAGCTGGATGAGTGGCGTGCGCTGGCTGACGGTGCGACCGATTATCTGGAGCGTCTGGAAATCCGCGAACGTGAACGTACCGGTCTGGACACGCTGAAAGTCGGCTTTAATGCGGTGCACGGCTACTACATTCAAATCAGCCGTGGGCAAAGTCATCTGGCGCCAATTAACTATATGCGCCGCCAGACACTGAAAAACGCCGAACGTTACATTATTCCGGAGCTGAAAGAGTACGAAGACAAGGTACTGACTTCAAAAGGTAAAGCACTGACGCTGGAAAAACAGCTTTATGAAGAGTTGTTCGACCTGCTACTGCCGCATCTGGAAGCGTTACAACAGAGTGCGAGCGCGCTGGCAGAACTGGACGTGCTGGTAAATCTGGCAGAACGCGCATATACCCTGAACTACACCTGCCCGACCTTTATCGATAAACCCGGCATTCGTATTACCGAAGGTCGCCATCCGGTGGTTGAACAGGTGCTGAATGAGCCGTTTATCGCTAACCCGCTGAACCTGTCACCGCAGCGACGGATGTTGATCATCACCGGTCCGAACATGGGCGGTAAAAGTACCTATATGCGCCAGACCGCGTTGATTGCGCTGATGGCGTATATTGGCAGTTACGTACCGGCACAAAAAGTCGAGATTGGGCCGATCGATCGCATCTTCACCCGTGTTGGCGCAGCGGATGATCTGGCTTCCGGACGTTCAACCTTTATGGTGGAGATGACCGAAACCGCTAATATTCTGCATAACGCCACCGAGTACAGTCTGGTATTGATGGATGAGATTGGGCGCGGAACGTCGACTTACGATGGCCTGTCGCTGGCGTGGGCATGTGCCGAAAATCTGGCGAATAAAATTAAAGCGTTGACGCTGTTTGCTACCCATTACTTCGAGCTGACTCAACTGCCGGAGAAAATGGAAGGCGTCGCCAACGTGCATCTCGATGCGCTGGAGCACGGAGACACTATCGCCTTTATGCACAGCGTACAGGACGGCGCGGCGAGTAAGAGCTACGGTCTGGCGGTTGCTGCGCTGGCAGGTGTACCGAAAGAGGTGATCAAACGTGCGCGACAGAAACTGCGTGAGCTGGAAAGCATTTCGCCGAATGCTGCCGCTACACAGGTAGATGGTACGCAAATGTCACTACTTTCTGTGCCGGAAGAAACCTCGCCAGCGGTCGAAGCACTGGAAAATCTCGATCCAGATTCTCTGACTCCGCGTCAGGCGCTGGAGTGGATTTATCGGTTGAAGAGTCTGGTGTAAAAATAATTCCCGATAGCCTTTTACTATCGGGAATATTAACGACAACTGACGAATCTAATAAAAATACCCTGTATAATAGTAGAGATTATTTTACAGGGTAAAATCATGCCATCAACACGCTATCAAAAAATTGATGCTCATCACTACCGCCATATATGGGTTGTTGGTGATATTCATGGTGACTATCAATTATTACAATCCCGTTTGCATGAATTATCTTTTTGTCACGAAACAGACTTACTTATTTCCACAGGCGATAATATTGATCGTGGGTCGGAGAGTCTTAATGTGCTACGCCTGTTAAATCAACCCTGGTTTACGTCGGTTAAAGGTAACCATGAAGCGATGGCGCTTGATGCATTCGCGACTGGTGATGGCAATATGTGGTTAGCCAGCGGCGGTGACTGGTTCTTTGATTTAAATGATTCAGAGAAAAAAGAAGCAATAGATCTGTTACTGAGATTTCATCATCTCCCGCATATTATCGAATTGAGTAACGATTTTATAAAATATGTCATCGCACATGCAGATTATCCGGGTAATGAATATCACTTTGGCAAAGAAATCGCGGAAAGCGAATTACTCTGGCCTGTTGATCGCGTGCAGAAGTCGCTTAATGGCGAGTTACAAAAAATAAACGGTGCTGATTATTTTATATTTGGACATATGATGTTTGATAACATTCAGACATTCGCTAACCAGATTTATATTGATACCGGATCGCCGAAAAGCGGACGGTTATCGTTTTATAAAATTAAATAATTAATCCAGTCAGGATAAGGATCATCTCTGGTTCAGATCCGCTATTGCCAATATCGGTCATGAATTTCTTCATAAAGACATCGGGTTTCGCACACCAGTTTACTGTCAGAAGTCGGCGTCACCATCAACGCTATTCAGGACGGATCATACAAAAGAAAAAGGCCAGCCTCACTTGAGACTGGCCTTTCTGACAGATGCTTGCTTATTCGCGGAACAGCGCCTCGATATTCAGCCCCTGAGTCTGCAAAATCTCACGCAGACGGCGCAGGCCTTCAACCTGAATCTGGCGAACACGTTCACGAGTGAGGCCAATTTCACGACCTACATCTTCCAGTGTTGCCGCTTCGTACCCCAGCAAACCGAATCGACGTGCCAGCACTTCACGCTGCTTGGCGTTCAGCTCGAACAGCCATTTGACGATGCTTTGTTTCATATCGTCATCTTGCGTGGTGTCTTCCGGACCGTTCTCTTTTTCATCGGCCAGAATGTCCAGCAACGCTTTTTCGGAATCACCGCCCAGAGGGGTGTCTACCGAGGTAATGCGCTCGTTAAGACGAAGCATACGGCTGACGTCATCAACTGGCTTATCCAGTTGCTCTGCGATCTCTTCCGCACTCGGTTCGTGGTCCAGTTTATGGGACAACTCACGTGCGGTTCGCAGGTAAACGTTCAGCTCCTTTACGATGTGAATCGGCAAACGAATAGTACGGGTTTGGTTCATAATCGCCCGTTCGATCGTCTGGCGAATCCACCAGGTTGCGTATGTTGAGAAGCGGAAACCACGTTCCGGGTCAAACTTCTCAACCGCGCGGATAAGCCCCAGGTTGCCCTCTTCGATAAGATCCAGCAAAGCCAGACCACGATTGCCATAACGGCGGGCAATTTTTACCACCAGACGTAAGTTACTCTCAATCATCCGGCGGCGGGAGGCAACATCTCCACGCAGTGCGCGACGCGCAAAATAAACTTCTTCTTCGGCCGTTAACAGTGGCGAATAACCAATCTCACCAAGGTAAAGCTGAGTCGCGTCCAACACACGCTGTGTGGCACCCTGCGATAACAGTTCCTCTTCGGCCAAATCGTTATCACTGGGTTCCTCTTCTACTAAGGCCTTTTCGTCAAAAACCTCAACTCCGTTCTCATCAAATTCCGCATCTTCATTTAAATCATGAACTTTCAGCGTATTCTGACTCATAAGGTGGCTCCTACCCGTGATCCCTTGACGGAACGCTCAAGCAACAGCCTGGTTCCGCCGAATTATCGCTGCGGCAAATAACGCAGCGGGTTTACGGATTTCCCCTTGTAACGAATTTCAAAATGCAAGCGTGTTGAACTGGTTCCGGTGCTACCCATGGTTGCTATTTTTTGCCCCGCCTTCACTTCTTGTTGTTCCCGGACCAGCATTGTGTCGTTATGGGCGTAGGCACTCAGGTAATCATCATTATGTTTGATGATAATCAGATTACCGTAACCGCGCAGCGCATTACCGGCATAAACAACGCGGCCATCTGCGGTCGCGGTAATTGCCTGTCCTTTGCTACCTGCGATATCAATCCCCTTATTGCCCCCCTCAGAAGCGCCAAAGGTTTCAATCACTTTGCCCTCAGTTGGCCAGCGCCAGGTGGAGATAGGCGTGCTGGTTGATGTACTGCTGACAGTCGGCTCGGTTGTGCTTGCTGTTGGCACCGTTACAGGCGCTGTGACCGTGGTCGCAGTTGGCTTGTTGTTCGGCAACATTTTGTTAGCACTCTGTTCACCCGAAGACTCAGAATACGTAATTGTCGGTTGCGACGCAACAGCAACGGTGGAATTTTGTGCAGGCTTGATCACAACTCCTTGCTCTGCTGCATCCGCCTGGGTAATGGCATTTCCGCCAGTAATCGGCGTACCGGAGGCGTTGCCAACCTGCAAGGTCTGACCGACGTTCAACGCGTATGGTGCCTGAATATTATTGCGCTGAGCGAGGTCACGGAAATCGTTGCCGGTGATCCAGGCGATATAGAAAAGTGTGTCGCCTTTTTTCACGGTATAGGTACTGCCGCTATAACTGCCTTTCGGAATATTCCCGTACTGACGGTTGTAGACGATACGCCCATTTTCCATTTGCACCGGTTGCTGAGCGACAGGCTGTACCGGTTGGATTTGTGGTTGTTGCGTAGACTGAATTTGTGGCTGCTGTACCGGCTGAATTTGCGGTTGCTGCGTTGTAGACGTCGTCCCCATTTTCGGCGGTGGCGTAATCAACATACCTGAATTGGTATTTGCAGGCGCATTACCATTAACGGAACTGACCGGTGCCGGTGGATTCGATGTGTCAGAACAGCCTGCCAGCCATAGCGAAACCAGTGACAAAGCCGCAATACGGCGAACGGTGAATTTTGGGCTTCCCGCGCTCATTTATCCCCCAGGAAAAAATTGATTAATAACCAGTGACATAATTACCGTGCAAGGCACCCTACTGAACACTGGAAAAGATGTTCACGATACGCTGACTTGCTGCAAAATAACCAGGAAAATTCCAGGTATTTCCTCGCAATTCAAGCCAGCTCCCCCTTCACTAAGGGGACAAAGCGCACGGCCTCTACGGTATCGATAATAAATTCGCCCCCACGACGACGCACCCGTTTCAAATACTGGTGCTCTTCCCCGACCGGCAAGACGAGAATCCCGCCTTCATCCAGTTGCGTCATTAGCGCAGTAGGAATTTCGGGCGGTGCCGCCGTTACAATGATAGCGTCAAACGGCGCACGTGCTTGCCAACCTTGCCATCCATCGCCGTGACGGGTTGAAACATTATGTAAATCAAGATTTTTCAGACGACGACGCGCCTGCCACTGCAAGCCTTTAATTCGTTCGACCGAACATACATGCTGGACAAGATGCGCCAGGATTGCCGTTTGATATCCCGAACCAGTGCCGATTTCCAGCACCCGCGACTGCGGCGTCAGTTCAAGTAATTCGGTCATTCGCGCCACCATATATGGCTGCGAAATTGTCTGCCCCTGAC
>ERZ1034901.1561-NODE-1561-length-15813-cov-17.210179_pt1 | contig 15813 bp, 12 predicted proteins | sample MGYA00520628_ERZ1034901 | MGnify/ENA primary metagenome ERZ1034901 (study PRJEB33766, sample SAMN09781783) | gut metagenome | biome: gut microbiome | host: Homo sapiens | place: Madagascar | study: EMG produced TPA metagenomics assembly of the PRJNA485056 data... | reverse complement strand
ACCGGTGCAGGTTTGTTCTTTTATTAAAATCCCCGAGGAAAAAGTGAAGAACCAATGTTTTAGCTCTTGCTCTGGCTCTCGTAATGAGCGTTGGCATGAGCTCCAGTGTGTTCGCTGCTACATGGAGCGGTAGTGCACCGAACGAAAATGACGTTGAGAAAGTTACCTACAACTTCATGAACGAAACCAAGTCCGGTAAATACAAATTGGTAGATACCGCGACCCTGAAGAACTGGGTGGACAAGAAAGACAAGATGATTGTCGTGGACACCATGCCGGCAGCCTCTTCTTACAACAAGCAGCACGTACCGGGTGCGATTAACTCTGTAGCGCCGATGACCGAGAAGGAATACACTTCCGTAGAGAAGGCCGACTTGATGAAGCAGGTAAAGCCGCTGCTGTCCAAGAAGACCGTAAAGAAGACCACCTGGACCAAGGTTTCCAAGAAGACCTACAAGAAGCTGAAGAAGTCCAACAGAAAGACCAAGAAGAGTAAGAAGAAGGTATATTACTACAAGAAGGTTGTAAAGAAGTACGTTGTTGCGGACAAGAACACCAAGATCGTAGTATACTGCGGTCATATCGGTTGCGCTCGTTCTCACGTTGCCGCTGCATACCTGGTTAAGCAGGGATACACCAACGTATATCGTTACGGTGGCGGAATCTCCGCATGGGTAGATGCCGGAAACGCTGTTGAGAAGGTAGAGACACCGGCAGCATAAAATAAGACTCTTTGAGTTTTGATATTTTAGACAAGAAGGGGGAGTTGGGGGTTCTCAGCTCTCCCTTTTCGCAACTTGTGTGTTTTTATTAAAGAAAGGAAATGCATATGTACACTCAGATCTCTTCCAAGAAGCGGCTGACCGCGCTGCTGGTTGCTTTCGCGTTCTTGCTGGGGACATTCGCTGTGGGAACCGAGACCGTCTCGGCCGCATCGAAGCTGAAGGTCAGCCCGACCCGCAAAACGGTCTATATCGGAAGCAAGGTTACCATCAAAGCCAATAAAAAGGTGAAATGGTCGGTTTCCGGCAAAAAGAAGATCGTAAAGATCGTTTCGAAGAAATCCAAGAAGAACAAGAAGGTCACCGTCAAAGCGTACAAGGCCGGAACGGCTTATGTAAAAGCAAAATACGGAAAGAAGACAAAGAAAATCCGCATCACCGTTCGCAGCAAGGTTCCGACAAAGATCAATGTGGTCAGCACGGAGACCGGAATCGGTGTGGGCAATCACTGCACCGTTAAGGTGAAATCGGTATCGCCTTCCTATGCAAGCAAGTCTGTAACCTGGTCTTCCAGCAATACGAAGATTGCTACCGTGAATGCCTCCGGCCTGGTGAAGGGTGTAAAGCCGGGCGTCGCTACAATTACGGCAACATCCAAGATGAGCAAGGCCAAGAAGGGCTCCGTGAAGATTCGTGTACTGAAAACCCTCAGCGGAACGGTCACGATGACTACATCGGTTACCGACGAGACCAAATTCCCGAAGGGAAAGGTAACTCGGGTATGGATTCCGATTCCGCAGACGGATCGGGATCAGACCGTGGCACCTTCCACAATTAACTACACATTTGGAGCGGAACCGTCGAAAAAAGAAGAAACTTATGATTCCTCCGGCAACAAGGCGCTCTACGTCGTGTGGGATGAGAACACAGAACCGAAGGATCGGACGGTCACCCTTTCCTATAACATCTCCAGACGGGAAATCGTCTGCCCGGACAACCTGGACTCTTTGGAGAAGGGAAAAGTAGATACGAAGGAAATGGCTCCGTACCTCAGAGAGAGCAAAAGAAGCGGTTCCCTGACCCACGGAATCGTGAAGGAAACGGCAGATAAAATCGTCAAGAAGGCCCAGGCAAAGACGGTATACCAGAAAGCCCAAGCCATCTATGAATGGGTCTGCGAGAACATCTCCCGGGATACGTCCAAGCATACTCCGGGAATTGGAGCCGGAAACGCAGAGTACATTCTGAACCACCCGAACGAAGGCGGCAAGTGTACCGATACGAATTCTGTCTTCATCGCGCTGTGCCGAGCAGCAGGCGTTCCGGCCAGAGGCGTCTACGGTCTGTCCCTGGATGAACTGAATGGAGAACCGGGAACATATATTCAGAAGTGCAAACCGCAGTACTACCTTCCGGGCTACGGCTGGGCGGAAGCGGATACCAGTGCAGTTCTGAAAGAAATCATCGGACATGAAGATGAGTATCGAAAAGCGGATACACCGGAAATGGAGGAAGAATGGAAGAACATCAAGGATCGGTACTGGGGTAACGGCAGTGAGCAGTGGATTATGCTCTCTACCGGAGACGACATCGAACTGTACCCGAGACAGAGCGCTACCACCGCCGAGGATCAATATCCGATGGACAAATATCCTGAAAAATGGCCGCAGCGTCTGACCGGGCTGAACGACGACGGTACGCTGAACTACTTCGTCTATCCATATGTGGAATACGACGGTCAATTCAACCGGGCGTATTATAAATTTGGAAAAGAACCACCTTACTTTACATTCAATTACACATTCGAAGAAGATGCAGGATGCAACTGCTAGAATATTTCATCGGATAGGAAAAGAGCGATTCGCCCGGCGAATCGCTCTTTTTCTTATCGTCGGCAGCTCGGTTCCCACTCTTCCATCCCGGCGAATATTTGAGTATAATGGAAGCATGTAGCCCGCATCCAATATTGGTTTTGATAGAGGTAGAATGCAATGAAAGAATTAAAGAAAGAATTAAAAATCAGCCCGTCCCTGCGGGAACAGGAGAAGATCAGCTACGCGTCGGACGTGATAAACGTGCCGGAAGGCGGCATCGACTGCAACGAGGGCTGCAACCCGTACGGATTTCCGCCGGCCCTGGAAGAGGCCATGGCGGATTTTGATATCAAGCGGTTCGGACCGTATCCCCACAGCCATGCAATCTACGACGGCCTGAGGGAATACTGGAAAGGATATTCCGATATCGAGCCGGAGAATGTGCTTTTGGCGGACGGAAGCATCAGCGCGCTGTATGTGATTTTCGGGCTGTTCCAGGCGCCGGGGGCTGTAGTGCTGGGCAATGCGCCAACCTTCAGCGATGCGGAAATGGCCGCGCGGATGTTGGGCATGGAATGGCGGGCGGTGGCATTGAATCCCGACCGGAATTACCGGTTCGATCCGGATGCTTTTGTAGAGCAGATTACCGACGATGTGACCATGATCTACATCGACAACCCCAACAACCCGACGGGGCAGGTGATTAACCTGTATGCCATTGAGAAAATCCTGGACCGGGCGCTGGAAGTGGGGGCCGGTGTGGTTATCGACGAGGCGTATGGTGATTTTATGCCGAACCAGAATTCCGCAATGACCTTGACGGAGGAGTACCCGAACCTGATTATGGTGCGCACCATGTCCAAAGCCTTCGGGCTGGCGGGTCTCCGTGTGGGATACATCATCGCCGGCAAGCCGATTATCCGTTACATGAAGAAGCTGAGAGACCCGTACATGGTCAGCGAATTCGCCCGGGAGATGGCGGGTAAAGCACTGATGTACCCGTACCATTTCTGGAACAACATGCTGGATTTCGCCAAAATGAAGCGGGAAATTCGGGAGGCGCTGAAGAAGGCGGGGCACCTGTCCATGGCGGAGACCGACGACATGGTGTCGATTTTCGTGCTGTACCACGACGACCCGGCGGTGGATCTGCAGAAGGTTTTCTGGGAAAACAAGGTGCTGTGCGTTTCCGGTGCGGATTTTGCCGGCATGGAGCGGAATTTCGTCCGGATTCGGCTGCCGAAGATGGAGGATTTCCCGATTCTGCTGGAAGCCGTTCAGCGGATTCACAACGGAGATTCCGATAAAAACAAAAACCCGCAGGGCTAAGGCGCCCGGGGCGGCATAAAATACAAAAGGATAAGGGAATATGGCAAAAAAACCAAAGACAGTATACATATGCACGGAATGCGGAAATGAAAGCAACGGCTGGCAGGGACAGTGCAGTTTTTGTGGCGCCTGGAACAGCATCGTGGAGCAGAAAGTGGCTCCGGCGCCGAAGGAATCCGACGATACCCGCCGCCGGGTGACGCCGCTGGCGAGACCGGTACCCCTGAGCGAAGTGGGGACCCGGAACTACAGCCGGATCCACTCCGGAAGCCGGGAGCTGGACCGGGTGCTGGGGGACGGCATCGTGCTGGGATCCCTGATTCTCATCTCCGGAGAACCGGGCATCGGGAAATCCACCCTGATTGTGCAGGCGGCCAACCACATTGCCGGAACCTACGGAAAGGTGCTTTACGTCAGCGGTGAGGAATCCGAAGAGCAGGTAAAGCTCCGGGCAGACCGGGTCTGCGGGAAAATTTCCGAGAACCTGTATATTTTCCCGGAGACCAATCTGGAGAACGTGCTGGCCCACTGCGAGAACCTGCAGCCGTGTTTTGTGATTATCGACTCCATCCAGACGGTGTATTCCGGCGGAATCGATTCCGTGGCGGGCAGCGTCTCCCAGATTCGGACCTGTTCCAACCTGCTGATGAATTTCGCAAAGACCAAGAACGTGCCGGTGATGATTGTGGCTCATGTGACCAAATCCGGCGAACTGGCGGGCCCGAAGACCATCGAGCACATGGTGGACTGCGTATTGCAGTTTAACGGAGAACGGGATCGAGACCTGCGGGTGCTCCGCTCCCTGAAAAACCGTTTCGGTACGACGGAAGAAATCGGGGCCTTTCGCATGGGCCCGGAGGGGATGAAGGAAGAAAACGACCTTTCCGGAAGTCTTCTGGAGAATCCGGATGTGCAGGAAGAGGGATCCCTGGTATCCGCCATCTACGAGGGCAGCCGGCCGGTGTTCTTTGAAATACAGGCTTTGGTGAGTCCATCCAATGTGGGTTTTGCCCGAAGAACGGCTCTGGGCATCGATCAGAACCGGCTGAATATGATTCTGGCGGTTCTGGAGAAGAAAGCGGGCATTTCCCTGTTAAACTACGACGTGTACGTGAACGTGGTGGGGGGCATGCGGCCGGACAGCACCGCAACGGACCTGGCAGTGGCCCTGGCCATCTTCAGTTCCTTCCGTGGAAAGTGCGCCGCCGCGAAGACCATCGCCATCGGCGAGATCGGCTTGACCGGAAACCTGCGGTCCGTACGAAATGCGGAAAAAATCGCGGCAGAGGCGGTGCGCCTGGGTTACGAGAAAATTATTCTGCCGAAAAAGAACAGCAAGTTCACCCTGGCCGGAATTTCCATTGTGGGCGCGGAAAACATCATGGAAGCCATCCGCCAGGTATATTGATGGCGGCTCCGGGCCGCGCAGAGGAAACATGCGGCCCGGGTGCCGGCCCAGTTCGCGCCTGACTTCCCGCAAAGCCAATAAATTCGGTTTCCTTGCGCGAACCCCGGGGCGTGAAAATCAGAAAAGGCGGCCCGGGAGCCGGCGCGGTTCGCGCCTGACTTCCCGCAAAGCCAATAAATCCGGTTTCCTTGCGCGAACCCGGAGGCCGCGGAAAGCAAAAAAAGGCAGCCTGCAAATGAAAAACCCTGCATCGTCAGCAACGGCTTGACGATGCAGGGTTTTCTCATTACCTATTGCTCACCTTGCGAGCTGTCCTCGGTTTGATTCTCAAACTGGGACGCCTTCTCCAGTTTGACTTTTGCGGTCACTTCTTTGCCGTTCCGCTCCACCGTGAAGGTGACGGTGTCTCCCACCTTCTTCTTCTGAATGGCCTGAATTAAGCCGTTGGAGGAGGTGACTTTCTTGCCGTCCAGCTTGGTAATCCGGTCGCCGGACTTGAGCCCCGCCTTCTTGGCGTGGCTGCCGTACACCTCGTGGATGTACACGCCGGCCTTATCCACATTGTACTCGGCCTTCCGGTCCTCGGTCACGTCGAAAATGCTGATGCCTGCCGCCGGTTTTTCCACTATCGTGCCGTTCTTGATGATATCGTCGATGATCGGTGCGGCGGTATCCACCGGGATGGCAAAGCCCAGCCCTTCGATTCCGGTGCCGGAACCCTTGGCCACCACGAGACCGATGAGCTCGCCCTTTCCGTTAAACAGGCCGCCGCCGGAGTTTCCCGGGTTGATGGCGGTATCCGTCTGAAGAAGGGTCAACTTCTTGCCGTTGATTGACAACTGCCGGTCCAATGCGCTGATGATGCCGGAAGTGGTGGTGCCGCCCAGCTGGCCCAAAGGGTTGCCGATGGCCACGGCCAGGTCCCCCACCTGCACCTTTTTGCTCTTGCCGATGGTGACAGAGGTGTAGCCGCTGCCGCCGATTTTCAGAACGGCGATATCGTTTCCTTCATCGTAGCCCACCACGGACGCGGAGCGGGATCGGCCGTTCCGCAGACGGACGGTGATTTTCTTGGCCCCCTCGATGACGTGATAGTTGGTGGCGATGTACCCCTTCTTGTTCACGATGACACCGCTGCCGGCGCCCTGACTGACGGAGTTCCCCAGCACGCTCTTCGTGGGAACCTCGGTGCTGATTTCCACCACCGCATCCGCATTTTTCTTATAGATTTGCTGAATGGTCAGCTTGCTTCCGGTGGCGCTTTCCAGTGAATTGTTGCTGTCCAGATTGGAATAGCTGCCGCCGCCGCTCATTCGGCTTCCCAGGAAGGCCCCCAAAGCGGAGCTGAAAATTACCGCCAGGACCAAAGCCACCGCCAGAAAGCGCTTCGTGACGTAGGGGGAGTCGGACGCCTTGGGCCGAGGCGAAGGTTTTTTTCTTGGGGCTTTTTTTTCGCCGGTAAAAACACCTTCCGTGCCGCCCTTGGTTTCCGACCAAACCTGAGGGTTGACGTTCGGTTCGTCGGGATTGACCAAGACGAAATTCGGATCCTCGGGGATGGAATCAAAAGGGTTCTTTTCATTCATATCTATTTCCTCCATGTGGTTAATTATTGAATGGATTTTCACACAACTCTAATTATTATAACCTCTCAATATGAGAATCGCGTGTGGATTCGGGAGTTTTATGAATTTTCTGTGGTGAGGGGGAAAGCCGTCATAAAACTATTGATAATCCGAGTTTTATGAGTGTATAATAACCCTATGTGTTTAAATTAAGCTTAAATGAGATTGCATCAAAAGAACATCCTTCGGGGTGCGGAAAGGAGATATAGATGTACTGCTATACTAAAATTCAGGAAGATATGTATTGGATCGGCGGCAACGACCGGAAGCTGTCCATGTTCGAGGGGGCCATCCCGATGACCGAGGGAATGGCGTATAATTCTTATTTTATCGATGATGAGAAGACCGTAGTGCTGGATACGGTGGACGATTCCGTGGTTCGCGTGTTCGACGATAACCTGAATCACCTTCTGAATGGCCGGGGTCTGGATTACATCATCATCAACCACGTGGAGCCGGACCACAGCGCGTCCCTGTGCGAGCTGGTGCGCCGTCACCCGGAGACCAAGATCGTGGCGACCTCGAAGATTAAGAACATGCTGAAGAACTACGTTAGCTGGAACCTGGACGACAACTTCCTTCAGGTGGAAGAGGGGGAAGAGCTGAGCACCGGAAAGCACGTGTTCACCTTCGTAAATACCCCGATGGTTCACTGGCCGGAAGTGATGATGACTTACGAGAAGACCACCGGAACCCTGTTCTCCGCAGACGCATTCGGAATCTTCGGCGCTCATGACGGAAATATTTTTGCGGACTGCTACGATTTCGACAGAGACTGGCTGCCGGCAGCCCGGAGATATTACACCACCATCGTGGGAAAATTCGGAAAGTTCACCATGGGTGCGCTGAAGAAGGCATCCGGACTGGATATCAAGATGATCTGCCCGCTGCACGGATACATCATCCGGAAGGATTTCGAGAAGTACCTGGCGGCGTATACCGCATGGGGCACCTATACCGCAGAGGAGCAGGGCGTGCTGGTTCTGTACGCTTCTCCGTACGGCAACACCAAGAACGGTGCGGAAATTCTGGCCAACGAGCTGGCGGCAAAGGGCGTGGGCAAAATGAAGCTGATTGACGTTTCCCACATGGATCCGATGTACATCCTGCCGGAAGTATTCCGCTTCAGCAATTTGGTCATCGCCACCACCACGTACAACGGCGACATGTTTATCAAGATGGAAGAGGCACTGACCGAGCTGCGGTCCATGGGCGTATCCAACAAGAAGGTCAGCATCATTCAGAGCGGCTCCTGGGCGCCGATCGCCGGCAAGAAGGTTCAGGAGATGACGGATCAGCTCACCGGAACCGAATACGTGGGCGACATGGTGACCATTAAGGGTACCGTAAAGGAAGACTCCAGAGAAGCTCTGGTGGCTCTGGCAGATGCAATCGCAGAATCATTAAAGTAAAGAGGAGTAATTTTGGCTAAAAACAAAGCGACGTTGCGCATACGCAACCGGCAATACGAAGAGAGTCTGGAACCCAGCGGAAATGCGTTTGCCCGGAAGCTGACCCTGGATGATGAGATGGAAATGATTACGGAAGCGACCGTTTATACCAAAGAAAATTCCACCTACATCACCTATGAGGAATCGGAGAAGACGGGAATGCAGGACAGCCGCACCATGATCAAGCTGACGGGCGATATCGTGGAGGTACACCGGTACGGAAAGAAAAAGAAGAACGACGGGATGAACCTGGATCTCCATCTGGAGAAGGGCCGCCGGGAATTGGTTCGGTACCGCCTTCCGGTGGGAAGCGTGAATATCGAGATGGTGACCCACGATGTGACCCACAATCTGGACGAAGAAGGGTTTGGAAAGATTTTTGCGGAGTACAGCATGTACTTCGGCGATGAAACAATGGGAAGCCGGAGAAATAAATTGGAAATGACAATCCGGCCGGAATAGGCAAGAACGACAAGAGAGGAAGAACATGAAGAAGATTGGATTTGACGCGGAGAAATATTTGGAAGAGCAGTCCAGATATATTCGGGAGCGCATTACAAACGGAGACGGGAGACTGTATTTGGAATTCGGTGGTAAATTGGTAGAAGACAAGCATGCCGCTCGGGTGCTTCCGGGGTATGACGAGCATGCGAAAATAAACCTGCTGCAGCGTCTGAAGGATCAGACGGAGATTATCATCTGCATCTATGCCGGTGATATCACCACCAGCAAAACCCGCCAGGATTTCGGCATCACCTACGACCTGGAAGTATTGAGGCTCATCGATGCGCTGCGGGATTACGATCTTCAGATCAATTCGGTGGTGGTCACCCGGTATCAGGATGTGCCATCCGTCAACATGTTCATCAACAAGCTGGAACGTCGCGGCATCCGCACCTACAAGCATCGGTACACAAAGGGCTACCCGACGGACGTGGATACCATCGTCAGCGATGAAGGCTACGGCGCCAATCCGTACATCGAAGTGACGAAACCGCTGGTGGTTGTAACCGGTCCGGGGGGCGGATCCGGAAAGCTGGCCACCTCCCTGTCTCAGGTATATCACGAATACCGCCGGGGCAACAAGGCGCGCTACGCCAAGTTTGAGACCTTCCCGGTATGGAACCTGCCGCTGAAGCATCCGGTGAACATCGCCTACGAGGCGGCGACGGCAGACCTGAAGGATGTGAATATGATTGATTCCTTCCACCTGGAAGCCTACGGCAAAACCGCCGTGAATTACAACCGGGACATCGAGGCGTTCCCGGTACTGAGAAGAATTCTCCACAAAATTACCGGAGACGATTCCTATCAGTCTCCGACGGATATGGGCGTGAACCGGGTCGGATTCTGCATCTCCGATGACGAAGTGTGCCGGGAAGCTTCCCGGCAGGAAATCATTCGCCGGTACCTGCTGGCGGAATGTTCCTATAAGAAGGGCAAAATCGACGAGAGCATCCTGGAGCGCACCAAGCTCCTCATGGAAGAGGTTCAGGCCGGCCGCTACGACCGCCCGGTGGTAAAACCGGCAGAGGAGTATGCGGAACTGAAGCGCCGGGAGGAGGGCGATGAAGAGAACGTGATTATCACCGCCATTCAGCTGCCGGACGGATCCATCGTCACCGGAAAGAACTCGGAGCGCATGGTGGCCACTGCCGCAATGATGCTGAACGCCATCAAGAAACTGGCGGGAATCGATGACGGAATTCCGGTCATCTCCGCTCAGATTCTGGAGAACATCCGGGATATGAGAGTGAGCCTGTTCCACGACAAGTCCAGCCTGAACTGCGAGGAAATCATCATGGCCCTCACCATGAGCAAGATGACCAACCCGATTGCGGAGATGGCGCTTCAGCAGCTGCCGAAGCTGAGAGGCTGCATGGCCCACTGCACCGCGATTCTCAGCGACCGGGACGAGCAGACCATGAAGTCCCTGGGAATTGACGTGACCAGCAATCCGGAATTCTCCACCAACAACCTTTACTCGAATTAGCGGGTAAAAAAAGATACCAGAGAGGAGTGGGAGACCGATGTCCCCGGCTCCTCTTTCGCATAATAGAGAAAAATTGAGAAGAGAACAATGACAAAAGAAAACTTGAAAGGAAAAAGCGCGGTGGTGAAGAACCTCCGCCGAAAATCCGTGTTCCGATACGCCTTAATCGGTCAGGGAATTATCATCGGTGTGACGACCGGGCTGATCATCGCCCTGTTCCGTTGGCTCCTGATCTTTGCGGACGGGTGCCGGAATCGGCTGGTGTCTTACGCCAACACCGGAGTGGGACCGGCGCTCATCGCCGCCCTGGTGATGCTCCTGCTGGTGCTGGTTATCGGGTGGATTCTGCGGAAAGAACCGGAATCCACCGGCTCCGGCATTCCACAGGTGGAAGCGGAGCTGCTGGGAAAGAAGGATATGAACTGGCTTTCGGTGCTGGTTTCCAAAATCCTGGGCTGCGCCCTGTCCATCGGCGGCGGTCTGGCACTGGGACGGGAGGGCCCCAGCATTCAGATCGGTGCGATGGTGGGAAAGGGATTTGCCCGGACCAACAAGCGGGTGCTGACCGAGGAGCGGTACCTCATGAGCTGCGGCGCCGGTGCCGGATTGTCCGCGGCCTTCGGCGCGCCTTTGGCGGGCACCATATTCTGCTTGGAGGAATTGTACCGCAACTTTTCATCGGAAGTGCTGCTGTCCACCATGGCAGCGGCGGCATCATCGGATTTTGTGGCCGCCTACATCATAGGGATGGAGCCGGTATTCGGCTTCCGGATCGAGTACCGTCTTCCGTTGAAATATTACTGGTTCGCCATGATTCTGGGGGTGGTGCTGGGCTTGTTCGGAAGCCTGTATAACCGGACCATCGACCGGATGCAGGATTTTTTTGACCGGGTAGGCACGGCGGCCAACGCACTGGCCAAGAAGTGGCCGGGAAGACGGCGACTGAACCCAAAGACCGGAAAAATGGATTACAAGGGAAATATTGCGCCTTTTGCCAAGCTGGCGGTGGGTCTGACCATGGCCTACATCTGCTTCTTTGCATACCCGATTACTTTGGGAAGCGGAAACGGATTGGTGAGCCGGATTGCAGAGGGCGACTTCGCGTTGAAAGCGTTGTTGATCCTTTTGGCAGTGAAATTCGTATTCTCCACTGCCAGCTTCGGAACCACCGCACCGGGCGGCATCTTCCTGCCCCTGCTGGTGCTGGGCGCCGTCACCGGCGGAGTCTACTCCCGGCTGCTGGAAAACCTGCTGGGCATTGACGGAAAATACATTGCCGCCTTCGTGGTGCTGGCCATGGCGGGGTATTTTGCGGCCATCGTCCACGCGCCGGTAACGGGGGTGGTGCTGATTACGGAGATGACGGGAGATTTTCGTTCCCTGCTGGGGCTGGTGATGGTTTCCCTGATTGCCTTCGTAATCTCGGAGCGCCTGGGAACGGAGCCAATCTACACTCAGCTGATGAATCGCAGCAGTGGAAAGCGCTACAACGTTCCGAAACAGCGTAAAAGCATCATTGACGATATCGTCCATCCCGGCTCGGTTATGGACGGAAAGCGAATCATGGATATGGGGCTGCCCTTGGGCGCTTTGATCGTCTCCGTGATTCGGGAGGAACAGGAATTCATTCCCGACGGGCACACCATCCTCCGAGGGGGAGATGTAATCGAGGTGCTGCTGCGGGAAGAAGACCTGGCGGAAGTGGAGCACATCATTGAAGAGGAATGCAAGAAGGTGAGATTATGAACATCCTGGACTATGTGAAGAACACCACCCGGACATTTGAAGAGATGCCGCTGAATCCGGTGGACAGCCTGGTGCTGAGCCAGCTGTCCTATGCTCGGCTGGAGTTCGCCGATCCGAAGCCGGAGAACCTGCCGGATCGCCTGCGGAGGGGCGTGACCGTTGCCGATTTCTTTCGAAACGAGTGGTTTGAAAAAATATTTTGCGACGGGATTTCCGATTCCGACAATATGAACCTGATGGCCTACGCGGTAGCCAGCCGGCGGTACCGAAATCTGAAAATCCGGGATATCGTGGGCGACTTTGACAAATCCAGTGAAAAGCAGTTCGGCGCCATGATTTTCCGGCTGGATGCCAACACGGACTTCGTGGCCTTCCGGGGAACGGACGGATCCATGCTGGGCTGGAAGGAGGACTTCAACCTGTCCTTCATGAACGAAGTTCCGTCGCAGTCGGAAGCGGTGGAGTATTTGGAGCGGAATTACGGACCCGGTAATCGAAAGGGCCGGAATCGCCGCTTCTACGTGGGCGGCCATTCCAAAGGGGGAAACCTGGCGGTATATGCGGCACTGATGTGCAGTCCGGAAGTGCGCTCCCGCATCCTGAGGGCTTACAGCTTGGACGGACCGGGATTCCGAGATGAGGTTCAGGAAGAGCTGGACCGGATTCAGGCGAAGAGCGATGTTGCCATCACGAAACTGGTTCCCCGCACCTCAGTGGTGGGAATGATGATGCAGAACAGCTCGGATTACCAAGTGGTCCAGAGCGATGCCATCGGCATCATGCAGCACTTCTCCTATTCCTGGCAGGTGCAGGATTCCGATTTCGTCTATCTGGAGGAAATTGACACCGGCGGAAAATACATGAACCGGACGGTGCACGACTGGCTCCAGTCCGTGCCCGATGAGAAGCGGAAGGTGTTCATCAATTCTCTCTTTGACGTCCTGGCGGAACATCAGGTGGATACTCTCCAAGACCTGAAGGAAATGAGCCTGACGGACATGGCCAAAATGATTGCCTCCCTGCGAAACCTGGAGGAGGAGGACCGGACCGTGGTAGCGGAGGTGCTGAAATCGCTGGCCGGAGCAGCCCTGCCGAAGTTTCGCCGGAAGGACAACCCGAAAAACCCGGAAGAAAAATAATGTTTTTTTGTACAGAATTCGATACCTTTATTGCGGGCGGAGAACAATGAGCGTAATATAAACAATTGGAAAAAACAGTTTAAAAAAATTAATGGTAATGGTACAGAAAGAAGGCTCATCATGAAAAAAGTAGTTACTTACATCATCTTGACGGCGTTTCTTTTCGGGACAATGGAGATTGCCCTGAAGATTGCCGGAAGCACATTTGATTCCATTCAGCTCACATTTCTCCGTTTCCTTATCGGTGGTCTGGTGCTGGCGCCTTTCGGCATTGCGGAAATCCGGAAGGACAACATTAAGATTACAAAAGGCGATTGGCTCTGGCTGCTTCTGGTAGGTATCATGGGAATTGCCATCAGCATGCTGGCATTCCAGATTGGCGTTCAGCACTGCAACGCATCCACTGCAGCAGCACTGATTTGCCTGAACCCGCTGTTCACCATGGTTATCGCCCACTTCTTTACCTCGGAGAAGATGGACAAAGCGAAGGGACTGGCATTTTTCATCGGCATCGTGGCAGCGGTATTCATGATTCGTCCGTGGGACGTTCAGCCGGGCAACACGGTGTTCGGTATGGCCACCATGCTTCTGGCATCCGTTACCTTTGCAGCATATACGGTAATGGGCAAAAAAACCATCGGCCGAATCGGTACTTTCGCTCAGACCAGCATCTCCTTCATCCTGGGTTCGTTGGTGCTGCTCTTGGTCCTGATTCCGATGGGACGTCCGGTATTCGCCCACATCACGGAGCAGCCGCTGGTACTTCTCTACTGCGGAATCGTGGTTACCGGTCTGGGATACCTGTTCTACTTCTTGGCCATCCGTTACTCGGATGCCACCACCGGATCCATCGCATTCTTCATTAAGCCGGCCATCGCACCGGTGCTGGCGGTGGCTGTCCTGGGAGAACATGTCTACTGGAACACCATCGTGGGCATCGTTCTTCTGATCACCGCTTCCGTCATCACCCTTCGGGATACCTGGTCCACGGAGGATCCGACCATCGAAGAGACGGAACTGGAAGTTCGGGAAGGACTGGAAGTAGAATAAAAAAACTGCATGCGCTCAGCAACCGCCGGGGCCTGCGGCTCAAGCCGCCGCACCCCCCGGCCAAGATTGCCTCCCGCATGCAGTTTTTTTAGTGGGGAGAAGAAGGGACGTGCCTTCGGCGCCGTGGACGTGGTGCGTCAAAGCCCGCAAATCCTTATTCTTTCGTCGGGAGGCACCACGTCCCTGAGCCCATCCGTGCTTTCGGCGCCGTGGACGTGGTGCTTCAAGGCCCGCAAAGCCTTATTCCTTCGTCGGGAGGCACCACGTCCCTGAGCCCGTCCGTGCCTTCGGCGCCGTGGACGTGGTGCTTCAAGGCCCGCAAATCCTTATTCCTTCGTCGGGAGGCACCACGCCGCCCGCCTCGGCCCTCTGGCGTTCCACCTATTCAATTTATTTATATATCTTTCTTCGTGAAAATGTTGAACCGACATACTGTTATCATTTATAATCCGATAGCGATGAGTTCTGAGAATAAGAACAGTAGGAGGGTTTATGCGAAGCAGATTTAGTATGTTCCCCGTCGTGGAAGGAAAAGAAGCAAAGGCCAATACTATCGGCAAAGCAGCAATTATAGGCGGGTGTATCTTAACTTTTGGGATGCACTTGTTTTACAAGGAAAACGGTGCTCGCATATGGACATACTTGAGTGAGATATTTGTGGCATATTTTCTGCTGGACTACCTATTTCTAAGCATCGGCGGGTGCATCCAATGCAGCAGGCGCATCGGGAAAAGGGTGCGAGTTGGAATCGTGATTCTGGCTTTGGTTGCCGTTCTCTTCACCTTGCTGCTTTGCTTCCTGGAAAAAGCACCAACTCTCACCCTCCTTCCTTACAGCATAATTCTCGTGTACGCCGTTGTTGGGTATCGGAATTATAATAGCGTAAAAAAAGCTTAGCTCAGACTGGACAAGGAGCGCATTACCAGATCAATGTCTTTGTTTTCCAACTCTTGTATAATGTGCAGATACGTCTTCTGCGTCGTCGTCATGCTGGAATGACCCAGCCTTTGGGCAACACTGGCAATAGAGACACCGGCAAAAAGAAGCAGGGAGGCGTGGGTATGACGAAGACCGTGGACCGAAATCACGGGAATATGAAGTTTTCGGCAGTGACGTTCCAGTACATCATTGACAGTGGAATTGTACACTTTTCCCTGTATGAATATAGGCTTGTCTTCCGGCAGGTTTCGGAGCAAGGTGGAGAATTGGACAATCAGCTGCCAATCCAGTTGGACGCGCCGGACGGAGGAGCGGTTCTTTGTGGGTTGGAATCCGCCTCCTTCTTTGTAATTCCAAGTCTTGTTGACAGAGATGGATTGCTTCGTAAAGTCGAAGTCGGCGGGGGTCAATGCCAGCGCTTCCGAGAAGCGGAGACCGGTTTTTGCAATCAGAAGAATCAGCCAATCCCAATTCAACCCTTCTTCCAGATTCAGATCCGCCAGGAGCTGATGCAGTTCAAATTGATTCAGATATTTACATTTTTTCACCCGAGGTGTTTTCCCTTTAATGATTGCTTTTCGAGTCGGGTCCCGATCG
>ERZ1034901.1555-NODE-1555-length-15843-cov-7.941031_pt1 | contig 15843 bp, 6 predicted proteins | sample MGYA00520628_ERZ1034901 | MGnify/ENA primary metagenome ERZ1034901 (study PRJEB33766, sample SAMN09781783) | gut metagenome | biome: gut microbiome | host: Homo sapiens | place: Madagascar | study: EMG produced TPA metagenomics assembly of the PRJNA485056 data... | reverse complement strand
GTTTTGTTTTGTGTTTTTGTGACATTGGTTAGTCATCTCCTTTTCCCCTACAATAAGCCATAGGAGCTCGTCCCTAAGACCCCATACTGTCATTCGACATAGGAGAATGCGACAACCATTTCTCTAAAAAGAGCAAAATTATCATCCTGAAATCTATCGACTCCGCTGGTTATTTAATATGAATGAAGGCCCCTTTCAAAGATGACGACGCTACCTCTAAAACCACTTTTCCCCAACAAAAAGCCAAAAAAAACTCATTTCTTTCAACAACCGATCAAAACTCTCTGGATTTTAATCGCGTACAAAACACACCCGCTATAGCTATATATATATAAGGAAGAAAGCACGGAGAAATTGAGAGGATTTTCTCAAATGCTGTGAGAACGCTCTCGTATATTATGCAAGTGTATTAGTTTATAACAACTCAAAAAGACACCTAAAACAATTCACTATAACTATAAGGTGTTAAAAAAACAGAACCTTTCACAAGGCTCTGTCGAACATTTATTTTCTTTTTAATCTTCTTCCAAGAATAACTATCATCCCAAAACTACATAATGCAAGAACAATCCAAGTCATTTTTTTCACTTGAACACCTGTATTCGTATCTTCTGGAGGATTCTTCTCACTTGGTTTTTCTGGAACAGATGGAGGCGCATTATTTGTAAGCCATGTCACCTTTGGTTCTACCTTTACATCATACATGAGATATCCACCTATATCGGATGGAACACTTACTAAAAATGGTGCAGATTCAAACGTGTCATTTCCATTCTTTACAGAACCAATCTGTGTAATCAAATACATACCTTCATTTAAATTACTAAATACAGTATGCCCCATACTATCTGTAAGCTGTTGATTTCCAGAAATACCTTTTTTTCTAGCATATTCTAATAACTGTTTAGCCTGTTTATTTCTAGCTTCTGCACTCGTATCATTTAATGAAATACCACAATCTACAAATGAAGATTGCCATACCCATTTTTCATTCTCTACATATTGAATGGGGATGATCTCAAACTTAGCTCCAGACAAGATAATCTCTTCCTGATTATCTGTTCTTCCTTTATAGTCAATATCAATACTTCCCGTTCTACTGTCCGCATGAACTTGAATAAGAGAGACAAACAACAAGCTAATTAGGAGTAGAAAGAGCGAATGTATCTTTAATTGTTTAATCACTATTTCTTCCTCCTTTTCTTATCATACAAACTATATAGCATGGCTATAACAAGTCCTATAAAAATAATTCCAAGTGTTACAATCAATACCTTTGTAGTAAATGATAATTCTATACCTGTACTAGTGTTTTTCTCAATCTTTACAGCTTCCTTATACGGAATACGATGACCTCTAACCAAAAGTCTATGCGTATTGATTGCGTATGGAGTACAAGTAACTAATGTCGCATAATCTTGTCCAGGTACGATTGATAAAGCTTCTGTTTCTTCTGGCAATACAGTAAGTATTTGATCCACTTTATATGCCAATGTCTCGTCTAAGACTTTGATGTAGAACACATCCCCTTTAACAAGCTTATCCATATTCGTAAATAATGTTTTTGTAGGCAAGCCCCTATGACCTGTTAATACCGTATGTGTACTTTCTCCACCAACAGGAAGAGAAGTGCCCCAAAAATGACCAACACCAGCCTGCAATACAGATTCAGAAGTTCCATGATAAATAGGAATCTCGACTTTGATCTTAGGAATACGAATATAGCCCATCATGCCAGATCCATCTATATTTAATAGGCTTTCATATCGAGCATCCAAACTTTTTTCACCCTGAGAAAAAGGATCAATCAAATCAATATTACTTAACATTTCCTTATTGTATGCACGTGCATCTTCAAGCATCTTTTCTTTTTCTGCATTACTCAAACGAACACTTTCTGCATCATAATTCGATACAACCTTAGAACCATTCTTTTCATTTACATAACTACTGACTGTAGGATATAACAACACGGCGAATGCAACGACAAGCACAAGTAATCGAATTATATCTTTTATAGTCATTTTTCTTTTCTTATTACTCATCATTACATTCCCCCCTATCGTTATATGGGAATCGCGGTCATCTAAACGACAACCGCGCCCCATTAATTAACAAGCTTTTCTTTTATCACGAATGAAGCTTACAGCAACTCCAAATACTAATAGAATAGCTACACCTGCAAACACGATAACACCTGCTCCACCTGTTGATGGTAGTAGTGATCCTGTACTGTTCTCGATATCGATAATTTTATCTTCTTCATTAGCATTATCCTTAGAGATAGTCCAATTATTTACATCAGCATCTGAGCTCTTAGTGATTTTAATTACGACTGGTGCTGTCAACTTATTGAATCCATCTGGTGCCTTTGTCTCTACTAAATAGTATGTTCCTTCTGCAAGACCGTTAACGCGAAGGTTATATCCTTTCCCTGCAATATCATTTACTGATTCAAATTCAGTGACAGAAGAAGTTGAATCTACTACATAGTTTCCTTTGTTTCCTGAAACTGTAATTGCATTTTGACCTTTATCAGCATCATCTTTAGTTTTATAAAGGCTGAATTTTGCACCTGCTAACTTTTCATCAGTTCCAGATTTTTTCTTTAAGATATCTAATGGATAAGTAGGTGTTTTAGCTTCACTAGGTGTAGTTGTTGTTGTTTCACCTGGTTTATTACCATATTCTAATTGAGCCTTATTCTTTTCTGTTACAACGGCACCCTTATTTACTTTTGCGTAATAAGTAACTGTGAATTTTTTACCTTTGTTGGCTTGATTATCTCTTACCCATGTAGATAAGTCTAAACTCATTTTTCTGTTATTACCTTTATCAAGCGTAGCTGTTGTAGGTGCTGTACCTACAGCTGTAACACCTGCATCAGTAAATGCTACTGTTACATTTACTGTTGTAGCCCCTTCTCCTAAAGCTGTACCAGTTGCATCATTCACAAAATCCAAACCACCTGACAATGTATCGTGAATAATATATTGATATTGATCATATCCTGTAGTATCTGGAATAGAACCTTTTACTGTATATGTTACGACTTGTCCAATTTCAACAGTTGTTTTGTCTGCCGTTTTTGTGATACTAGGAGCTTCCGTTTTTAAGTTAACTTCTTTTGTAGTTTCATCTACTGTAACTAAAGAAGATTGAATTTCTTTTCCACCTGTAACATATACTAAATAATAACCTGCATCTAAATTGCTAAATGTATGACTAGTAACATCTCCTAATTTATTAGAAGTTGTTGTTGCAGCTAAACTATTTTGTAAAGCATATGCAGTAAAGTCATTTGCAAATTTTTGTACTTTAGAATTATTGCTTTCACCTAAATTTGTAACAGCTTTTACAATTGTTTCATTTGTAGAATTTTCATCAATTTTTAATACTGAAGCTAAAGCTGACTTATAAGTATCATTTACAGTATAAGCATAGTTTGCAGTTCCTCCAGTTTTTGATTCTGTAACGTCGAACAACTTATATAGATTAATTGTTTGACCTTCTAATGTTTGTTGAGGAACTCCTTCCCCTGATTTCACATTGACAGTTAATGTACAATTTTCTGCGGCAAATGCTGTAACTGTCATAGTCATCATCATGATGGCTGTCAGCATGGCTGCTGCTAATTTTTTAATTCTTTTCATTTTTTTACTCCTTTTCTTTGAATCGAATTTCTATAGCTTTTCTGCAAGCTGATTTTTCTTGTTTCTTTTTTTGCCAGTAACAAGATAAATTGCTAAAAGCAGAAGACCTATCAAATAAATTAAGTATCTTCCGTTACCACCTGTATCAGGCAATCCTGGGAAGTGCTTGTTGGTTATTGTTAACGTAAATCCATCTTTCGATGTTTCTGTCGTATAACCCTTTACTTCCGCTTCTGTAACGGAATACTCGTAATAATAAATGTCATCTCCAACCTTCTTGTAAGCTGGTAATCCTTCGTCGATTACTTTCTTCCAAGTCGATTTATTGACATCACCCTTTATTTCGTAATTCTCATATCCTGGAACAGTTTCAATATGTTTATTGTTATCCGCACCTGTCCAAGTACGAGAAATTGTTACCGTAATACTTTTTGGTCGAATTCCACTAAAATTATTGAGATCCTTCCAAACCTTGTTGATTGTTAATTTTATATTCTCATCACAAGGATCTTGTGACTCTGAAGGTTCAGGCGTGTCACTTTCTCCTGTGTTTAAATTTGTTTTTGTATCTGACATCAATATAGCTTTCGCATCAGATTCATATGCATTTAAATCTACTTTTTCTGAACCGCTCGAATTCGTAATCTGAGCATTTTGTAAAGTATCATACTTATCAACTGGCTTCATATGTCCTAATGTATAGATGTTCCAGCCTGTTGAAGCATCCTTTGAATACTTCATATTTAATATTGTTGTATTCTTTTTAATTTCATCTAATGCCTTATCTAACTTTCTATAGATACGATAGTTATTTTTCTCTCCCTCAACATTTGCCTTTGTATTAAATGCATATACTGAATCGAGTTTACTATTTCCACTGAAAGGTCCAATTAGATTAGAAGTACCGCGAACAACATCACATAAATACATATCATTATTTTGTAATAAACCTTCGTTATTAAATCCGACAAAGCCTCCGCTCATACCATTATTACCAGAACCATCGTTGTCATTATCAGCTCCACCGCCAAAGACATCATAACCAGAATTTATTCCATAAACCTGACTGCCCGTAATCTTTGTACGATTGGCCTTAATCAAACTTACACTGATATTTGATTTTGTATCATTATCAGCCTTGATTCCATTTTTATCACATGGAAGTTCGATTTTAGAATCACCAATTGTTATGATTGCTAAATCTGTTTGTTGATCATTATCCTTTGATTTTTTAGATAGTCCAACAGAAATATCTAATCCAAGTAGGTTTACATGAATTAAGTTTCCATCATACAGTGCATCTACTTCAATAATGCCTAAGTTTATTTTTATTACTTTTAATTCCTGAAGCTTATCTAAATATAGCGCTTGTATAAGTTTATTAAGAACTGCAAACAATACATTTACTGGTCCAGAATCTAGTTTTGCATCTGCCAAATACGCATAGCTTGTCTTTCCTACAAATCCACCTGCAATTTCATTGGATGCAACTTGTTTTAAACCAAGAGAAGAATTACTACTATCTCCAGCCACACAATTTGTCATTCTTGCAAGGTTTGCATAGCCAATAAATCCACCAGCAATCTGCTCTTCTCCACCAGTACTTTGAACAGTATAACCACCATTAATTCCTGTAACTTTAGAGTCATCAATATGAGATCCAAAGATGTCCATAACACCTAAAGCACCACCAAGAAGCTGTCCAGTATTGTCTCCAAGAACATCAATCTTATCTGCTCCAACGACTCCACTCTTACCTGAATATCCAACAAAACCACCTACACTGTTTAAACCTCGAACATTACTTAAGTTCGTTACTGTACTATTTTTAACTGAACCATTTAATAGTGAACCACCAAAACCACCAGCAGTTCCACTATATGTAACCTCATTGTTTTGACCATACTTTTTAGCAGCATTTGCACTGACACTAAGACCTGCATCCTTACTTCCATTTACATTTCCGTAATATACATAGCTTCTAAATGCATCTAGTACATCTACTCGTCCTAGTTTTAAAAGATACTTTAGTAAAGATGTTTCATTACCTGCACTGATATCAGCAACACCTGCAACATCTGCAATTCCAAAGCACCCACCGGCATATTCACCAGCCACTACAGAACGAATATTTTGAGCAGTAACACCAGCTAAAGCTTCATCTTTTTTACCAAGTACAGTTCCCTCAAGCATTCCTGCAAATCCTCCAGCAGCTTTTGCATAAGAAGTATTATTACCTCCGCTATCATAAGCTCCATTGATGATAACACCCCAATCATTCCACGCTTCAACATCTGCATATCGAATGGTTGCGACTGTGGCATTTAAGACTTTAATAAGATCTGTAGGTGTATTTAATAAAGTACCTAGTAACTTATTTAACAATCCTTCACCACGAACAGGATCTACTGTAGCCGCACTGCCAGGCCTTGAACTGCCTACAAAACCACCAACATAGCTTGTTCCATACACTCGTCTAAGCTTTGTAATCTTACAACGAGAGTTTGCTTCTCCCCAGATCTGACCGCCAATCAATTTTCCAACAAAGCCACCCGCATATCCAAGTAACTCCTTATCATCATTCACTCCTGTTGATTGAACATTAAGTCCACTTTGATAGCCTTCAACCGAAGATTGTTTGATTGCCGGTACAAATACTTCTAATACTTTAAGCCTCTGTCCTAAATCTAGTTTTAAACCTAAAATGTTTACACCACCAAGATTAGCAGCACCACCATTAATCATTTCTCCGGCAAAACCACCAGCACAACGAATTCCTTTAACTAACTTAGTATCGTGAGCCTGACCATTTGTTATAGTTCCTGTTAACATTGAACCCACATAGCCACCAGCTGCACCACCATTTGAAAGAATCGTTTCATCTCGGTAATCACTTCTTCCAGATACAACATTGTAGCCATATACATATTGACCAAGAATCGCATCTAACTCTTCTTGTGTTTTTATCTTTCCACTTTGAACTAGATTACTAAAATCACTACCATAGCCACCATACTTACCAACATGTTCAACCCATGAATTCCATGTTTTTAAATCCACTAAAGCAAGCGGACCATAGACTTCTGTGTTCTCTTCAGTTGGATAAACAACACTTAATGCCCCTAAGATGTTATCTGCTTCTACCAATTCCCATAATAGAGATAAGCTTCCAGCTTTTGCAGTATCTGCTGATTCCATTAAACCTGTAAAGCCACCGGCAATCTCTTTGCCATAAACAGATCGAATACGAACAGCTTGATTTAAACTTGTTGGCCCAGTATAAGCGTTACCTTTCCAATTATTTGTATTATTACCCCAGATATGACCGCCTTCATTATGACCTGCATAACCTCCAGCCATACCTCTTTGAGTTGTTGTAGTAGAATTTGCATCTGCACGAACTGCACCACCACAAGGAATACACGTTGTAGAACTGTTTCGAATTGTAGGAACAAAATCTTCTGCAAGAGATGCCAGTGTTTCTTTAGTATTGACAAGACCACCTAGTATACTTGTTTCTCCCAAAGCATCTGCCACACTACCTGGCTGTAAATCTCCAACATAACCACCAGCTGTAATCTGACCAATGATATATGAGAAGTTATAAGAATTTGAATTCTGAATATGACCACCAGAAATCTTACCAACAAATCCACCGGCATCTCCTAATACATCATTATCCGAAGCATCAGAAGCTGTATTTTTCATAGAGGCTCTAACCGCAAAACCTCCAGGTCCTCCAGTAACATTCGAATGTTCTATTGTAGAAACCACAACATTTAATGCATCCAATACATCATTCAAGCCAATCGCTGTACCTAAAACCTTCAAGCCTTTTCCAACCGAAGCAGCAGAACCAATATTCATATATCCAATATATCCACCAGCATATCTAGCTCCCGTTACTGCATATGTACTATCCTTTCCAAAATAATTTGAACTATCTTCACCCTCTAAATCTTTAGGAGGTGTTACTTTTGTATGTTTTAAATTCGTTACATCACAATGACTAACCTGAACACCACTGCCATAACCAATAAAGCCACCAGCACTACCAGAATTTGTATCATCCGATTTGATTTTATTAGCCGATACTGTAAATCCTTTATCTGATTTAACCCCCGCATACTCTATGGTTGGTATATATGTATTAATTAGATTTACTAAATCACTTATATTAATATTTAAACCATTTAGATTACCAAGAATACTAATACCTTTACCAGCATCAGCTAATGCACCAGAATAAACATTTCCACCAAAGCCACCCGCATAACTTTGACCATTCACATGATCTAAATTATAGACAGAATAATAATTACCTTCGCCTAACTCTTGATTATTAACTTTTCCACTCTGGAAGTTCCCGGCAAAGCCACCTGCTGTATCTGCTGAAACTCCACCTTCATTAATATAACTAACTGTACATTTAGTATATGAAGGAATAAGATATGTTATTGCGCCAAGTAACCCATTTACATTAAGCAATCCTTTAATATCTGCTTCATTAGCTACATCTGCAAGACCTCCTGTTTGCGAAGAGCCTACAAATCCTCCGGCAAAACCATCTGTGTCATTGGCACTTACTTCTTTTAAGCTTGTAACAACTGAAGAATTGATTTCACAACTATTGCTCTTTCCAATAAAGCCACCAGCCACATAATCCGCTACTTCACCGTTCTCATTTGAACCTGTAGCCTTTACAGTGAAACCTTCAGGAATACCATTTACATGAGCATCCTTTATTGTTACTCTAACCCCTTTTGCAACAGAAAGCAGATTTTCTACCTTCAACAAATTGTTTAGTCCAAGTAGATTCAAAGTTAGTCCGTTTCCGCCAACTAAATCTCCAGGACCTGCACAACCTACAAAACCACCAACACGATTTTTTGCAGTAACAGATTTCAATTGATTTAATGTTACAGTATCTACATCTCCACCAACTGCTTCACCAATTGCTCCACCAGCATAATTTTCACTAGCCTCAACCGTATATCCACTATTAATTCCCTTTGTAGTCACATGACGTACTGTAAAACCAAGATAGTTTCCAACACCCAATGTACCATTTAAAAGACCTGTAACACTAGCAGTTGTAACACTACCCGCAACACCTCCAGCGCGATTCTCTCTGGCATGAACAGATTGTAATCCAGTTATTATATTATCTCTTTTTGAAATACTTCCTGTTTCCAATGCTCCATATTTCCAATATGATAATTTATTTAAATATTCCTCACTTGATTCAGCAAGATAAACTCCATCGCCTCCGCCAAGAACACCTCCGGCATAGCTCTTTCCTGTTTCAACTGAAATCGATGTACAATTCAAATTACATCCAAGAATTGCAGATGGTGCAATACCTGCAAGGGAAAGTAACATACCAGCTTGTTCTGGATCACTAGACAATAAATCAGCTATCAATTTTCCAACAGTCTTTAGTAAGCTTGGATCTGTGATTTCATCCTTGCCTAGATTTGTCACCCAACCAACTGTAGAAATACCACTAAAGCCTCCTGCATAACTCCCTGTTGCATTCACAACCATATTTCCATTAATACCACAGTTTACTGCATAACTATTTGTTTGTGCTCCAGTAAATCCACCTTGATAATTTGTACCTGTTACTGTGATGTTGCAATTAACAAGATTACAATCTTGAAGCAAACTCTGAGGTTGCATCCCACGAATCAAATCAATACCAATTTTAGTTAATGTTCCTTTAATATCAGCATCTCGAGTAATTCCGACGAAACCACCACCATATTCATTTGTATTAATAGAGTAAGTACTATTCTGTACGGAACTGTTAAATATCTGTGTTCCTACTTGTTGACCAATAAATCCACCGGCATAATCTTTATCTTTAGCTGTAGTAATAGATAAACTGTATACATTACAATTCTTAATAACTACATTTTTATATCCTGTTGGTATTAAACTTCCAACGTCTAATCCATTTTTTAGTAAAATAGTGATTAAATCTCCAAGACCAAGTCCAGGAATAACATTTAATAATTTTGATAATACATCTACAGTTACATTAAGCGCTTTAGATAATCCATCATATTGCGTTACACCTTCGGTATAACCAACAAAACCTCCAGTTCGACCATTGATATTTGAAACACTGACCTTCCCTGTTACATCACAATTTTCAACAACAACATCTCCCACTAGTCTACCAGCAAAAGCTCCTGTGGAATAAATAGTTGGATCAGTTGCCCTAGCATTTAAAAGAGCCGATAATGTATCTTTTAAATTCAGTTTTACATTTCCAAAAGTAATAAGGCCGATAACTAAATCAACAACTCCACCTAGAAGTCCTCCAAGCAAAGATGTTACTCCACTGATTACAGTTTGTGTATTTTTGTGCTTATTCGTATTATTCTGAACACTTATATTATTTAGGATTAAATTAGAAACTTTTACTGTTCCCGCACTAACTCCAATGTTATTCACATTCACTTCATTCGTGATTGTGGCAAAAAAACCAATTCCTATATATTTCGATCCATCCATTTCTTCAGTTTGATTCACATTTACATTTGAAATTATTGGACGTTCTAATCCACTTGATATTGAAGTAGCTTTACTATAATCTTTAACACTAGGATCATTCTGCCATAATTCAGACTGATTACTAGCCTTTGCACCAATCATATTTCCCGAAAACATTAAAGGTGTCCAATTTGAACCACTCAAATCAATATCACGGAAAATAATATAATTCGCATTTGATGAATACGTCTGTTCTGTCGCTTTGTCATAATCTAATTCTGGATTAATTTTTCCAGTTTTTTGATCAACACCACATCTACCTTTTGTAAGTCCGCTGGCAGCTTTATCAACTTTTCCAATTTGATAATCCTTATTTCCATTTTGTTCTTTTTTAAGATCCGCATCTCCACTATAAAGCATAATAGGATTACCATTATCTGTATCTACTATCCATTTTTGTACGAGTACACCTACATTTTTAGCTTGATAAACAGCACCTAGAACCTTTTCACCTGATCCAATTTTTCTTAATTGTTGCTCATTTCCAATTAAGATATAGGTTTTATCACCTATTGTTTTTACAACCTGACCTTTAAAATCACGGCCTTCAGTATCTGTTGTTGCAGGGTCTATGCTTAACTGATCTGCAACTAATTCAGGCTTGTCTGAACTAAAGTTCTTTGAAAGAACATAATTATGATCTTTGCTGTAAGTTAAATAATCTTTGTCTTCTCCATTTGGATAGATCATTTGTCCCATACCAAACTGTGGTGCATCATAATCCAATGACATTACAGGCTCTTTATCTGAATCTTCTTGTTCTAGAACCATTAATTGATACGGATTATAAATATAGATCGTATCTGTTTTCTTATCATATAAAGTAGGAGTTTCATCCTCTTTGATTGCTTCTCCCTCTATCTTTCCTGTAAAGTCATCCTTTACATTCCAAATTGATTTTGTATCCATTTTGATTTCATTCATCAATAGATACTGAGCATCCTTACCATAAGTAAGCTGAGTTCCTTCATTCACTACAATGTCTCCAGTTCCAATATCCCCATCTTTATCTTTTGTATAGACAAAGGCATCTGAACCTATTTGTTTTAATTGTTCATAATTGTAAATAAGAATTTTTCCATCTTTATAATATTCATCCAATTTTTCTGTTGTTTGTGGAACATCCTGCACTTCCTGCACTTCACTTGTTTCTGGAGTTGTTTCTTGTACAACCTCTTCTGTAGGAGTATCCTCTGTTTCTTCAGCACTTACCATATGAATCTGTGTTATAAAGGTAGTCATGCAAAGAATGCATACAAGAAAATTGGATGTTAACTTTCTTATCCTTCTCATACAGCTTCCCTCTCACTTCTTTTTATCCAATTGTTTTGGCTTGAAACCTTTTTAAAACTATGAAGCAGTTCGTCTGAAAACTTGCCACATTCACCATTCAAAATCATTTGTACGGCTTGATCATGTTCTAGCTTTCTCTTATATGGACGAACACTAATAAGAGCGTCATACGCATCTACTAAACCTACAACTTGTGCACTCAAAGGAATATCTTCACCCTTTAATCCATCAGGATATCCTGTACCATCATATCTTTCGTGATGATGTCTACAGATTTCATAACTATATTGATTCAATTTTTCTGTTGTTAATCCTTTTGGAAATCTCTTTGTCATTTCAGCACCAACCAAAGGATGCTGCTTTACAATATCCATCTCTTCCTTTGTTAGTTTTTCTGGCTTGTTTAAGATTTCAATTGGAACACGAACCTTACCAATATCATGAATAGGGGCTAAATGAGTTACAATTTCAATATCTTCATCTGTAATCCCATATTTTGGATAATCCTTTTGAAGTTGAAGATACATCTGTTGCGTATAAAAACTAATATCATCGTGATATTCTTTGTCCACTACATTATTATGATTTAATACCGCTACTAAAAGAGTTACCATGTCCCAATATTGCTTCAACATGACCTTCTCTTTATTTCTTAATTCCTGCTCCATATTTACAATGGTATTTTGGTAAATTTTATTATTATGCAATGTGATTATCGCCTTATGATTATCTGTATCCACATATTTCTTGGCTTCCATCCAAATATAAGAATCCTTGTTCAATCTACGATATGAAAGATCTTCTTCTATGCAAGAATCCACTTTCTTTAGTTCATCCAACAATAAGAAGGATTCAATCTTTTCTTGATCCGATTCAAAGACAAACCGATTGACATAGTTTTTTATAAATTCATCATAACTATCTATAATCTCAGATTGATCATATACAGTCTGATTGTGTGAATATACACACTCATAACTGTTCTTTTTTAGATTGACTTTTAATACAACATAGAAACGACCAAAATATTCATCTTTTCCAGGACGAATCAAATCCGATACTTTTATATTTTCTAATTTATTATTATATGTATTTTGTATATCCAATAAGACCTTGTGTACTCTGCAATGATTTACGGCATTTCTAGAACAAAATCCATCTCTTTCTAAACAACGATTGATAGCCATTGTTTCTTCCATACAAGAAACAATTTCCTTTAAAGAAATATCCTCTGCTCTTTTAGCAAGTGTATAACCACCCTTTACACCTTCTAAAGCTACTATAATATTTGCGTCTTTTAATTTTTTAGCGACTTTAGGAATATATGTAGATGCAATGCATAGCTGCTTTGATAACTCAGAAGTAGAGATCATCCCATTATGCGTTGCTAAATAACATACAATTCGTATCGCATAATCAGTCGAACTCTTCAGCTGCATTGCTTTACCTCGCTTTAACTAAACTCTATAAAGTCTTAGTTTATATTAACAAAATTGTATTTTTATAACTGCGCATTCATTATAACTTTAAATAGAATTCGTTATAATGCACAAAAAATGTAAAATTTTTTATGTTTTATTGTAAAATGTGTTCCAATTTTAACAATTCCATTTTATAACCTTGACGTACTCTCATCATTAAAATGACGAGTTCGAGCATTTCCAATCCTTGTGGACTGTACTCTGCATACTCATACTGCATTCAGCAGGGCTTACGCCTGAGGACCTGTCTGAATGAGGGATTCTTTAAATTGAAATCCAAAAAAGCAAAGTTTTTACTTTGTATATGTTTATTATAAAGTTCTTTATTTACAAAATCGTGTCGTATGGTTAGTACTTTCACCATTCATCTCACGACTGAAATTACGAGTGTTCTGACTCTAATTCATAAAAAAAAGAGAACCATATCAAGCGATATGATTCTACATTGTTTCAATTAGTCTATATATAATCAACCCATTACGTACTGCTAAAATTTCTGCTGGATTATCAAAATCCATGCTGGATATTTCTTTAATCTTTTCTAAACGATACGAAACCGTTCTATAATGCACAAATAATTTATTTGAAGTTTGTTTCAAACTCTGTTTATTATTTAGAAAGCATTCCAATGTATCAACAAGCTCTCCATTTTTTTGCTTATCGAATTCATACAATTTTTGTAAAGATTCTGGCACATAAGACAACAATTTATCTTTATCTTTTATATCTGCAAACACGCGGAAAAAACCTAGCTTAGAACAGTCAACAACAAATCTATTTTCGTCACCTATTACTTTACGAATGACGCGAATATAATCCAAGGCTATTTTAGAATCAGAGAATGATTCTTTTAATGCATGGTATCCTTTTACTTTTTTGCCGATTCCTACTATAAATTTAGCATTCGCATTTCGCTTATCCAAATTACTTTGAACATTCTTTTGCAATTCTTCAAGTTTCAATCGAAATTGAAGATTACTAATCTGTTCATCTTTCTTGTATATATAAATAATTTGGTTTGTATTACTCGTCGTGTACTTTTTCGGTAAGTCACGTAATAATTCCTTTTCTACGATTTCAGTTTGCCTTAACTGTTCACTCGTGAATCTTCCACTTTTATTTTTTGGAAGTAAACGAAAAGTTACAACACGAAGATCATCTGTATCATTTAATCCAAGAATATTCGCAACCTCGTCCTCTTCTTCACTCGATAATGTACCTGCCAACAATCGATACTCTAAATCTTTTTGATATTTCTTATCCAACTCTTCCTCAGCAGAAAGTCGCATCAGTGCAAACTGCAAAGCTATGATTGCATCTTCCATACCAGCAAAATCAATATCGTTTAATTGATTGTTTTTTTCAGTGATCACAAGATAAAAATATCGGCCATCGAACAATTGCATTTTGTTGATATACTCTACATATTCTCTTTTTTGTATGTAATACTGATGTTTAGTAATTACTTCCGGTATATATCTTTTTAACCCATTTTCAATATTAAAACTTACAGGTTCTTCTTCACTCGATGCGTAACAGTCATAATCACTACTATATATTGCGACTGGATTGTCTAACATTTTATTAAGTAGAATTAATACTTTTTCAATCACTACATTTAAATTAGATTCATTCAACAAAATGCCACTGAAAATATCATGCATCGAAGCGAAATATAATCGGTTCGCTGCCTCTTTATTATATATTTGTCCTAATATATATTTTATAATTCCAAAATAATTTTGATTTTGAGATATTTCTAAAACAGGAATATGATTCTCTTCACAAAACTTAAATAAGGTATCCAATAAGTAAGATGGAATTGATTCATTTCGTTTAATAATAAATCCACTTATTTTTTTCTTATTTAACTCTTCTAGATGAAAAAGAAACATCTCTTCGTTCATTTTTTCAAATACCTTTAAACTAGTTAAAAGTAGTTCTCCACCAACCATATACTTCTTTATATCTAATTCTTCAATAATTCTAATTCCTTTTATTTCTCTGTCTACCCCCCCCCCGAGATTTTTGCCTATTAACCGAATCTGCAAATTTTCATTTGATTCAAGTAAGTTTTTTACGGTATACACATTACATCCCACACTTTCATATTTATGACACTGAATCATAAACTATATACTGTATTTTTTACTCACTCAGTTTGCCCTGCTTTTGTTGGTAAAACTTCATAATGCTCTAACAAAAAATACTATTTGTTAATTCAATTATATTTAAACCTATATTTTCTGTCTAGAAGCTAATATTTAAAATTTATGAAAGATAGACCCATTTTATTTCGAGCCTCTATTGATTGTTTCTAACTATAGTTCCGTATTTTAGCTGTCCATCCTCATACACAAATGACCACTGTTCTTGCGTGTCATTAATATCTCCGTTAAGGTCTTTAGAATAGTACGCAAACCATACTTCATCGTCTGTTTTTTGTGTAATATGATCAAAGAAATACGAAGCTCCGATGAATCCATCGATATGATATCGTTCATAGACCTGTCCATTTGCTTCCCAGAACGGAGTCTCTTTAAAGACATTTGTGTTTACGTCCATATATGGGATTGGGTATCTTCTAGAAAAATACTGATACCATACGTTCTCAACATCTTGTAACGAGTGGATTCTTGGATCAGTAATTAACATATTTCCATTTTCTCCTGAACCTTCAAAGAATGTTCCTGCCATAAACCAATAGTATGTATGCCAAAAGTCATCACGATGGTCATTTGCATAAGCCAGAAGTTCTTCGTCTGTATATAAATCAGACAAAGTAGTATCAACAACAGGTTTAGCTTCAGATTCTTCAGGCAAGCTGATAGCCTCCTGTTTAGATTCCTTCTTTT
>ERZ1034901.1549-NODE-1549-length-15862-cov-11.319795_pt1 | contig 15862 bp, 15 predicted proteins | sample MGYA00520628_ERZ1034901 | MGnify/ENA primary metagenome ERZ1034901 (study PRJEB33766, sample SAMN09781783) | gut metagenome | biome: gut microbiome | host: Homo sapiens | place: Madagascar | study: EMG produced TPA metagenomics assembly of the PRJNA485056 data... | reverse complement strand
CGCAGGCCCGCCAGCAGGTTGTTCTGCACCAGAACCTTTAAGATGCTTTCCAGATATTTTTCGGAAATGTTCTGCCGGGCGGCCATCTCCTTCAGGGGCACGTAGCCGTCGCCGGAGTTTTCGGCCAGGTCGATCATGATCCGCAGGGCATAGCGCCCCTTGGTAGAAATCAGCATGAGGGGATCCTCCATTTTCTATTCGCTTATAATATTAAACCTATTATACAACGGGGTAAAAGGGAGTTCAACCTAAAGTTCACAGAACCCGGAAAATTCTCATGTGGGGCAGGGCACCGCAAAAAAGTTTTGAAAAAGGTTCAAAAACTTGCTCACGGTGGTTGACAAGCGGCAAAAAATTGGGTATTATCCGTATAACCCACAAGGAAAGTAGTGAATAACAAATGAGAGTACTCCTCATCCAGCCCCTTCCCGGCCGGCGATGTTGATCGGAAGCATTCGCCCGCCGCTCGGCGAGAGGGCTGCGGGCTTCATCGTTTGATGGAATGAAGAAGAACACGAAAACAACAACCTGGGAATATGGGTGCAGAAGCCGCCCGGAGAGATTGGGAGGAACACATCATGAGTAAGATTTATACGTCCGCAGATCAGCTGATTGGCCATACCCCTCTGCTGGAACTCACCCATCTGGAAAAGGCTGAGGGCCTGAAGGCCAAGATCCTGGCCAAGCTGGAATACTTTAACCCCGCCGGTTCGGCGAAGGACCGTGTGGCCAAGGCCATGATCGACGACGCCGAGGCCAAGGGCCTGCTGAAGGAAGGTTCGGTCATCATTGAGCCCACCAGCGGCAACACCGGCATTGGCCTGGCGGCGGTTGCGGCCGCCCGCGGCTACCGGACCATCATTGTGATGCCCGATACCATGAGCGTAGAGCGCCGCCAGCTGCTGAAGGCCTACGGCGCCGAGCTGGTGCTCACCGAGGGCGCCAAGGGCATGAGCGGTGCCATCGCCAAAGCCGAGCAGCTGGCCAAGGAGATTCCCGGCGGCTTTGTGGCCGGCCAGTTTGTGAACCCGGCCAACCCTGAGGCCCATCGCCAGACCACCGGCCCCGAGATCTGGGAGGATACGGACGGCAAGGTGGACATCTTCGTGGCTGGCGTGGGCACCGGCGGCACCATCACTGGCGTGGGCGAGTACCTGAAGAGCAAGAACCCCAATGTGAAGATCGTGGCCGTGGAGCCTGCCGGTTCGCCCGTGCTGAGCGGCGGCAAGCCCGGCCCCCACAAGGTGCAGGGCATCGGCGCCGGTTTCGTGCCCCAGGTGCTGAACACCTCCATCTACGATGAGATCATCCCCGTGGAGAATGAGGACGCCTTCCAGACCGGCCGCCGCATCGGCAGCACCGAGGGCGTGCTGGTGGGCATCTCCTCTGGTGCGGCCGCCTGGGCCGCCCTGCAGCTGGCCAAGCGCCCCGAGAACGAGGGAAAGACCATTGTGGCCCTGCTGCCGGATACCGGCGACCGGTATCTGTCCACCGAGCTGTTCGGCAAGTAAGCCTGAGCGCTGAGCGCATGGAAAAGAATTGAATGAAAGGCCCCGACTGTGAAAACAGGCGGGGCCTTTTTGCGGTGTCGCAGGGCATGAGAGTGCCAAAACGCTGAAATTTCTCCGCGCAAACGAATGGGATAACTTGAATGCAATTGTGGAGAGAAGTACAATTAAACCAAGTCAAAAGTGGGAGGGCAAAGCAGTATGGATTTCGGATTTTTCAAAGGACTACCCTATGAAGATTGCAACGAAAACTTTGAGGATTATACGCAATATAAAAACAGAATCCCCAAAAAAGAAATCTTGTCCTATATTGAATCTTTGGATGCGGGACTTACAACCCTTCCGTCTAAAGATATGTTTACGGGTGAAACGCTTCATGCCGGAATGTTTTGGGACGGAGATTTCACTTTCCCGTATGAATTCCTGCACTACTACAAAAACTACGACATTGGCATTCCATACGAGTATGAAGAATACTTGAAGAGCATCGGTGTGGGACAGGATAAGTGATTTTCAGCCCACCAATGGCCGGGTGCTGGCCACTGCCGACCCCGCGCTGTGTTTCGGGCAAAAAGAAGCCCTACACCATCAAGCTGCTCTTGACGACCCGGGCAAAGGCCACCATAATAAGAGTATAGAAAAGGCGCTGCGACAAGCGGTTAGCCCTTTGCTGTGAGCAATTCTAAATTAAGAACCGTCACCGGCCAGGGTGGCGGTTCTTGCTTTTTATCACGAAACTTAGCGCAACGGTCTTGCAGCTGATAAAAGAGGGGCAAAATTCTGCTTTCAATCCCATTGTGGGTAAAAATGTGGGCCAAATTTCCTTATAACAAAAGCAAAAACCAGCATATCCTCGCAGATACGCTGGTTTTTGTTGGCGGAGAAAGAGGGATTTGAACCCTCGCGCCGGTTACCCGACCTACGCCCTTAGCAGGGGCGCCTCTTCGACCTCTTGAGTATTTCTCCAGAGCAAAGTCATTGAAAAATGATTCACTTTTAATGGCGGAGAGAGTGGGATTCGAACCCACGGCCCGTTGCCGGGTCACCGGTTTTCAAGACCGGCTCCTTAAACCACTCGGACATCTCTCCACAGTGGTCTCCCGCACCGCCTGCGGAATGCGAGTATTATAATACCATGGGGGCGGGATTTTGTCAAGGGATTTTTTTCGCTTTTTCAAAAATTGCCCGGGCGCACCGCTGCCGACGGCGCACCCGGGCGGGTTGGGGGTATGAAACGCGGACGCAGCACAGAGGAAACAGACACTGGCCGCAGGAAAAAGACGCGGAACGTTCAGGCTGTGCGCATGAACTGCGGCGCGGCTGGGCTGGTGTGCAGGCGGGGGGCCGCCGCAGCCTGCCGGGCATAGGCCCGGCGGCGAAGCATCGTGCGCCGCACACGGCTGGCGGTGCGCTCGGCCCGGCGGCTGGCCCGGTACGTCCAGCGGGCGAGGCACCCCAGCGCCAGGCAGAACGCCAGCGTCGACAGACCCTGCTCCGGCAGGCTGCCCAGGCTGAACACGCTGCACAGGCCGCAGGCCAGGCACAACGTGCGGAGAAGCATTGCTTTTACTTTATAATAAGTGACCATGACACAGAACCCCTTTCGATGAAACGTGGAAAATGACGGGGAAGCTTTTAAATAATTAAACAACATTGAGTTGTTTACAACACCATGATAATACCCCAATAGGTTGTTGTCAAGAGCTAAAAAACAACTTTTTGGTGAAAAACACAACAAAAAACCTTTACAATCACAACGCAAAGTTGTACTATAAAGAGGAAGAAACGATCATGCGGCCGGCGGGGGGCACCCCACACACGGCCGCTGCAATAAAGCCGGGGCCGCGTGCTCACGGCAATGCCCGCAAACGCGGGGGAAGAAACCGGTGCGGCTGGTCTGCCGACGCCGCACGGTATTTATATAAAAGGGGGATACAGTATGTTCTCGGAAATTCTGCGCACCCTGCGCAAGGCAAAGGGCCTGACCCAGAGGGAGCTGGCGGGGCACCTGGGGGTGACCCAACAGATGGTGGCCAAGTGGGAAAAGGGGCAGAGCACTCCCGGCCCGGATCAGCTGACCCGCATGGCCGAGCTGCTTGAGGTGAGCACCGACACCCTGCTGGGCCGGGTGGTCGGGCTGGAAACCCGCCCGGCTTCGGCCTACGGCCAATGCCGCATTCCGGTGGTGGGCACGGTCAAGGCGGGCTACGGCGCCCTCGCCTTTGAGGAGGACTACGGCAGCGAGTACGCCAGCGTGAAAGACCCGGACAGCTACTTTTATCTGGTGGTTCGGGGCGACAGCATGGAACCCCGCATTCAGGACGGCGACCTGGCGCTGGTGCACCGGCAGCCCGTGCTGGACAGCGGTGACCTGGGCGTGCTGATCTACGGCGATGGCGAGGGCACCCTGAAACGCTATGTGCGCCGCGGCAATGCGGTGGTGCTGCAGCCCTTCAACCCGGACTATGAGGAGCTGGTGCTGCGCGGTGAGGAGCTGGAGCAGCTGCACGTGGTGGGCAAGGTGATCAAAACCGTCACCCAGTGGTGAACCCCTGCCCGCTGATGCTATTGTAGCAAAAGAGAAATCCCATAAGCAGGATTTTGAACTCAGCAGAGGAAAAAGTTTGTGGCGGCGCGTGCCGCATTGCGAACCGCCCGCGAACGCAGGAACCCAACCGAATAAAAGAAAACCCAAGGCCTTTCTGCCGAAGGCCCCAGAACAGCCGATTCGGCGGAGAGAAGCCATGGAACTGTTGCAGAAACTCACGATTTTATCCGACAGCGCCAAGTACGACGTTGCCTGCACCTCCAGCGGGCTGGACCGGGCGGGCCGGCACGGCAGCATGGGCAGCTGCACGGCCCCGGGCATCTGCCACACCTTCGCCTCGGACGGCCGGTGCGTGAGCCTGTTGAAGGTGCTGCTCAGCAATGTATGTGCCTACGACTGCTGCTATTGCGTCAACCGGCGTTCCAACGATGTGCCGCGGGCCAGCTTTGCCCCGCGGGAACTGGCGGACCTGACGCTTCAGTTTTACCAGCGCAATTACATTGAGGGGCTGTTCCTCTCCAGCGCGGTGCAGTTGAACCCGGACCACACCACCGAGCGCATGGTGGAAACCCTGCGCATTCTGCGGCAGGAGTACCATTTTCGCGGGTACATCCACGCCAAGGCCATTCCCGGGGCTTCGCCGGAGCTGGTGGAGCAGCTGGGCCTTCTGGCGGACCGCATGAGCGTGAACATCGAGCTGCCCAGCGAGCGCAGCCTGAACCTGCTCTGCCCGGACAAGGGGCGCAAGGCCATTCTCACCCCCATGGGGCAGATCGCGGCCCGCACCGCTCAAAGCCGGGAGGAGATGCAGCTTTATCGCCGTGCCCCGGCCTTTGCCCCGGCCGGGCAGAGCACCCAGATGATTGTGGGGGCCACGCCGGAGAGCGACCGGCAGATCCTGCGGCTGAGCGAGGGCCTCTATCATAAGTACAGCCTGAAGCGGGTGTTTTACTCGGCCTACATCCCGGTGACGGAGGACCGCCGCCTGCCCGCCGCCGACACAAAGCCGCCCCTTCTGCGGGAGCACCGGCTGTATCAGGCGGACTGGCTGCTGCGCTTTTACGATTTTACGGCCTCGGAGATCCTCACCGAAGAGGAGCCGAACTTCAACCCCTATCTGGACCCCAAATGCAACTGGGCCATTCAGCATTACGGAATGTTCCCGGTGGACGTGAACACCGCCCCGAAGGAGTGGCTGCTTCGGGTGCCGGGCATCGGGCCGAAAAGTGCGCTGCGCATTCTCTCGGCCCGGCGGCAGGCCCAGCTGGACCTGGAGGGTCTGCGGCGCATTGGCGTGGTGCTCAAGCGGGCGCAGTATTTCATCTGCTGCAAGGGCTACGGGGGCAGCCGAAGCCCCAAGCGGGAGACCGTGGTGCGGGCGCTGCTGGACCCCATGGCCTTCAACGCCGGGTGCGAGCAGCTGAGCCTGTTCAGTGCGCCCCAGGTGCAGCAGCTGGCGGGCAGCGGCCTGCCGCCCCAGATCGCGGGCCGCATGGTGCAGGAGGAGGTGGTCGCACGGTACGCACAGAAGATGTGATCTATCGCTACGACGGCAGTTACCCCGGCTTTTTGTGCTGTGTGTTCGAGAGTTTTGTGCGCAAGGCCCTGCCCCTGGCCATTGAAGGGCCGGAGACCGCGCAGCTGAGCTTTTTTGACGGGCGGGACATTCCCACCGAGGCGAACAAGGCCGCCCGGGTGGAGGCCAGCTTGGCCCCGGTGTTGGGTGCACGGGCGGAAGAGCTGGTGCACTATGCCTTTTTGAGCGGCAAGCCCGAGAAGGAGCTGCTGAGCCTGCGCTTTCTGCACATGGCCTTTGCCCGTGGGCGGGGGGCCGCCTGGGATTACGCCCACCCGGACGCCGCCCCGGTGCTGGACCTGGAAAAGGCCGTGCGTGGCGAGGCGCACTTGCTCACTGGGTTTGTGCGCTTTCAGGTGGCGGACGGAATGCTGGGCGCGGTGATCCGCCCCAAAAACTATGTGCTGCCCCTGCTGCGGCCCCACTTCTGTGGCCGCTACCCGGACAAGGACTTTCTCATTGCGGACCTGACCCATCGCACGGCGCTGGTGTATCAGGGCGGCACGGCGGATTATGCCGAACTGCCGCCGGATTTTGCCCTGCCGCCGCCGGACGCGGAGGAGGCGGAGTATCAGGCGCTGTGGAAGCGGTTCTACCAGACCATCGGCATCCGGGAGCGGTACAACCCCACGGTGCGGCGCACCCACTGCCCCAAGCGCTACTGGGCTTGCATGACGGAATTGCAGGACGAACGGTAGACGCGCAGAATAAAATTTGAGGAGACGGCCATGGCATTCGATTTCAAAAAAGAGTACCGGGCGCTTTATGCCCCGAAACCCCGGCCGGAGCTGGTGACGGTACCGGCGGCCAATTACATTGCGGTGCGGGGGAAAGGCGACCCGAACGAGGCGGACGGGGCCTATCAGCGGGCGATCGGCGTTTTGTACGCGGTTGCCTATACCCTAAAGATGAGCGGGCGGAACGGCCGCGCCATCGAGGGCTTCTTTGACTATGTGGTTCCACCGCTGGAGGGCTTCTGGCGGCAGGACGGTGTGGACGGGGTGGATTACACCGACAAGAGCGGGTTTTACTGGACCTCGGTGATCCGCCTGCCGGAGTTCGTTACCCGGGAGGATTTTGCCTGGGCAGTGGAGACCGCCGCCAAAAAGAAGAAGCTGGACTGCTCCTGTGCCGAGTTTTTGACCATTGAGGAGGGGCTGTGCGTGCAGATGCTGCACGTGGGCAGCTACGACGACGAACCGGCAACGGTGGCGGCCATGGACGCTTTTCTAAAAGAGAACGGCTATGTGAACGACTTTGGCGAAACACGGCTTCATCATGAGATCTACCTCTCGGACCCGCGGAAGACGCCGCCGGAAAAGCGCAGGACGGTGATCCGCCACCCGGTGAAAAAGGGCTGACGGCCGGGCGGCTGCCCGCGCCATGCAGGAAAGGCCCGGGCAGGGGCAAAGCCGGGGCACGAAACACCGCTTTGATCGAAACGCCTCTTTACAAACGGGGGCGGCCTGCGTATAATGGGCAGCGGGAATGAAGTCCTCCCGTGAAGCGCCGCGCGCTTCAGAACCGCTTTTCATAAACCATGACAAGCTGATGACTTCTGTGATCGTTTGGGGTCGCAGAAATCATCGGCTTTTTTGCGCCCTGCTGCCGAAGGCGGCCGCCCGGCAGGCCCTGCCCCACGCCGCCGCAACAAAAAGGAGATCGTTCATGCTTACCTCCCTCGCGTACATTTTTCTCATCGGGCTTGCCATGGCGGCCCTGTGCCAGCAGCTGCACCTGCCCCGCATCATCGGTATGCTGTTCACCGGCATTCTGCTGGGGCCTTTTGCGCTGAATCTGCTGGACGATTCCATCCTGTCCATCTCGTCGGAGCTTCGGCAGATGGCCCTCATCATCATTCTCATTAAGGCGGGCCTTTCGCTGAACCTGGCCGACCTGAAAAAGGTGGGCCGCCCGGCGGTGATGATGGCCTGCGTGCCCGCCAGCTGTGAAATTCTGGCGTTCTTTCTGCTGGCCCCGGCACTGATGGGGGTCAGCCGTGTGGAGGCCGCCGTGATGGGCGCGGTGCTGGGGGCAGTGTCCCCGGCCGTGGTGGTGCCCCGCATGGTGCAGCTGATGGAGGAGGGCTACGGCACCGAAAAAAGCATCCCGCAGATGATTCTGGCGGGGGCTTCCTGCGATGACATCTTTGTGATCGTACTGTTTTCCACCTTCAGCAGCATGGCCCAGGGCGGCAGCGCCAGTCTGGCGGACTTTGCGGGCATTCCGGTGTCCATCCTGCTGGGAGTGGCGCTGGGGGCGGCTGCCGGCTGGCTGCTGAGCGGGTTCTTCGAGACGGCCTACGCCCATAAGCATATGGTGCGCAACAGCATGAAGGTGATCGTGGTGCTGGGGGCGGCGTTTCTGCTCATGGCGGCGGAGACCTGGCTGAAGGGGCGGGTGCCCCTGTCCGGCCTGCTGGCGGTGGTGGCCATGGCCTGCACCCTGAAGCTGCGCAGCACCCCGGCGGTGACCAGACGCCTTTCGGAGAAGTTCGGCAAGCTGTGGCTGGCGGCCGAGGTGCTGCTGTTTGTGCTGGTGGGCGCGGCCGTGGATGTGCGCTACACGCTGGCGGCCGGGCCGGCGGCGCTGGCCATGATCGCGCTGGCGCTGATGTTCCGTGCGGCGGGCGTGTGCCTGTGCATGGCGGGTACGGCCCTGAACCGGAAGGAGCGGCTGTTCTGTGTGATCGCCTATCTGCCCAAGGCCACGGTGCAGGCGGCCATTGGCTCGGTGCCGCTGGCCATGGGGCTGCCCTGCGGCCGGCTGGTGCTCTCAGTGGCGGTGCTGGCCATTCTCATCACCGCCCCGCTGGGGGCCATCGGCATGGACGCCTCCTACCGCCGCCTGCTGGAAAAGCAGGGGAGCCGGTGAATCAAAACGGCAAAATTCCGGTAAAATTTGCTGGTTTGTCGAATAAATCTTCCCCGTTTTAGTGACGGGAAGGGTTGGATATGCTATAATGGCCCACAGCGGCCGTGCCCAAATGGGGGCATTGCGGGCCGCCGAACCAAACCAATGACCCGATTCAGGAGAAATTTATGCTGACCAAATATCTGTATGTATTCTTTATTTCCATGGTTCCGCTGGTGGAGCTGCGCGGGGCCATCCCGATCGGCACGGTGGGTATGGGCCTGCCCATGATCCCCACCTACATCACCGCCGTTGTGGGCAACATGGTGCCGGTGCCCTTCATCTATCTGTTCGCCCGCCGTGTGCTGGAGTGGGGCCAGGATAAGCCCCTCATCGGCAAGCCCTGCACCTTTTTCATGACCAAGGGCAAGCGGGGCGGCGAAAAGCTGCAGGCCACGGCAGGCCGGGGCCTGTTTATGGCGCTGCTACTGTTTGTGGGCATTCCGCTGCCCGGCACCGGCGCATGGACCGGTACGCTGGCGGCTTCGCTGCTGGATATGGACTTCAAGAGCAGCGTGCTGGCCTGCATGGGCGGTGTGCTGCTGGCGGGCGTGATCATGGGCCTGGCCAGCAGCGGTGTGCTGGGGGTTGCCGGCGCCGTGTTTGCCGGTTGAGCCGGGGCGCGGTGCTGCAATAAAATAACGGCCCCCGGCATTGATGACCGGAGGCCGGGCCGCCGAACATCGGAGGAAGTATGAAACTGCTGAAAGGCTATTCCAAACAGGAGACCAGCTGGATGATGTACGATTGGGCCAACAGCGCCCATTCCGTCATCGTGGTAACCATTCTGCCCATTTTTTACAATACGGTGGCCGAGTACACCGGAGACGCGGTGTCCAGCATGAGCACCTGGGGCTATGCCACCAGCGCGGCCATGGCCATTGTGGCGCTGCTGGCCCCGGTGCTTGGCGTGTTCGGCGACTTTGAGGGCTGGCGCAAAAAGCTGTTCACCGGCTTCATGCTGGTGGGCGTGGTCTCCTGCCTGGGGCTGGCGGCCGCCCCGGCGCTGCCCTTTACCCAGCCCGGCGTGGCCGAGCGGGTGGGCCTGCTTGTTCTAAGCCTGTACATTCTCAGCACCCTGGGCTTTGCCGGGGCGAACCTGTATTACGACAGCTTTCTCACCGACGTGACCACCGAGGAGCGGATGGACCAGGTATCCACCATGGGATACGGCCTGGGTTACATCGGCGGCAGCACCATTCCGCTGCTGATCTTCCTGATTATGAACGCGGTGGGGGTGCCCATGCTCACCTGCCTGTCCTTCATCTTCGGGTTTACCGGTGTGTGGTGGCTGGTGTTCAGCTTCCCCATGCTGAAAAACGTCCATCAGGTCAGCGGCGTGCCCCGCGAAAAGGGGGCCGTGGGCAAGGCCCTGCGGGGCCTGGGCGGCACCCTGAAGGAGATCGCCGCCCACAAGGATATGCTGGTGTACCTGCTGGCCTACTTCTTCTACATTGACGGCGTGAACACCATCATTCATATGTCCACCACCTACGGCGATATGCTGGGGCTGGACTCCACCGCCATGATGCTGGCCCTGCTGATGGTGCAGATGCTGGGCCTGCCCTTCTGCCTGCTGTACATCCGGCTCAGCAGCCGGTTCGGCGCCCGGGCCATGGTGGGCTTCGGCATCTGCGTGTATATGTTCACCTGTGTGTTCGGCTTCTTCATGCACAGCGCCTGGCAGTTCTGGGTGCTGGCCTTCCTGGTGGCCACCAGCCAGGGCGGCATTCAGGCGCTTAGCCGCAGTATGTTCGGCAAGATGATCCCGGACAAAAAACGCTCGGGCGAGTTCTTCGGCTTCTACGACATCTTCGGCAAGTTCAGCGCCATCATGGGCCCGTCTCTGGTGGGCGTGGTGAGCGGCGTCATGGCCCAGCGGGAGCTGACCGCCCGCGGCCTGACCCAGGCCACCGCCACCGCCGAGCAGATCGCCCAGGTGAACGCCGCCGCGGCCCCTTGGGGCATTCTGTCCATCCTGCTCATCTTCTTTGTGGGCGCGGGCCTGTACTTTCTGGTGCTGCCCCGCTGCCTGAAAAAAGAGAGCGCCGACTGAACCCTGCATCCATAACCTCAATAAAAAAGAACGCGCCGCTTTCCCAAAAACGGGGAGAGCGGCGCGTTATGCGTTTTCGGGCGGGGCGGGATTGTCCGTGCGGCCGAGCAGATAGTCAATGCTGGTGTGGTGCTGATCGGCCAGCGAGATCAGAATCTGGGTCGGAAGATCCAGCGCCCCGCTTTCATAACGGGAATAGGTGGCCTGGCTTACGTGAAGAAGCCGGGCCATTTCGGTTTGCGAGAGGTCACAGTCTTCCCGCAGGGCACGAATGCGCGGATACATAAAAATCACCATCGCATATTCTAAAATATACGATTATTGCATATTGACTTTTATGCAATAATTGCATAAAATGGGAGGCAAGAAAGGAAGTGCATCCCTTATGAGCAAAGAAAAGCCTACGGTAAAGCAATGCAAGCATTGCAAAAGCGAAATTCCCTACGATGCAAAAGTATGCCCCGTTTGCCGGAAAAAGCAGGGGGCGCCGGGCTGCCTGATTGTGGTTCTGGTGGTGATTGTGCTGGTGGTGATCGCCGCGCTTGCGGGCGGCGGCGAGAGCAACACGCCCCAAAAGGTGGAGAGCACGTCCGGCACCTCACAGGCGGCCAGCCAGAGCAGCGAAGCGCAGCCGGAACAGACGGTGTTCACGGTGGGCGACACGGTGGAGCTGAACGGGGTGAAAACCACGTTGCTGAGCGCGGAGGAATACCCGGGAAAGCAGTACATGATGCCCACGGACGGAAACGTTTTTCTGGTGTGCCAGTTTGAGATCGAAAACGATTCCTCCGAGGAGATCAACGTCAGCTCTATGGTGAGTTTCAACGCCTACTGCGACGATTACAGCGTCAGCCTTTCCATCACCGGAGAGATGCTGGAGGATTCCTGGAAATCGCTGGACGGTACCGTGGCACCGGGCAAAAAGATCAACGGGGTCATCGCCTATGAGATTCCGCAGGATTGGCAGAAGATGGAGATTTCCTACACGCCTTCCTTCTGGTCGGGGCATGACGTGCAGTTTGAAATCAACAAGTGATTAATCGGTCATTGAGCCGATACAAAAAAGCAGAAAGCCGGGAAGAACCGGGGCGTGAAGCATGCCCCATTGGCCCTTCCCGGCTTTTTACATGGCGCAGACGCCCGGAAGATTGCTTCCGCCCGGAAATTCTGATAGAATCAGGATGTGCGCCGGCGCAAAGCGAACCGGCGCAATGAGGCGAAAAAACGCCAAATTGAGGAAAGAAGGAACCAAACCATGCCGGAAGGATACACCCATCTGCGCTGCGCCTGGCGGGCGGCCCGCGCCCAGAAGCTGACCGCTGACCTGCACCGGGAGGCGTTTTTTGCCGGGGCCAACGGGCCGGATATGCTGTTCTGCTATCAGGTGTGGAAGCCTGCCAGAAAGCGGGCGTATCCGCTGCCGGACCTGGGCGAGCGGATGCACAACGAAAACACGGGGGCCTTTTTGCGGGCGCTGATCGAGGAGGCAAAAACGCCGGTGCAGCGCAGTTACGCCGCGGGCTTTTTGTGCCATTACGGGGCCGACACGGTGGTGCATCCCTATGTGGTGCTGGTCACTTCACCGGGGCAGGCTTACGAAGGCCCCGGCGGCCACGGCTATTTTGAAATTGCGCTGGACAGCCAGCTGCATGAGCGCGACACGGGTGACGCCGCGGTGCCGGTGGCCCACTGCTGCCCCCGCATGGACGATGCGGCGCTGGACGAGGTGATTCCGCTGCTGGCCGGGGCCATTGAGGCCGCCTATGGGGAGCGTTACCCGGAACAGGCCCTGCGGGACGCCTTTGTGCAGGCCACCTTCATCCGGTCCCTGTTTGTCTGCCGCGGGCCGGTGAAGCGGGGGCTGCTGCGGCTGGCGGAGCCGCTGTTCGGCACGCCGGGCACGGTGATGGGCCATGTGACCCCCGCCCGCCTTCGGGACGGCCTGCCCGAGACCTGGAAGCATCCCTTCACCGGCGAGGAGTTCACCGGTGGCATTCCCACCCTGCTGGAGCGGGCCGAGCAGCGGTGCGGCCTGTATCTGGCGGCGGGCCGGGCCTACTGGGCCGGCAGCATGACCATGCAGGAGCTGAGCGCCCTTCTGGGCAGCCGGAGTTATCTCTCCGGCACGGAGGACGCAGCCTCCACCGGAAAAGCGATGGCCTGAACGCGCGCGAAAGCACATTGCAACATACAAAAATCAGCGTCTGGACGCAAAGAAAGCAAAAGCGGCCGGCAGAAAACCGCAAAAGAATATAAAATTGTGACCAATTCATGAATGAGAATTGTGCAACCCTACGATTGACGCAAAAACGTAGGATGGCTATACTAAGTAAAGAATCTTTTACTTTAGTACATTAAAATGCGTTGAACAGGACAGGAAACCGGAAAAACACCCATTCAGAGAGCCGCCGGAAGCTGCGAGGCGGCGGGTGCCCCGGTTTCGGATCCCCTGTGAGCAGCAGGCTGAAACCCGGCCGTGGCCCTCTGGCCCGGCAGGCGGTAAGCCCCGCCGGCCGCCCGCCGTTACCCGGGCGCTGTTCCCGCCATAACCCGGCGGGGACAGGGCAGAGCGGTGCGCCGGTTTGATCGGAAGCGGCACATCGGAAGAAAGAGTGGTACCACGAGGTCAGTGCGCTTCGTCTCTTTTGCGAGACGAAGCGTTTTTTTTTGTACCCCATCGACGGGCCACGGCTTCCAACGAAAAAGCAGAAGATTCCCACACCACCACACAGGAGGAAACGGCGGCATGGATTCCAGCGCATATTTTGAGCGCCTGCTGCGCTACTACGAAGGAAGCTTTGACATTACCCGCCCGGCGCTTTTGGGCGGCAGCGAGTTTTCGGCCTTGGCTTCGTTCCACATCCGGCAGGAAAAATATGTTCTGGTAAAAAAGGCCACCCTCTGGGGGGTGGACAGCCACGAGCATGTGCTGGTGCAGCAGTACCGCACCGCCCCGGGGCCGGAGGAAGTGGCCCGGCTGGGTGAGATTTTGACCAGCCACATGGAGCCGGAGGTGGCCCGCCATGGCGAGGCCAACATGCCGGAGGACCATATGTACACCTACCTGACCCTGGCCCTGCTCAGCGAACAGCCGGTGAGCGAGGAGCTGGTGAAGGCGGTGCAGAAGTTCAAGTTCGTCAAGTATTACAGCTTCTACCTGCGCGGGTACAGCGAGGCCCGCATGGTGCTGGTGGACCTGGCCAATGAGAAGGTTTACACCAACAAGGCGGGCAAAAAAGCCGCCGAGCTGTACCAGCGGGTGCTGGCGGACGTGAAAGCGGGCAAGGTGTAAGCACCTGCCCCACAGACATGGCAGAAAATGATGGGCCGGGGGCCGAGTTGTTGGCGGCCCCGGTTGTTTGCGGCAAATCATTTTTTGATAAAGACGGCTGCGCAGGCTTTGCAAGACCCCTGGCGGGCCGCCGGTACGAAACACCCCACGCCGTGTTGGTAAGGCGCGGGGCGAGAAACAATTCTCGAGGAGGAACATAACAATGAGCGGAATTGCAATTCTGGTCGTGTCCATTGTTGTGCTGGCCTTAGGTTACGTCTTCTACGGCGGCTGGCTGGCAAAACAGTGGGGCGTTGACCCATCCCGTAAGACCCCGGCTTACGAAATGGAGGACGGCGTGGACTACGTGCCCGCCAAGGCCCCCGTTCTGCTGGGTCACCACTTCGCGTCCATCGCGGGCGCCGGCCCCATCAACGGCCCCATTCAGGCGGCCCTGTTCGGCTGGGTGCCCGTGCTGCTGTGGATCCTGATCGGCGGCGTCTTCATCGGCGCCGTGCAGGACTTCAGCGCCCTGTTTGTGTCTGTGCGCAACAAGGGTATGTCCATCGGCGAAGTGATGGAGGTTCATCTGAACCATAAGAGCAAGGTCATGTTCAGCGTGTTCACCTGGCTGGTTATGCTGCTGGTGGACGCCGCCTTCGCGGACATCGTTGCCAAGACCTTCTACTATGTGGAGGGCAGCACCAACAACGGTTCTGTCGCCACTGCCAGCCTGCTGTTCATCCCCCTGGCCATCGCCTTTGGCTTCCTGGTCTATCGCCGCGGTGTGCCCCTGGGCATCTCCACCGTGGTGGGCGTTGCCCTGCTGTGCGGTTGTGTGGCTGCCGGCCTGGCCTTCCCCCTGAACTACGGCAGCGTCAACTTCTGGCGCGTGGTCGTGTTCGTGTACTGCGGCATTGCTTCCGTCACCCCCGTGTGGATTCTGCTGCAGCCCCGTGACTACCTGAACAGCTTCCTGCTGTACTTCATGATCGCGGCCGCCGTCATCGGCATCCTGGGCTCCAACCCCACCGTGATCCTGACCCCCTTCAACGGCTTCACCGTGGGCAACAGCATGCTGTTCCCCACCCTGTTCATCACCGTGGCCTGCGGCGCCGTTTCCGGCTTCCACAGCCTGATCGCTTCCGGCACCACCTCCAAGCAGCTGAGCAACGAGGGTGATGCCAAGATGATCGGTTACGGCGGCATGCTGATCGAGTGCGTGCTGGCTGTGATCGCCCTGCTGTGCGTGGGCAGCCTGACCACCGACGGCAACTACACCGAAGTGGCCGCTGCGCCTGCCACCGTGTTCGCCACCGCCATCGCCGGCTTCTTCACCAAGATGGGCCTGGGCGAGAAGGCTGCCAGCATCGCCTTCACCGTCATCAGTCTGGCTGTGTCTGCGTTCTGCCTGACCAGCCTGGATACCTGCTGCCGTCTGGGCCGCTTCACCTTCCAGGAGTTCTTCACCCCTGCGGAGGGCGAAAAGACCCCCATGCAGAAGACCCTGACCAACAAGTACGTAGCTACCATCATCAACCTGGGCATGGCTGCCCTGCTGTGCGGCGCGGGCTACGCCAAGATCTGGCCCCTGTTCGGCGCCTGCAACCAGCTGGTCAGCGTGCCTGCCCTGATGGCTGCCGCCGTGTTCATGAAGCGCATGAGCCGCAACCACAAGATGTTCATCGTGCCCATGTTCTTCATGGCCGCCGCTTCTCTGTTCCAGCTGGTGCTGAGCTTCCGTAACAACGTGGCCACCATCATGGCCGGCGGTGCCAGCCTGGCTGCCCCCATCATGCAGTGCATCATTATTGTGCCGGTGTTCGTGCTGGCCATTGCCCTGCTGTGGGAGGGCTGCAAGGCCCTGTTCGGCAAGGAGACTGCCAAGAACTAAGCGCGCTTCGGGCCTTTGCCTGACCGCTGTATAAAAAGCACACCCCGCCTCGGGTTAGAGGCGGGGTGTGCTTTTTTGTGTGTTGGGGGGCAGGGC
>ERZ1034901.1543-NODE-1543-length-15891-cov-7.965016_pt1 | contig 15891 bp, 1 predicted proteins | sample MGYA00520628_ERZ1034901 | MGnify/ENA primary metagenome ERZ1034901 (study PRJEB33766, sample SAMN09781783) | gut metagenome | biome: gut microbiome | host: Homo sapiens | place: Madagascar | study: EMG produced TPA metagenomics assembly of the PRJNA485056 data... | reverse complement strand
GGCCATCGGAAATGGTCGGATACCACGTACTCCGGGATGGAGCTCTCGAATAGCGAAACGCGCACGGTGAAGGCCGGACTGTCAGCGCGGAGCTTCGATGAGAACGGGCTGTGGTTCTTCATGACCAGCGTCACGGGCTACGAGAGTGATGACCGCGCGAACCATAAGGATAACAATGGCTCGTACTACAGCGCCTACCTCATGCGGCGGCAGAATCTCAAGAATGACCAGTACATGCTCTATCGTCTCTATGGCCAGTACACCGCCTTCGAGTCGCTGCCCTCGACGGAGCAGTTCACGCTGGGCGGCATGGGGAGCGTCCGCGGATACAAGGAAAGTATCCTGTCGGGTGATAAAGGCTGGTTCGCCGGTATGGAGTACGGGTTCCCCATCAGCAGTGACCATCAGACCTGGCGAGGTTTCGTCTTCCTCGACCACGGTGTCGCATATAACAATTTCAGTGTAAAAACAACGAAGGACTACCTCACGAGCGCGGGCTTCGGCCTCGAGGGCAGCAAGGGCGGCTGGTATGGCAAGGCCGTCCTCGGCATCCCGCTCAAGGACTCTGGAAATATCGGGGATACATCGCCGAGAGTGCATTTCTATCTGCAGAGGAATGTGTAATTTTGAGGGACTGGTGGCTAGGGATTAGTGGCTAGGGATTAGGTTTGCGATACGAGAAAACCGCTAGTTTCAAAACTCCGTGGCGCTTCTGATTTTTATGCGCCGCACCACCACTCCTCACTCCTAACTAGAGAGTACGAAGCTTTCAAATGGAATCAAAGGGCAGCACGTCCTACGGGCTAACCCTGAACCCATCAACCTATTTCCATGATCTTCTCACCCAAAGGAGGACCGTCTTATGAACAAAATATACAAAGTCGTATGGAACGCGACGCGCGGCTGCTATGTGGTCGCTTCGGAGCTGGTGAAGACCCATCAGGGCAAGAAGAGTGCGCGCCGGGGGGGGAACATCCTTTCCCGCGCAGGGACGGCACTGCTCCTTGCCATCGCAGGCTGGGGCGCGGCTTGCAATTTCATCTATGCGGACGTGACAGTGACGGATCCGAATAAGGCGGGTACAGTGACTACGCAGCAGATCGCGAATGGCGGTACGCAGTATGACATCACAAACCAGCAGGTGAATGGAAACAACGCGCTGAACAAGTTCAATGATTTCGGTATCAAGCAGCACGATGTGGCGAATCTCCATATGGGAAAGGCGAATCATCAGATCAATGTCGTCAAGAACAAGATCGACATCGACGGTGTCGTGAATGCGATCAAGGATAACAAGATCGGCGGGGATGTGTATTTCTTCTCGAATGCAGGCATCGCGGTCGGCGCGAACGGTGTCTTCAATGTGGGACGGCTGACGCTCGGGACGAACGCGGCGTATGGCGAAGCGCTGTACAATGGCGGCATGGAGAAGCATCTGGCGCAGTCCGCGGCGGCGCAGGCGAAGGCTGTCGCGGGCGGCAGTGACATCACGCTCAAAGGCAAGGTATACGCTGAGGGGGATGTCGTGCTGGGCGCGGGCAGCGTGACGCTTGAAGGCGCGTCCGTTCGTACACATATGGGCAATGCGGATACGTTTGTAGATAAGCAGCCCGCGGAGGATTATAGAAATCAGCTGATGAATGTCTCGCCGTCGGCGACGGTGGCGACCGCTCTCGGAAATGGCGACATCGCGCTCGCCGCAGTGGGTGCATCCACGCTGGCAAAGCCTTTCGAGACGAAGGGCGCGATCGTCATTGACAAGGCATACATGGATGCGGGAAGTGGGGATACTTCGGTCATCGCCAGCGCGGAACGGAATGGCGGAAACCTCATGGGCAGCCAGGCTTCGGCGACGGTCGATATTTTGAATGCCACTACCATCAAAGGGCAGAATGTAGCGATTTCTGCGGAGACAAAAGTCAGCGGCAAGGTCGGCTCGGCGGATGCGTACAAGACAGGCGCAGAAGAGGGCGGCATCCTCGGACTGCTCCGTGCGACCTTTGATGAACAGGTGGGGAGCCTTGCCTCTGTCGTGAAGACGGAGGCGGATGCCCAGGTGACGGTCAAGGATTCGAAAGTCACAGCGACGAATGACCTTGCGATTTCCTCCAAAGCAGAGTCGGAGATCGGGAGCGAAACGGGCGGCAGCCTCGGCGTCGGGATCAATGTCGGCATCGCGGACGTGACGTCCAAGGTAGACATCCAGGGGACAAGTGCGCTCACGGCAGGGAAGGACATGTCGCTTTCTGCCGAGGGCAGCAATGCCATCGACCTCCAGCGGCAGGGCAGCGCGGAAGACCTGCCCATCGCCATCGACCTTGGCTGGGCGGAAGCGAAGACCGACGCCTCTGTCACCGTAGCGAACGGCGCGACGCTGAAGGCGAAAGAGAATGTGGATGTATCGGCGAAGGCAGAGAGAAATCTCTCCGTCGAGGTCGAGAACAGCAGCGGCGACGGCACGCTGGGCCTCGCGGTCGGCGTCATCCAGTCCGAGACGAAGGCAACGGCCGATGTGCAGGGCAAAGTCTATGCAGATGGCAAGGTCAGTGTCAGCGCGGAGAATACGGTATCGGATGAAAATGGAAAGTATGACCCCGATACGCTCCACATCACGAGCGAGAGCGAAAGCGATGATGGCACGAGCTCGGATCCCATCCACGACATCGTGGACGTAGCGACGACCAAGGGCAAGGGAAACCAGCTCATGGCAGGCATCAAGAAGCTCTGGGGCACCAAGTCGACCGAGAAGAAAGCGGCAGACGCCGGGACGACCGCGGCTGAGCAGACCGCGGCGACCACTGCGGGCGGCGGCCTGGGCCTCAATGCGGCGACAGCTTTCCTCTTCAGTGACAACAGTGCGAAAGCCTCTCTTGCGGGCAAAGTGCGCGGCTACGATGAAGTGAGCGGTACGGGCTCTGTCGATGTACACGCGGAGACCTTGTCGCGGACGAAGGTGAAGGCAGGCGTCAGCCAGGGTGCGGACAAGAGCGCCGGCATCGCGGCGGCGGTGAACTATATCGACCAGAATGATAAGGCCGAAGCGGAGCTCGCGGGCGACATCAAGTCCAAGGGCGATGTGAAGGTCAGCGCGGAAACGAAGCGTCCCTGGCAGTCGAATCTTGAGGGATTCGGTAAGGATCTTACCGATGATCTCAAAACCATTTTCGACCCGAACAATGGCTTCGAGCTGTCGTACCTGACGGACTCCTGGACGCAGACGGGCGGCGCGGGTGAGAAAGTTTCCGGCGCGGCAGCCCTGAATATCATGGAGTACAACCACACCGCGAAAGCGACGGTGAAGAAGGATACGAAAGTAGAAATCGACAATGGCGACCTCGCCGTCAGCGCGAAGAATGATATTCACACTGTGAATTTCAGTGGTGACATCAAAGCGCCGATCGGTGACCAGCCGGGGAGCCTCGATTTCTGGGAAGACATCGGAGAAAGTCCTTTCTCCGGCGGCGGGAAAGCCGCATTGGGCGGCGCGGCGCTCACCGTGCACCAGAAGAATACCGCCGAAGCCACTGTGGAAGATGGCGTGACGGTGACGAAGGCGAAGGATGTCAGCGTCACGGCAGAAAACAAAGGCTCGAATCTCTCCATCGCGGCTGCGGGTGGCAAAGGGCAGACCGTAGCCATCGACGGGACGGTCAATGTGAACCGTTTCGAGAACACCACGAAAGCGACCATCGGCAAGGCGACGATTTCCGCTGACGGCGACGTAGCGGTCAAGGCAGAAGACAATACGAAAGACATCAATATCGGCGGCGCGATCGCCGTCTCGGAACAGGCGGGCATCGGCGCGACCATCGCCTACAACCACATCGACCGCACGACCGAAGCGGCGCTTCTGGGAACCGTTTCTTCCGCGAAGGATGTCAGCATCACCGCGAAGAACACCGGCGCACTCTACGCGATGTCTGCGGCGGGCGGTGTCACGATGCAGAGCAGCGCTGCGAACGGCGCGGGCAGCTCCGGCCTCCACGCACAGGAAGGCGGAACGGGCTCCGGCACGTCCTCCATCGGGGACCTCGCAGGGACGCTCCTCAATGCAGGAAAGTCAAAGAAAGATAAGAAAGAAATCGACAGCGGCGACAGCGCGCTGACGAATGTCGCAGGCAAGGATGCCTCCATGGGCGAGAATGTCGGCGCGGCGAAAGGCGGCTTTGCTGCGGCAGCGAATGTCGCCGTGAACCGCATCACGGATACGGCGAAGGCGTATACGAAAGAAAATGCGGTCACCGCAGAGGCGCTCGCCATCCGTTCCGGCAATGACAGCCAGATCACGACGGGCGCGGGTGCCATTGCTCTCGGTCTCTCGCAGAACAGCAGCGCCATCGCGGGCAGCTTCATGTATAACGCCATCACGGACAAGAATGAAGCCTACGCCGAAGATGCAGTGCTGACGCTCCAAGGCAGTGCGAAGGAAGACGCTTCCCTCACTGTCGAAGCGGACAATGCGGCGAAAATCACAAACATCGCGGCGAGCGGCAGTGGTGCGGCGAAGGGCAGCGCTATCGCGGGTCAGATCAGTCTGAACTGGGTGGATAATGAAACTGATGCGCACGTCAAAGGCGGCAGTCTCCAGGCGGGTAAAGCGGCGACCATCGCGGCCAAAGACAGCGGCACCATCGACTCCTACACGGGCGCGGTGGCGATTTCAGCGGGCAATAACGGCGCGGCGGTGGGCGCGTCCATCGCAGCCAACCTCATCGAAGGGGCGACCACATCCTCTCTTGAAGATACGAAAGTCGAAAGCACCAGTGCGCTCTCTGTGACCGCAGACGAGACGAGTGAGATCCAGTCCATCGTGGCGGCAGGGGCCGGATCCGGCAAACTCGCGGCAGCCTTCTCGGCGAGCGGAAACTGGATCCACACGAAGACGGATGCCCATATTTCCAATGCCAATGACATGAAGACAGGGGCGCTCTCTGTCCTTGCGAAGAATGGCAGCAATGCGACTCTCGGCGTCGGTAGTGCTGCCGTCGGCGGCAATTCCGCGGGCGCATCCATCGCTGTCATGGTGAACCAGTCGGAAGTCAACGCCAGCCTGACGGGCGATGAAGAAAAGAATCATACCATCGCCGCACAAGGCATCACCGTCAAGGCGGACAATGCCTACAACGGCGCGGCTTCGGATACCGAAAGTGATAAGACCGCCAAGACCGTCGCCGTCGGTTTTGCGGGCGGGACTTCGCAGTTTGCGGGATCCGGCTCTGTCACGGTGAATGTCATCGAGCAGACGACCGATGCAACCATCGGAAAAGGCAAGTATGACGCGGGCAAGGAGGCTGTCCTTGTAGAAGCAAAGAATGCTGCGAAGCTCTTCGGCCTCGCAGGCGGCGCGTCCCTCTCCGCAGGGAGCGGCATCGGGGCAGCCGTTGATGTCCAGACCTACAACGGTCACACCTATGCGGGTCTTGCGGGCGGCGCGTCTCTCACGAAAGCTTCTTCCGTCCATGTGAACGCGGATTCGGCGGAACACATGATGTCCATCGCGGCGACACTCGCAGGCGGTGCCGGCTCCTTCGCTGGGGCGGGCGCAGCAGGCGCGCACTCGATTGCGACCGATACGAAAGCATATATCGGGCAGCAGAGTGAAGTGACGGACGCAGGGGATGTCTCTGTCACCGCCAAAGATGAAACGAAACTCACTACGGCGGCCGGCAGCGGCGCTGTGAGCGGCAATACAGGTGTCGGCCTCACCGCGGCCGTCGAAGTCGTGGATAAGAAGGTCAGTGCCTCTGTGGGGGATGGTGCAAATGTCACGGGCGATACCCTCACGGTCAAAGCAGATAACACCAGCGAAAGCGTGACGGCAGCGGCTGGCCTTGGCGCGGGCGGCACCGTCGGCCTCGCAGGTGCGGCATCGGAAACTTTCGTGACGCATACGACAGATGCGCATGTGGGTAAGGGCGCGCAGGTCGGCGTAGCAAATGGCGTGGATATTCTCGCGGATTCGAAATTTAAGCAGGGCGCAGCCGCTGGCAGCGTCGGCGCGGCAGGAACGGTCGGCGTAGGGATCTCCAATGCGACGGTGTCTATGAACGCGGTGACGAAAGCCTATGCGGATGACGGCGCTGTGATTTCCGGCGGCAAGAAAGTCAAGATCGCGGCAGATCATACCTCGGATCTGACCTACGCGACCATCGCAGGCGGCGTGGGCGGCACCGTGGGTGTCTCCGGCAGCGTCGGGGTGAATGTCCTTACTACAGAAACGAAAGCCTATGCCGGAAAGGGCGCATCGCTCTCGGCGATGGAAGACGGTGAAGGCATCGCGATCACGGCGTCCGATACCACCGATATGCACGGCGGGAATGGCGGCGCGGCGATTGGCATTTCCGGCGGCGGAGCCGGTGTGGCCGTCGCGGTATCGAACATCAAGAAAGACACTGCAGCCTATGCGGACCAGCAGGCAAAACTGGATGCGAAAGGCCAGATTTCTTTGGCTGCGCAGAATACAGAAGACATCGATAATGTATCTGTCCAGGTGGCAGGCGGCGCATATGTCGGCCTTGCGGGCGCGGCGAATGTGATGAATCTCGCCGCGAGCACGAAGGCGTACACCGATACGGGCGTTGCCATCAACCAGAAAGAGAAAGCGGCTGGCCGTTATGGAGGAGATGTTTCTGTCGATGCGAAGCACCAGCTGAAAATGACGAGCGCGGTCGGCGGCGCGGCGGGAAGCGGCGGCGTCTCCGGCGGGGCAGCGGTCGATGTGGCGAATATCAAGACACAGACCAATGCCTACCTCGGCGATGAAAATACGGTCGCTGCGACGGGCAGTGTCTCCGTCAAGGCGCAGGATGACATGGGAGAACTGACCTCTCATGCGTATGCCGCTTCGATCGGCATGGCGGGGCTCTCCGGCAGCATTTCTGTCTACAACATCGGCAGCGCGACCTTTGATGATAAGGACAACATCCTCTCCGGCAAGAATGCGGACGGACAGGACGAAGATCTCACGACCTGGGTCAATGGACAGGTGAACCAGTCCAAGACGAAGGACGCGATGAAAGCGTATGATAGCAAGACCGGCGCGCTGACAGATGTCAATGACAGCCTCAAGACCACCTATGAGAGCCAGGCACCGACGACGGAAGAGAAGGGGACGCTCGCTAAGATCGGGAAGAACACTGTTATCGAAGCGGATGGCGCGGTCACGGTCGATGCGGATGATACGCTCCATGTCAAGAACTATATGAGCAGCGTCTCCGGCAGTGCATTCGCAAGTGCCGGGGCGTCGGTCAGCGTGGTGAATACCGATACGCAGACGAAGGCGCTCATCGATGACGCGGCGAAGATCCAGGCGGGCGGCGACCTTGCGGTCAAAGCGAAGGCGGCGCACACGATGGATCAGATCATCACGGGCGCAGCGATCTCGGGCGGCGTTTCCGGTCAGGGAACGGTCGCCATCTGGAATGATAAGAGCGACGTGTCGGCGCTCGTGGGCGCATCCCGCGGCATCGGCGCAGACCGCATCTCTGTCACTTCGGAGAATGAGCGCACTCTCGCGGCACATGTAGCTGGTGCGTCTGTCGCTCTGGGCGCGGTGAATGGCTCTGTCATCGTGGCAAATACCTCCGGCTTGTCCACGGCAGGCGTGGGGAATCCGGCGAAGGAAAATAGCACAGGTGAAGGCGTGACGGCGAAGAAGGATATCACGATCGCGTCTGCTGCAGATACGACCCTGGACGCGACCGCTCTCGGCGCGGCAGCCGGCGTATTTGCCGGTGACGGGACGGGCGTCCGTCTCTCTTCGGATACGGATGTGAAGTCCTTCGTCGGCAAGAAAGAAAAACTGACTGCCGGGACGGATCTTTCTATCACAGCGAAAAATACACCGAAGATTTCTGCGCTCTCGACCTCGGCGGCTGTCGGGCTCGCAGGCGTGGGGATCACGGTCGCAATGGCCTCCTCGGATGACAGCGCGCACGTATCCGTCGGAGACGGCGCGGCGCTCACCGCAGGGGACGCGCTTACTATCAAAGCGGAAATGGCGAAGCCAACAGGCGGGAAAACCATCGATGCCCATGCGATCGCGGGCGGCGGCGGTGTCGTATCCGGTGCAGTCGCGGATGTCCGTGTGAACGTTAACCACGAGACGGGGGTATCCATTGGAGGAAAAGCGGCGCTCAAAGGCAGAACTGCAGACATTTCTGCGGCGCACCAGAGTGCATCCGCGCTCGCGATGGAATCCGTCGCGGCAGGTTACTACAGCGGCACGGGCGGTGAGACGCGCTTTGCGGAAACGTCCGATACGAACGTCGCTGTAGGAAATGGCACGAGCATCCAGACCACGGATGAGACCCGCATCCTCGCTGACAACCAGACCGAAAAATCGCAGACGGCGACCAGCGGCGGCGCGGCTCTTGCGACGGGCGCAGGCATCGTGAATGAAACGACGATCCAGCATAAGACGGCTGTCGACCTTGGAAAGGTTTCTATCCAGGCGAATGCATCCGCTCTGACAGAAGCGGAAAAGGCAGCGGGCAAGACGCTCTTCGATAAGAACGCCATCGCCATCGACGCCGTGAGCCAGGTCACTTCGAAAGACCATGACGTCATTGCGACCGGCTCTGCGGTCGGCGCGGCGCACGTGAAGAATGCGCACACCGTAAAAGCGGACACAACGACCCGCGTGGCAGAGGGCGCAAGCCTCCTCGCGGGCGATACGGAAGAAATCAAGAAAGAACACAAGAATGAAAATCTGGCCAACACCGAAGACAAGACGTACCGCAACGACTACCGCGGCGGCTCGATCGGTGTCGGCAGCAAAAATGATGCTGACCTTTCGAGTACCACGATGGTCGACGTCTTCGGCGCGGCGGGCTATGCCGGCACGTCGAACGATGTGACCTATGACGGAAAGACGCAGACTTCCTTCGGCGGCAAGGCAGAAACCGCGAAGGGCGACATCCGCATCGCCTCCGGCAGAGACTCCGCGGGAACGATCGGTCAGCTGAAGGCCAAAGCGAAGAGCGACATCCTGAATGCGACCGCGATCCCGATTTCCTCGAAGAAGGATCCCTTCGCGAAAATTTCCTCGGACGCAGCTCTTTCGATGAATGGTACGCTCCTTGCTGACCGGGACATCTATCTCCAGTCGACGGCGGGCGAGACGAAAGCCACCGGTTCGGGCGAAGTAAAGGACTGGGTGAACAAGGTGGGCGAAGTCTTCGGCTCCGAGGGTGGCTCCATCGGGAAATCCGAAGTGACGACCAAGGCCGCAGCAGCGCTGGACGGCAAAGCCGAGACGGGCATCCATAGAAACAAGTCCATCATCATCAACGGGGAGGATAAAGACGGTACATGGAAGACCAGCGTCACGACCAAGGGCGATATCGCGTTCACGCTGAGCAAGCAGAAAGTGTCGGCAGAAACGCTCTCGAAGCGCCTTGCCGAGCTCAAGAAAGAACTCGCAGATCATATCAGTGATCCGGCGGCCAAGGCATCGTATGAAGCGGAGATTTCCTTCGTGGAGAACAAGATGGTCGAGCAGGGGCTGGGCTATCGCGCGAAAGACGGTACCTTCGTAGAAATCGACCCCGGCACGCAGACGGAGTATGACGAAACGAAGACCATGCTGGACGGCATGACAGCTTCCAAGGACGCTGTGCTGGAGTCCATCAAGAACGATCAGACCGCGGCGAAAGCAGAGCAGGACAAGATGACCGCGATGCAGACGACGCATGATGCCTATGCGAGGGCGCAGACTGAGACGGAGAGCGCAGCAATCGCGAAGAGCAACGCGGACGCAGGCTTTAGTGCGGCGGAACTGGCGCTGAAAGAAAAAATCGGAAACAATTCGACGCAGGATGATATTGATGCCTACATCAAAGACAATGGCGATGTACAGGTAGTCAAGGACTACAATGCGGCTAAGGCGCTGCGTGATGATACGGTTGCTGCCCTGACAAAAGCGCAGGGAGATGAGGCGACGGCTAAGACAAAGTATGAAGAGGCGGTGACGAACGCGGGCTATAATCCGGCGAGCATGGATGAAGAAAAGATTCGTGCTGACTGGAAGGCACTCAGCGATTTGCAGGAAGCCTATGCGAAGTCTGATAAGACCATCCAGGAGGATATTGCTAAGCTCACCAAGCAGGTCAAGGCGACGGAAGATTTCAAAGCCAAAGGCGGCACGGAAAAGGATGGGAAGTTCTACCGCGCTGATGGCAGCGAAGTCACGGACGGCAAGTGGAATGGCGAGACGCTGCTCCACATCATCGCCTACCCGCACATGACCCGCGACGTGACCATCGAGGATACGGTTTCGCAGCTCGGCGACATTTACCTCGAAGGCGATGCCATCACCGGCAGCGGCACGCTGACGGCGCATGGGGATGCCAAAGTCGAAGTGAAGAATGCATCGCCGAACAATCTCATCCTCGGGGATATCAAAGTCATGGGCAAAGAGTCCAATGGACAGATCGGGCAGGGCGGTGCCTTCTTCTTGAACGGCAATGCCTTGAAGGGAACGGAGCAGCTGGGAAATCTCACGCTGAAAGGCCGTCGCCAGACGGAAGACCCGAGCGTCACGATTTCCAATACGTTCAATCCGAATACCTACACGAAAGACGTCGGAGAAGGAGAAAAAGCCCCCGTCTACGCAGCAGCGAACCTGCAGCTCGGCAAGGGCAAAACCATCTACAACACCCGCGGCAAAGTGACGGTCGTAAGCGACTACGGCGACGTCTACAATGACGGCAGCATCGTCGCAGGCAGCGTCGAACTGACTGCAAAGAATGGTGATTTCATCCAGTCCTACAGCAACCGCATCGCCAATATCGGCGGCGACCCCTTCATCGAAGACAAAGAGCATGGCGGCTTCAAGAAGAATGAAGCGCTGGGCAGCGGCATCCTTGCCAATGGCAATATCTTCATCTCTGCCCGCTATGTGAATATCAATGCGAAGATCCAGAGCGGCGTGGCAAACTGGGCGCTGGACATCCCCGAGACGCCGACCTTCTGCTACAAGGGACCCGATGGGAAGCCGATTTCCATCACGGCGGAAGAAGCGAAGACCATCGGGAAAGACCATACCATCTATGTGGCAAATGCGACAGGAAATATGGCGGAGAACCTGACCTATGATGCCGAGACAGGACGCCTTGTCATCGGACAGACGGAAGTCCACGGCGGCAAGGTTTCGATCGTCGGCACCGTCATCAATACGACGGCAGATACGACAAAAGCACGCATCGAAGCGCTGGATGGTTACGGCAGCATGAGCATCGACAACAAGTCGAAGCTGGATCTGGAGCTCAAAGGCCTTCATACCGGTGAAGGCGTGGAAGGCGTCATCGAGATCACCGACCTCGATCCGAAGAAAGGCACGCCGTCTCGCAAGACCACCTACACCCGCAAGGGCGGCAGCGTCCATATGCTGGTGCAGGACTATCAGAATGGCAGCTGGACTGCGGGGACGGAAAGCGCTTTTGACGGTACGTACAAGCCATCGGCCGATCAGCACTATGTCTTCCAGACCGGGACAGACAAGAGCACGACGAATACCTATGAATACCATGGCGACAAGTTCGACTGGTGGGGCATCGAAAACAAGACGCCGACCAGAGACGAGCTGATCGCGATGGGGGCGAAGCTCACGAATACGGTTACCGGTAAAGAGAATCCGCTGGTCAATGGCACCTTCATCTCCGGCAAGACAGATATTATTGTCGATGGCAAGTCACATAGTATTGGCGATGGACAGACGAAGGAGTGGGATGTCCTCAATAAATCGGACGTCATTGACTACTCCATCAAGACCAAGCGCCGCTGGTATACGATCGGGCTGACCAAGAAGTATGACATGAAAATGGTCATCCGTGACTACGAGACCTATATCAAGCAGTACGAAACGGATGCGAGCCATGCGATCGGCATCAGATTCAACGGCGATGAAAATGGCGGACGCATCGACATCAACCAGAATGGCGGCGCGGGCAATGTCGCGATCGCCGGCACGATTTCCAACGTGGGCGGTGCGACCGCTATCAGCGGGGATGCCATCACGCAGAGCAGGAACGGTTTCCTTCATACCAATTCGCTGGCGCTGACTGCCAAGAATGATGCAGGCAGCAAAGACCAGGCGATCCTTACGGATGCGAAGGATGTCTCCGGCCGTGCGACGGCTGGCAGCTTCTACCTGAAGTCTTCTGCGGCGGATGTGTCCGTAGGAAATGTGGAAGCCGCAAAGACCGTCTCCCTCACCTCTGAGGGCAGCCTGACCCAGAAGGCGGATGCGATGGTGAAAGGCAGCCGCGTCGAGCTCACCGCAGAGACCGGCGCCATCACCGGGCAGGGAGCATCTAGCGATTTCCGCATCCAGACGAAGCAGGGGAGCGGCGAGGAATACGGCCTCAAAGCCAGCGCGGACGGAGACATCGTTATCACAAATACCGGCGGTGATCTCTATCTCGACAGCGTCACCTCGAAGCATGGCGATGTCACCCTGACCACCGAAGGCAGCTTCATCGATAACAACTTCGGTGATGTGACGGACGAAAGCGCGAAGGCAAAGCTTCTTGCTTGGGCGAATGCCGCCGTACTGGAAGGCAGTGACGCAACCGTGGCGAAGCAGAAGAGCCTCCTCATCGCCAAAGTCGAAGGCAAGTATAATGTGTTCCAGTCCTTGAGGGCGCACATCGATGCAGACGGCAAGTACAGTCTCGATGATGTGACCCGCCGGAAGCTTGAGGCAGATGGACAGAATGTGAAGGACTACATCAAAGAACAGCAGGCGCGCTATGAGAGGCTCCTTGCAGAAGGCGTCGGCAGCTGGACCGCCGAAAAAGTGAAGGAATACACCGATGACATCCAGCAGTCGAGCGCGAGCATCTACGGGAATGCATCGCTCACGAAAGAGAGCCTTACAGACGATACCTACCTCACCGCGAAAGAAAAGGCAGACATCCTCGTCGGCTCTGCGAAGTCCGCACAGGATCTGCTCGTCACCTTCAGCCCGGGCGGTATCAAAGAAGGCATTACCGATACACAGGCGACGCTGAAAGAAACGCCGCATGTTTCCGGAAAGAATGTCACCCTGACTGCGCTCGGCGGCAAGACCGGCGAGAATGCGAGCGGCATCGGACACAAGGAAAACGGACAGGTGATCGACCTCTCGACGAAAGAGAAAATCGAGAGCCTGACGGCAGACCAGCTGATCGCCCTCGCGTCCGCAGAGAGAGGGGATTTCAAAGTAGACGGCAAGACCGTCAGCTCCGTCCATTCGATCGAAGTGAATGCGGGCGGCATCCTGACCGCGAAAGCGGACAAGGGCGCGATCTACCTGCAGTCCGCGGGGGCTGTGAATGCCGGAAGCTCGCTTACCGCAGCCGGGGAAGTCCGCCTCAAAGCCAAAGGCGATGTCAATGGCGTCACCATCGGCTCTGCCGATCAGACGGTCATCGAGTCCGGCGCTGGTAAGATTTCTGATGTGACCGTCACCGGCAGCGGCGTCCTCACCGCGAGAGCAAAAGACGGTGTCGACCTGAAAAAGACTGACGGCGACCTCGTCATCAATACCGTCTATGCCTCCGAAGGCGACGTCAAGCTCAACCTTGGTAGAAACAGCCTCCTTGCCGAAGACGGCCACGATACGAGCGGCGATGAAACCGGCACCACGTACACGAATGTCGAAGGGGAACATATCATCATCGAAAACGCCAGGGATATCCGTGGCGACGGTGATAAGAAATCTCTCGGCATGAAAGTGACGGGCAAGAAAGCGGAAGGCGGCACCGAAACGCCGGGCACCATCAAGGCGAAGGCGGCGGGTAATGCTGACATCACCCTCTTTGGCAAAGCCGCGTCGGGTGAGATTGCCATCGAAGCCGAAGACCTCACGCTCACCAGTCGCGGCGACATCGCGGACGGCAGCTACAAAGCAAGAAAAGCCCTTCGCGTCCACACCGCGAAGAATGGGACCATTTCCGGCGGCACCTTCACCGGAAACACGGCAGACATCACCAATGATGGCAACATGACCGGCGGCGCGTATACCGCGAAGAATGACCTCACCTACACGGACAGTGAAGGCGCATCCCTCTCTGGCAGCGAATTCACATCCAAAGAAGGAAATGTGGACGTCAACGCGAAAGGCAAGCTCGCTATCAAGAAACTGGCAGCCAAAGGCTATGCGAAGATAGAAGCCGCTGGCGATGCGACGCTGGATGAAATCACCGCAGGTGGCAACCTCAAAGTCGAGGCAGGTGGCAGCATCCTCTCCGAAGGCGAAACTAAGAAGATTTCCGCTGAAGACATCGAGATGAAAGCGGGTAAAGACATCCGCATCACGGATCGTTCGCCAGTCGGTAAGCTGGATGGCATCGATACGGATACGCCAGCGGGACAGACCACCGGCAGCGGCTCGGCAGGCAGCCTCATCACGGGCGAGAAGGAAGGCCATGACTTCGATGCGAGTCAGAAGGGCAGCGCGCAGCTCTCGTCTAAGAGCGGGCGGGTCGCACTCTCTGCGAAGAAAGTGGAAATCGACACGCTGGCCAATGGCGAAGGAAGCGCGGCCGATCTCACGATTTCTGCGGACAACATCGGTATCGATGATCTGGCAGGGACGGGCGCGCAGCATGTCACCATCCACGGCAAGGATGGACAGAGCCAGGCGCACTACGCCGGCATTCACTCCACCGCTGCGGGCGGCGCTCTCGTGAAGGACAGTGCGGTCGAGCACCTGAACCTCACAGGCAAGGAACCACTCGGCCTCTCGAACACCGCGATCGGCGGGGACAGCGTCCTCGCGACGGACAAGATCCGCGTGACCATTGAGAAGAATCCGGGCAGCAGCCAGGCAGAGCATTTCGGAAATCTTTTGCTCAATGGCTATGATATTTCCACCGACCATGTCATGACGAGTGTCAAGGACGGCCTCACCGTGAACGGTGAGCGTTTCCCGATGACGGCAGAAGGCGTCATGAATGCGAGCCTCTATGAGGACCGCACGCTTGGCCGTGACGGACGGGAGAAGGAAGAAGAAACGGAGAAGGAAAGTCCGTCTCTTGCCTTCGGCGCACCGAATGACAAGGAAGCATATGAAGTCGTGAAATAGGAGTTTGAAGTAGCAAGAACGCCTCGTCGAAAGACGAGGCGTTTTTGTATTGGGTTCAGGGTTAGCCCGTGGGGCGGGGCGCCCCTTGATTCCGTTTGAAAGCCTCGCTTGAATGAGAAATTAGAAATGAGAAATGCGAAATGGTGGTGCGGCGCGTAAAAATATGGAAGCGCCGCGGAGTATAAATAGGGCGATGCCCGAAGGTGGTGGGGATAGCGATACTCTCGTATCGTCATTTCGAGCGAAGTCGAGAAATCTTTCTTGCAGACCGATGAGCGATGTATGTTTGAAAACAGAAAAACGCAGCATGAAGGCGTCGTTTCCCTGCAGGGACATGTGGGATGCTAACCGCAGTGCAAGAAAGATCCCTCGGCTGCGCTCGGGATGACGAAGCGGGGGAGCGGATGGGTTCACAAGGGTGGCGCGCCGTCTTTTTAGAAGAGGGGATTCTCGTATCGCCAGCCTTCCCCTCGAGGGGAAGGTGCCCCGCAGGGGCGGATAGGGCAGACATGGTATGAAAGACGATGTGAGACGATCCGTCTTTCTTGCGTGTCATGAGGACCGAAGTGGAGGGATCCTTCTGGCAGACCGGTGAACCGTGAGTGAGAGAACGGCGATAAAGGGAAGTACCAAGGTGTCGTTTAAGTGAGGACGCATGCGTGCCTATGGCGGCCGTGCCATAAAGATCCCTCGGCTGCGCTCGGGATGACGAAGCGGGGGAGTGGATGGGTTCACAAGGGTGGCGCGCCGTCTTTTTAGAAGAGGGGATTCTCGTATCGCCAGCCTTCCCCTCGAGGGGAAGGTGCCCCGCAGGGGCGGAT
>ERZ1034901.1538-NODE-1538-length-15914-cov-45.087017_pt1 | contig 15914 bp, 8 predicted proteins | sample MGYA00520628_ERZ1034901 | MGnify/ENA primary metagenome ERZ1034901 (study PRJEB33766, sample SAMN09781783) | gut metagenome | biome: gut microbiome | host: Homo sapiens | place: Madagascar | study: EMG produced TPA metagenomics assembly of the PRJNA485056 data... | reverse complement strand
CCAACTTCGAGAAGCAGAACATCGTGGGCAAGCCTCATCGCATCATCATTCTTGGTGACGAGAAGAATCTCGATATGAAGAGCCTGGAGAAGATTGCGCCAATCAAGCGCCTCTCTCAGGAAGAGATCTTCGGCTATTAAATAGGAAAAAGAATATATTGAATATTTCAACAGTTTTTAAATAACAAAAAACATTATGGCAAAAACTCCAGATTTTAAGTATGCTCCAATGTTCCAGATTGGAGAGGACAAGACAGAGTATCGCCTTATCTCTAAGGAAGGCGTAAGCACAGCAGAGTTCGAGGGTAAGACTATCCTCAAGGTTTCTAAGGAAGCTCTTACTTTGCTGGCACAGCAGGGTTTCCACGACGTAGAGTTCAAGCTCCGTCGTGAGCACAACCTCCAGGTGGCTAAGATTCTCAGCGACCCAGAGGCTTCAGAGAACGACAAGTACGTAGCTCTCCAGTTCCTCCGCAATGCAGAGACTGCCGTTAAGGGCATCCTCCCATTCTGCCAGGATACAGGTACTGCTATCATCCACGGTGAGAAGGGTCAGCGTGTATGGACCGACTTCGAGGACGAAGAGGCTCTGAGCCTGGGTGTTTACAACACCTTTACACAGGACAACCTGCGTTACTCTCAGAACGCTCCTCTCAATATGTATGATGAGGTGAACACCCGTTGCAACCTGCCTGCTCAGATTGATATCGAGGCTACAGAGGGCGACGAGTACCGCTTCGTGATGGTAGCTAAGGGTGGTGGCTCTGCCAACAAGACTTACTTCTACCCTATGACCAAGGCTACTATCCAGAACGAGGGTACACTGCTCCCATTCCTTGTAGAAAAGATGAAGAGTCTGGGTACAGCTGCATGTCCTCCTTACCACATCGCATTCGTTATCGGTGGTACTTCAGCTGAGAAGAACCTCCTCACCGTGAAGTTGGCTTCTATCAAGTACTACGACGAGTTGCCTACAACAGGTGATGAGACCGGTCGTGCTTTCCGTGACATCGACTTGGAGAACAAGCTCCTCGAAGAGGCTCACAAGATTGGTCTGGGTGCACAGTTTGGCGGTAAGTATCTGGCTCACGATATCCGTGTCATCCGTCTGCCTCGTCACGGCGCAAGCTGCCCTATCGGTATGGGTGTAAGCTGCTCTGCCGACCGCAACATCAAGGCTAAGATCAACAAGGACGGTATCTGGTTGGAGAAGATGGACGAGAACCCAACAGAGTTGATTCCAGAGGAGCTCCGCAACCCAGGTGAGGGAACCAAGGGTATCGAGATCGACCTCGACAAGGGTATCGACGCAGTTCGTGCTGAGTTGAGCAAGTATCCTGTAAGCACCCGTGTAAACCTGAAGGGTACCATCATCGTGGCTCGTGACATCGCTCACGCTAAGCTCAAGGCTCGCTTGGATGCTGGCGAGGAGATGCCAGAGTACTTCAAGAACCACCCTATCCTCTATGCTGGTCCAGCCAAGACTCCAGAGGGCTATCCATGTGGATCTATGGGACCTACCACAGCCAACCGTATGGACCCATACGTAGATGAGTTCCAGGATCACGGCGCTAGCCTGGTAATGATTGCCAAGGGTAACCGTGGCGATGTTGTTACAGAGGCTTGCAAGAAGCACGGTGGTTTCTACCTCGGTACTATCGGTGGTGTAGCTGCTGTTCTCTCTAAGAGTTCTATCAAGAGCATCGAGTGCGTAGAGTACCCAGAGCTCGGTATGGAGGCTATCTGGAAGATTACCGTAGAGGACTTCCCTGCATTCATCCTCGTAGATGACAAGGGCAACGACTTCTTCAAGCAGTTGAAGCCTTGGACTCCTTGCAAGGAATGCCAGAAGTAATGGCATAAAAATCATGATATTAAAAAAAGCTCAGGGCTATCAGCCTTGAGCTTTTTTTTGTGTGTCGGGCATGACACTAACCTAGTAGTCTGTAAAGTCTAAAAGTTGAATAAAGACCACTCATGCCCATAGGGGTACTGAGTAGTTACATTATTTTTTATATAAATAATATTCTGCTCCATTCATATATTGATAATATAACAAGCCTAGCTCTTTCGACCAAACAAATTGCTCAACAGAATCTGGTTCTTCTAATTTCCCCAAAATTGAATTTTTGCTATTTATCAGCAAGCATTCCTTTATTTCTCTTCCCATTTTTTTGAAGATTGTGTAATCTTTTTGAGAGAGAGAATATTCGTTGATACAAAATCTATTACCAAATACAAATGACTGTTTGACAGGTTCGCTCTGTTCTGTTTTTGTAATAATATATGTCCCTCTGATAGATGCATCCTTATGCTTAATGACATACTCTATATAGCCACCTGCGTAATACTCAGCTGAAGCTTCACTTCTAATAAAAGGCCACAAAGAATTATAGATATCTTTATCCACAACAAACATCGTGTCAGTTTCTTTTGTTGTGGTATTCATAAAAATGACAGTATCATTAGGGGCATATATACTCAATAATGAAATATCTTTTGCCCCCATATGTGTTATAACTCTATATGAACACATATAAAGTAACCCTACAATAATGAAAATTGAATATTTTATCTTCTTCATTTTGCTAAAAATATCTATTGTGTTTCTTTAAATACTTAACAATTGTTGCTATAGAATGTGAATCCAATGGATTTTTTATTCCTATAGGAAGCATCACAGTACTTCCTGGTGCATGCATATACAAATTGTCTTGAAGATTATTTACAGGGTCTCCACCAACATAAACATCCCCGAACTTTACTCCACTTGTTCTATAATTTACGATTTTATTAGAGGTACTTAAATTGTTAAAAATCTTCGTAAACTTGCTGACTGATGTAGGATTAAAGGTAATGGCAGCTCGATCTGTGGCCATGCTTGCAGCAGCAGCTTCTCCTCCTCCTAAGGAGTGACCTACGAATGTTAGTTCTTTTCCTTTTAACTCTTCTGAAAGAACTTTGGCATTTGATATAGCTGTGGCATATTGAGGAGAAACCCCAAAAACTTGCGCAATGTCTTCAGCTGCATCTTGTATAGAGTTTGTTCCCGCATAAATGTAGGCGTATTCAATTTTTCCTCCTACTTTGCGTTCAAACAGTTCCGTTTGAAGTCCATGTTGTAAAACGCCTGTGTAATTTTTTTGAATTGAGGTGTTATAATTCGAAAGTGTCCATCCAAACGAACTTAATTCTTTCAAACATTGGTCATAGTTACCTTTATCACGATATACACATTGAGCCATTAGGGCCGCTTCATATGCAGAAGGTCTTTCTCCATTTTTATCAACAAATCTAATTGGATTATTTAAGCAATAAGCATAAGGACTGATAGAATAATACTTCTCCGCCAATGGATCCATTGTGGAAAACCTAATGCCATCATAGAATCTAGCCCCATAATCATATAAGAATAGCCCCTGTAATGACTCCAGTTCTTTTCCATTGTAGAAATATCTTTGGAAGTCTACATCCTGGTCTGAATTTAGAATGCTTCCGAAAGGATAGTAGCTTATCCATTGTATGGCTTCATCATTTTTGGCATTATATATGACTCGATTGGAACCTTGATAATCTTTGACATAATGATAAAAAAGTGGCGATGAAGTATGTTTGTAAGACATGTATCCACCATCAAAAAAGGCTGTTTCCAAGTTGGTGTCATCAAACACGGCCTCTCCACAATAGTTTGTGATAATCGCTTTGTCGCCAATACTTGGAGTGTGCTTTACTTGAAGCTTTTCGCCCGTAGCACTGTAAATATATTCTGTCTTGCCGCCTCCCTTGAAGCTTATGCTTTTAGGCATTCCTATTTCGTTATAAGAGATAGAGTCTATATTTTTGTTTAAATTCTTTGTCATATTGCCATTTTCATCATAGGCGTATTCTGTCTCTAAGTCTACGTTATCACTAAAGAATACATGACTTGCATATGATGTTTGTGCTACATGATTGTCTGCTTTGTATAACTGATTGCCAATGTATTCATAAGCAATGTCATCGCCTAATCCCCATTGCCCATTGTCCAATAACCTGTTACGTTGTAATGAGAGAATATTTCCCATACTGTCATAATCATAGTTTGAGGTATATTTATTTGATGGAGTAGTACCGCTATAATACTTCGCCTTGGTGAGTCTTGATAGCTTGTCATATTCGTAGGAGTAGCCTTCCTGGTACGGTGCAATCTCCCAGCTATGAGCAGAAATGTTGCCATTATAAGACGACTTTGACTCATAAGGATTGCTATTATAATATAATTTTTCCGAGAAAATTGGTGATGAAATGCCTGTGAGTTGCGAACGCACATTATAGCTATACGTAGTATTGAGCGCAGCGGCTCCTGTCCGAGAATCATTCACTAAACGGCCAAGCTCGTCATATTGATTGTCGGCAATGGTTAGATGTTTTCTGGAATTCACTACTACATTTTCTCTGAGAAGCCTACCTTGAATGTCATAGTGATATTCATACCTAAATGTTGCAAATGGACCACACTCCACGTATCTTTTTAGGGGCTGCCCATTAAAATTATATGAAATCTGCTCTAGATTATAACCTGCAAGATGATTGGACTTCATTGTTCCATTTGTCAATCCTCTATAGTCATAAGCGTATATATGTGTATCATATTCAAAAGGAAAGAATTCCTTTTTTAAACGCAATGCTTTCATGCCAACCAACTTTCCTTGGTATATGTTAGAGCCACTTAGACCAAGTATACCTATAGGTAAGTCACAGCCTTTAGCAAAATCGTAATTATCATAATAATAGGTCTTTAATATGGACATAATTCCAGAGTAAGCACTAGTAGAGCATTGATAACCATTTGTAAATTCATCCTTTCCATCATAAAAGACTGTGGAATTTTTCAAGTCAGTTTCTGCTGTTGTGATTCCTGTTAAGCACTCACGACCATGTACATCGTAAAGATGGAAAGTCTTTTCTCCATCTTTGCGCTGGACACCATCTTGCTCAGAAACTAAGCGATCATAATTATCATATTCCATAGTTTTCCATTCTATGCCAGGTAATTTCTTACCAATAAGCCTGTCTTTGGAATCATATTGGTAGAGATAGGCATAAAGATTTATTTGGTCTTCATCAATCTCTCCCTTTGTTATTGATGTTGAAACCATTGCAGGAAGCACAGCTCTCAAAAGTCCATAATCATCATAGACATAGTATGTGTCAACACGTCCTCCCTCATTGTCAAATTGCCTAGAAAGCACTATATTTCCTTGCCTGTCTTTAAATTCTATAGACATGCAATCGTCTTCGTCTTTAGTTAAAACACCCTTTAATGTTCCTGTCTGATATAGACCGTTTGCCTTGATGGAACAATCAAGTCCAGTCTTGTCCAATACTGACAAATGCCAAACTTGGCTATCAGGATTGTTCTGTGTATTTGTGAGATACTGAATGATTTTCTTCTTTCCTCTATTGTGCCAATCTTCTCCTGGTCCTGATATTGCTGCTTCTCGCATCAAAGGCGATGCCTCGTATTCATATACCGAATATGGTTCTGCGTCATTGTTACTACTTACCGAAGCTGCCTCTACATTTTCTTTGTTTACAAAATTACCTATGGCATCTTGAGATACAACTCCATTTAGCCATTCTTTAATTGGCTTATTAAAACAGTTGTACTCTGTATAAGTTGCCCAGTTGTTTTTGTTAGGGCTGGCATTACAATTTACAGTTTCTATAGGTCTGCCAAATCCATCAAAATATGTTATTACTTTGTCTCCTATAAGTCTATCTTGTACTCTATTCTTTATAGACACGACGTAATTTTCATTGGAATTGTTTTTGTGTGATATGCAAGGTGTTGTGTCTGCTGAGTGCACAGATGGGTATGCTGGAGTAAAAGAAGTAGTATCTTCCTTTATGTCGCCAGCAGAACAAGTTAACACAATTGTAGACATATTATTAGTTGTCATATTGGGAAGGCTAAAGAGGTGAATGGGCTCATCAGGCTCCTTCAAGATTCCCAAGAATCCTAGATAGCTTATAGTGTAATCACCCTCCATCAAGTCTATTGTACATTCGTTGTTGCATATCACGGCATCACCAGATTGCTTGAAACCAAAAGGTATGCTATAAGAATAAGGATATTCAACATCTCCCTTTGATTCCTGAGCTAGATTAAGAATCAGTTGATAATCGTTGTTGCCTAATTTCTTGCCATTAACTCCTGGATTATATGTAAAGTTTCTACAATAAAGTGTAAGGCGTTGAACTTCGCCAATGTGAATTTTTATTTTGTTATTGTTGTTTGAAGATGCCCCCATGACATAGCTTAATGTCGCACTAGCAGAGTCAGTTTTGCTAAAGTTCCAAACAGGTTGCGCATCAATAGGGTCCAAGGTATTGCCTGCCAGAACCATCTTATGGCTCAGCATATACAAGAATAAAATCAGGGCAATTCTATATGAAATATTGTCTATCATAAGTCTTTGCTATTTTTGATAATGATAATCGTATGACTCTAAGATCTGTTTGCTCCCTTTAAAGAAATACTTTTCCCTTAATCGTCCTAAGAAGTCGTACTTGAAATAATTGGTGAAACCAGAGATGTCTGTTAGCGAACGAAGTTGCATATTGCCATCATATTGATATATTGTAGACTGCATCGTTGGTATTTTTCTTCTCACTCCCAATATTTTCTGATAATCCAATTGGTTCAATGGAAGTCTAGAAAATGTCTCAGGTGCTGTGCCTAGTAAGATTTGCATCCTATGATAGGCAACATTGTCGAATCTTGCAATCTGCCTTTGCCCATAATGCCCCCATAGCAAGATGGATGTTCTTCCGTCTTGTGTTATCTCCAGAGGATTCCCGAAATCATCGGTTTTAGTTATGAAATATTCTTCTCGATAATTACTCTTGTCTCTGCCATAACGCTTACTTCTAATATAAGGAATGCCATTTTTATTCCCATATACATTCTCTTCATAATGAAACTTGCCATTTTTGCTTGTCTGCATTGATACCAATGGTGATAATATATGCTTGTCTGACATCCATTTATAGTTGCTGACATCAGCGGGATATGTATAGCTTTTCACAATCCAGTTGTTATCACTACATAATGTACTGTCTTTGGTCAAAAGTTTGGAAGAGTTATATGTATAAGTGCAAGTTTCCGAGTATGTTCCTCCGTCATAATTTTCTGTTATGATTTTCTTCGTTGGCAAATAGGCGCATAATCTTGTCCCATATACAATACCTGCAAGAAGATTTTCCTTGGAAATAGCAGGATAACCTCCAGTTACCTTAGAATAAGAGAAGAGATTCTCGCTGAGCATCAACTGCTCATTATCATTTACGCGTGTATAAGCCGTTTTTTCGGTTCTCAACAACTTGCCTTCCTTAGAATAGTATTCTTTTGAAAGCAACTTTCCACGCTCGAAAGAACGGCTACTGAATGCTGCCAATGGCGTATGAGCCAAGCCTTCTGTTGAATAGTAACAATCAACATCCTTATGGGTATTCCCCCAAATGTCGGTATCGTAATTGGAATACCGATACTTAATGTAGCCTTGCGAAACGTTAGCGGAGTCAAGAGTTTCCTCTATCACACAAGAATAGCTCACGTCAGGAGAATTATAATTGGTTATATCTGGGAACATGCCTCCTTCAGAGGCTTGCACATAAGTCAAGTCTCCTTGCTGTATACTATATTTTATACATGGGCGTCCCTTAGAGATACCACTACTCTTATAATCAGCGTCTCCGATGTTTTCTTTATAATGGTAACGTGTTATACTAGTTGTTGCTCCATCTTTATCAATATTCTGGATCTCCTTAATTCTTAATCCTCCAGAAGGATTCCAAGAATGATTCAATATGCTGTGGGACTTGTCGCTTACAACTTTTGAGTAAGAGTTATATTCGTAGTCAAAATTAGAGCGTCCTCCAGTTGGGTAACAAATAGAACTCAGAACACCTTTCTTCATGTAAATTACGTTTGGAAGGTGTATGCCAAAACTAGGAGTGGCAGTTATTGAATTTGTACCACCACGATAATACCCCCATGAATCAACTTTTGATATGCCATAAGCCACTTGTCCTTTATCTTGTGAGATATAACGGAATTTATACTCTGGTACACTGACGGTATCTGGCAGTTCTGGTATGTCCAAGACTGTAATGCAATCTTCAGGGTGAGGGGCTTGAATATCACGCTTTATCAAATCGGGAACTCCTTCTCTGAAGGTAACTAACGATAATAGGTTCTCTTGATATAATTTATAATCAAAGTAGATGCTCCTGGATTGCCCACCACAAAGATTTCTTATGGCTATGCGATGCAGGTAATAGTGTTTGAGACTATATGCAATTGCCTTATCCATAGAGAGACTTCCTAGTCCTTCATCTATTTTAAACAGAGTCAAGAACTGATTTTCTGGTCTATCTGATGGAAGATAGATATCTTGGCGATCATATCCTGCTGTATTCCAATATAGACAGTTTGAGTGACGACCAAAATTCGTGGAGTATGCCAAATCCCTCTGGTAATCCAATGTTATGGTTTCATTTTGGGTTGATATACTTTTTAAATTAACAGGATACAATAAAAAACCTGTAAATCCTTTCAAGCCTGTTTGCATAAAAATTTCTTGATTACTAGAATTTCCTTTGTAAACTTCGCTATACTGAGGCATATACTTTATATTTGCCATTACAGGATTTGTGTCGTATGTGAATGAAACGACACGATGAGAGGGGGTTGTAATTTTTGACAGCATCCAAGTCGAAGCTACTAAATCGCTATTGTTTCTTGCATAGTAGGGTATGCTAAATTCCATAGCATTAATGCCACCAAACTCATAACGGCATCCATCGGGAGTTATCAAAGTAAAGCGACCAAAAAAACGCTGATTCGTACTCCGCCAATTCCAGTTGTTTATCGGAATTCTCTTGCTTACATCATCCAAGGACAAAAAATCTGTGGTAGGTACAAATTCTATCTTGATATCTTGGTCAGAAATGACAGCCCATTCTCCGTTGCCTTTATAATAAAAGTTTCCAGAGTAGCCACAGAAGTTAAAACTGAATTCGTCGGCAGCTAATTCATACCAATTTTTATTCCGTTGATTATGACTATTTATTTCTAGATAATTGACAAAATGGGATTGAATGTTACTTTCATCTAATTGTGCTATTTTGTCTGCATGTGCATAATACCCATGCTCTATACCTTGATCATCCATACTCTCATCTGTTCGCCCTCTTACAGAACGGGCTATATAACCACCAGCTTTCAAGCTCCATCCTGCTCCTAACATACCAGGGGCTGTTGTCGGTTTTACAGATGCCAAATGATAGCTCAAAGATATAGGCAATTCATAATCTCCTATTTGAACATTATAAAGTGGTATGGAAATGTCAGGAACTCCTGTATAATGACCGACAGGTATGGTTCCATACTCTCCCAAATTTGACACTTCAGGACCAGATACATTGAATACAGGTTTTATCTGAGCCTTTATGCAAAGACTCAGGCAAAAAACAAGCACTATCAAACCTATTTTCCTTTCCATATTGCTATTTTTATCTGTTAGTAAATTTTTCCGATAATCTTTCCCCATTGACTTCTATATACAGTACGTATTGCCCATAAGCTAATCCAGAATAGCTTATAGCCATCAGGTTCTCACCTACATTAGATTTTTGTTGCTTCTTTTTGTAGATGATACCCTTAGTATCAGCTAGGATAAAAAGGACATTTGCTGCTTCTGACAATTCGTATTTTATCAGCAAGGATGCCTCTTCCTTATTTTGGACAATACTATATTTTGAGACAACGCTCTTTGTACTTCCCGTATTGTCATTTTCAGAAACTTGTAAGCGTATAGCTTCATTTTCAGTATCAGGCATTGAATTTTGTTCGTCTATAGGACAAAAAAATGTATAAGAATTTTGAAGTATGCCCCTCTCATTTTTCAATGTATAATGCTCAAGTATAGGATAACGGTACCCTTTGGCATACCAACGAAGCTCTATCTCCGTAACAAAAGATTCAGTGGAATGGAGTTTGTAAAGAATACTATCCGTCGTAAATTGGGGAAGAGTATTTGAATATAATGTATCTTGTGATAAATATTTGACGACATATCGCCTAGACGTAAGCAATCTAGAAACATCATTCAGGGTATCTCCGTTGAAGACAATTTGATCATATCCAACAATTTTGGTTTGATAATCGCCAAATTTTCGATAGGGTAATCTCTTGCAGTATATGCCTATTCCATTAAATAAACCGTAGATACTGTCTTGGGACAAAAATATGCATGGTAGCCATTTCTCGGGCATATCATAATTGCACTTAGACAACTTGTTCTCATCACCCACTAATAACATACCATTTTCTTCAACCCTAAAATAACGTCTTGAAGAATTCTCTATGCTCATCAAAGCTGATAGAGTATCAGTAGAAGGCATGATAGTTTGACTTATTTTTTTCTTAGACAGGAGTCTGTCATCTATGCATATCTGCAATTTTGATTTATTTAAGTCAAGGTCAGAAATGTCAATTTCTTCCTTTGTCAGTTGATCATCTATCCGATAATAATTCGCTTTTGTCAGAACACTCGCAGATTGCGGGTAGCAATAAGTTGCCACCAACAATAATGCCAAAAATAGTAATACCTGCTTCATAAGCCTAAATTATTGAATAATACCCTACAAAGATAGAAAAATAATTCTTATGCCTTATAATATTAGCTTTAAATTTATCTTTATTTAACGAAAAATCATCAATTCGTAACTACTCAGCACCCATAGAAGCACCCCTATGGGTAGGGTGTTAAAAATCCGAATCAAAAATCTGTTTCATCTGAAAATAAAGACATATTTATACCGCATAATTTTGCTGATACCATTTTTTTTCGTAACTTTGCCAAAAATTCAATAAAAAGCAACAATATGAAATATCCTATAGGAATACAAGATTTTGGAAAAATCAGAAATGACAATTATGTCTATCTTGACAAGACAGAATTGATTTATGATTTAGTACACAATGGGAATATATATTTTCTGAGTCGTCCAAGACGATTCGGAAAGTCATTGTTGATTTCTACCCTGGAATGCTACTTCCAAGGAAAGAAAGAACTGTTTAAAGGACTTGCCATCGAACAGTTAGAAAAAGAATGGAAACAATATCCTGTGTTCCATATAGATTTCAACGGCAAGGATTTCACACAAGCAGGCGAATTGGAAAAAACCTTGCAGACTTTTGTTGAAACCCACGAACTAATTTATGGTAGAGCCCCTTTGGCCAACACCTTGGGAGACCGTTTCATGGCTGTTCTGAAAGCTGCTCACGAAAAGACAGGACTGGGTGCCGTTGTCCTGATCGATGAATATGACAAGCCTTTACTGGATGTTTTGGACACAGGGTTAAAGACCTTCGATTCTGAAGGCAACGAACGATTACTGGAAGACCGGCATCGTGAAATCATGAAAGGTTTCTACAGTGTCTTCAAGGCTGCTGACAGAGATTTGAAATTCGTGCTATTAACTGGTGTCACCAAGTTCTCGCAAGTAAGCGTATTCAGCGGTTTCAACCAGCCTGACGACATCAGCATGGACGACCGCTACGAGGCTCTTTGCGGCATCACGGAAGAAGAGCTATATTCTGTCTTTGATGAGCAAATCAAGGCAATGGCTGAAAGATATAAAGTATCTAAGGATGAGATGAAATATCGGCTCAAGCGCAAATATGATGGTTACCATTTCAGTCCAAGCATGCTCGACATCTACAATCCTTTCAGTATATTGAACTCACTGAGCAAGAAAATTCTGAGTGATTTCTGGTTCCGTACAGGTTCGCCTACTTATCTGGTCCGCTTATTGGCTCACTTCGACGAAAACCTCAATGAACTGACAGGGAAATTTTATCCTACCAGCAGTTTTATAGATTACAAGGCAGATACAGAGGCTCCCCTACCAATGATTTACCAGAGTGGTTATCTCACCATTAAGGATTGGAATATGGATACCGATTTCTATCTTTTGGATTTTCCAAACGATGAGGTAAAAGCTGCTTTCGTAACCATGGTGGCAGCCAACTATCTGAAGCCAAAGAATCATGCCCGACACACATAAAAAAGCTCAGGGCTATCAGCCTTGAGCTTTTTTCGTATATATATCATTCGTATATATATAATATGTAGATGTCATTGGAACATCATCTCATAAACCTACTATAGATATCAAAGTAGATATCCACCCACCCCTCGTTGATAAGCGCCGCCAAATCACGTGCCACATCCTGGTGGGCATCTATGAAATTCACCAGGTCGGGATTATATCGGGTTCCGGCATCCCTTCTGAATTCTTCCATCACCCTATCAAAGTTCTTTCCGCTCTTGTAATTGCGACCAATGCGTTCGGTGGCAGCCTGCATGCAGTCGCTCAGGGTGATGATGTCTATCAGGATTCGCTTAGGCGACTTTGTGTTGTCGAAATCCTTCGGATAACCACCCTTGCCATTATACCATTTATGGTGACCCAGAGTGGTATCACGAAACTTCTCATAAAGCGAAGGGGCTATCTTCAGCAGTTCGGCACCCAGAGCAGGATGCTTCTTGATGATAGCAAACTCCTCATCAGTAAGCGGTCGAAAATCGTTGTTCACCACCGAGATGATGGCGTTCTTGCCGATGTCGTGATACATCGCAGCCTCAAAGATAAAGTCCATGCACTTCTTGGTATCCAAAAACACCTTTCCATTTCTCCTTTCACCCAGCACGTCTTTCACCAGTTCGGGTTGATAGGCCAGGATACCCTCCATCAGTTTCTGGGCAATCATCGCCACATGCACCGAATGGGCATAGGTGGTAACCTGGGTAGCCACATTCAACTCGTTGAGATAATAGATACGTTCCTTCTCCGTGAGATATTTAATGGCACGTGGATAGGTAGCAAGAATATTCAGATACTTCACATACGTATTATCAGCCTGCTGGTCCTGGCGAAGATGATAGATGGTAACAATAGCCTCGCACATCTTCTTCACCGCAGCCCGCTTCTTGCGATAAGGAACATCCGCCACGTCATTCAGATAGAAGTAATTCATAAAAGGCATCAGCACCTTCTGCAGTTCCTTGCTATCATAGCGCTTGTCATAGATATTCTTCATCACTTCCCTGTTGTATTTCCTTCTCACCATATTCATGGCCTCCTTCGCCGTAATCTGTCCCAGCATCATCTGCATCACCAGGGTGCGGGAGTAAGAGAGACCCGACAGATGTGGGTCGGCAAGATTCCGGGCCACGATGATCCGCATCAGGGAGTCGGCATGCTGCTTTTCCAGGATGGTGGTATCGGCAAGATACACATTGCGCACCAGGCTTTCTTCGGCATGCTCTACCTTTTCCTGCTGACGCTGGTAATCTTTTTCGCGCATAATCAGATAGGTATGGGGCAAGCGGAGCAGAATTTTGTGTTCTTCTACCAGAGCACGGAACTCCGCTACGGTCTGCATCTTGTAATATAGCCAGTTGGTAACCGTCAGGTTATCCAACGCCACAAGACAAGACTCCACGTAATTAGGCGAGCGGAACCGGTCTTCCCGAATAGAACGCTTCAGATAGTGATAAGACTGGTGCAGAACCAGGGAATCCTTACCAAGAGTAAAGATTTCATACAGGAATTCACCCTTGAAGACATCTACCAGTCCGGCATAGTTCTTCGAATCCGGGCATCTTCCGCTGCCATAATATTCCAAGAGGATATCGCAGAGCTGGTTGCCCCAAAAGGGGTCTATCTTTCCATCAGCATACAGTTTCTGCAAACCGCTGCACAAATTCCGATACGCCTCGTGGGGAATCAGTTTCTTATCCTGCTTGAAATAATCGGTCATGGAGGATATGATTTTCTTGTTGACCGCAAAGAGCTGTGCATTCTTCAATGCCCGATGCTTGAAGAAGTTGATCCAAGCCACATGGTCCTTGATCAGGAAGATGCTGTCGTTGTACCGGTTGTAGGTACGGCGATTCTTTTCCAAGATGCGGAAACATTTCTCGAAATCAGGAATTTCTGGATTTTCAGAACTTGCAGGAATGCCCGAAACACAAGAACTGTCAGAACGCACTTGTGCCTGGCAAATATCCGCGATACCTGCCAAGCACAATATGATTATCATGATTACCTGTTTCAAATTTCAATAACTTCGTTTTCTTTTTACTATCATATTCAAATAATAGGCAAAATTATCGAATTTATTCCAAGTAACCAACTATTTTTGTTTTATTTCACAATTTATTATTTAGTGTATTCCTCAGGGATAACCGGCATCGCACCGTTCTGGGTGCAAACGTAGGCACTCACCTTAACGGCAAGCTCATGAGCCTCCTGGATGGTCTTGCCCTTCAGGATGCTGGCGCAGAAAGTACCGGTGAAGCTATCACCTGCACCTACGGTATCAGCCACCTCAACCTTTGGAGTCTCCTGGAATGACTTCACACCTGGAGCGAATACATAGCTGCCGTTTACACCGCAGGTCAACACGAGCATATCGAGATTGTACTTGCCGAGAATCAACCAGCACTTGTTCTCGATATCCAAGCCAGGATAACCGAAGAGACGACCGATGGTAATCAACTCCTCATCGTTAATCTTCAACACATTGCAGCGCTTCAAGCTCTCGGTAATCACCTCTGGAGTATAGAAGTTCTGACGGAGATTGATGTCGAAAATCTTCAGACAATCCTCTGGAGTATGATCGAGGAACTGATAGATGGTCTTGCGGCTAACCTCACTGCGCTGAGCCAGAGAGCCCCAGCATACAGCACCAGCATTGGCAGCAATCTCCCTGATATCACTGGTGAACGGGATATTATCCCAGGCTACACCCTGCTTGATATCGTAAGTAGGAACGCCATCCTTGTCGAGCTGCACCTGAACGGTACCAGTAGGGAAATCTACCTCAGGCATCACATACTTGAGCTTCTTCTCATCAAGCAGACGGAGAGCTGTATCGCCCAATGCATCCTTACCCACAGCACTGACGGCTACAGAATGCAGACCATGCTGGCCAGCGTGGTAAGCGAAGTTGGCAGGAGCACCGCCGAGTTGAGAACCAGTAGGGAGAACGTCAAAGAGAATCTCACCCAAACCTACACAATATTTTGTATCTAAATTCTTTGTTTCCATAATTACACCTTATTATATATATACGTTATAAACGATAGTGAACGTTTTTTATTATGCTTGCAATGATAACTTGCAGATGATAACCTGCGGATTATAACTTGCGGATATAAGTAAAGAGATAAACTACACCTACTGCCATGACAGCCACGGCACCTACCTGACCGAAGGTATCGCTGGCGAATCCCATGAACAATGGGAAGATGGTACCACCGAAAAGACCCATGATCATCAATCCACTCACCTCATTCTTCTTCTCTGGCAAAGCAAGCAGCGCCTGAGAGAAAATCATGGAGAAGACGTTGGAGTTGCCATATCCTACCAAAGCGATGGCAATATAAAGCATTTCCCTGCTCGTACCTATAAACATACATACCATACTCAAAGCCATCATCACAACGCTGATGACAAAGAAAGTGCGGGTCTTCATCATGCGAAGGAAAGCAGTACCTGTGAAACATCCGATGGTACGGAAGATGAAGTAAAGCGATGTGGCGAAGGCAGCATCATTCAGGGTCCATCCCAAACGCTCCATCAGAAGTTTTGGAGCTGTGGTGTTGGTACCTACATCGATACCCACATGGCACATAATACCGATGAATGAAAGCAATACGATAGGTTTGCCGAGCAACTTGAAGCAATCGCTGAAACCAGATGCATTACCGCTATCCTTCTCTTCTTCGATAGGAGTTCCTGCCAGGAAGAAGGTAGCTGCAATTCCGATAATCATATAGATTGGGAAGAGAATGC
>ERZ1034901.1535-NODE-1535-length-15946-cov-19.613177_pt1 | contig 15946 bp, 15 predicted proteins | sample MGYA00520628_ERZ1034901 | MGnify/ENA primary metagenome ERZ1034901 (study PRJEB33766, sample SAMN09781783) | gut metagenome | biome: gut microbiome | host: Homo sapiens | place: Madagascar | study: EMG produced TPA metagenomics assembly of the PRJNA485056 data... | reverse complement strand
TGGTGCCTCAAGACGAAGAAATAAGGGCTAGCGGGCGGTAAGGCACCACGCCCGCCCGGCTGGAACGGTTGCTGAGCTCGGGGACGTGGTGCCCCAAGACGAAGAAACAAGGGTTAGCGGGAGGTGAGGCACCACGCCCGCCCGGCTGGAACGGTTGCTGAGCTCGGGGACGTGGTGCCCCAAGACGAAGAAACAAGGGTTAGCGGGAGGTGAGGCACCACGCCCGCCCGGCGGGAACGGCTGCTGAGCTCGGGGACGTGGTGCCTCAAGACGGAGAAACAAGGGCTAGCGGGCGGTGAGGCACCACGCCCGCCCGGCTGGAACGGTTGCTGTGCTCAGGGACGTGGTGCCTCAAGACGAAGAAATAAGGGCTAGCGGGCGGTAAGGCACCACGCCCGCAAGTCGCCCCGGCTCGCGCCACGCCCGCTCATACGGAAGTTTATAAACTTCCGTATGATAATAAAAGTGTACTGAAGGGGAATTTTTTCTGTGGCATAATACTTTCACCGGAAAGGAATCAGCGCTGCAATACCGGAAATAATATGAAAGGAGATGCAATATGAAAAGAACAATCCGTGTTCGGATTGCCGGCAGGAATCCGGAGTTATCCGGGTTCCTCAGATTCCTGGGATTCTTGATCCTTTTGTTTCTCATGTTGTCTCGGCTGGGAACCGCGTTCCCGGCGGAAGCGGCCACCTCGTCCCCATCAGCCTATACATACGAGGATTGGAAGCATTCCCTGGACCGGGTAGCCGAGAATCTGGAGAAGGACGGATTTCACTACAGCGTAAACGGAGGGAAGGGATCTTACCGGAAAAGCAAAGGGAAGCGGCGCGTGACCAACTGTGCTATCTACGTATCCTGGGCACTCCAGGATGCGGGAATTATCAAGAAGGGGCAGGTTTTCTGGATTGATAAAGGAGGTGCCATTCGAGGAAAGCGGAAAACCTGCATTACGAAAAACAATAAGCTGAAGATACTTCATCCCCACAAAAAAGCGAAGCATGCCGGCCTCAAGAAAGGAGATATTTGCGGCTGGGACAGCCATATCCATACGGCGGTGTATGCGGGAAGAGATGCCAAAGGCCGAACTTTGTGGTACTCCGCCGGCCGAGACGGAGGGGTGAAGAAGAACGGAAAGTGGTATTTTAAAGCCGGTAAAACCAAAGCGAAGGTGCGGGCGGCCCGATATGACGGAAAAATCGCCACGGTGATTCGCATTCGAAATTTAAAGGCTGCCACGGTAAAAAAAACCAAAAAAGCAAAAGGGAAGTCGAAGCCGGTGTCCGCAGTAAAAGCAGACGAAGAATTAAACCCTTCGGACGAAACTTCCGAGGTGGAATTTGAAGAAATCATCCCGGAATACGAAGCGGAAGAGGAGGTGAGCGAACCGGAAGACGGCGGACCGGCAGAGTCGACGGATTCGCCGGATGCATCAGAAACGAATCCGGACGCATCAGAATCGAAACCGGAAGACACAGCAGAAAATGTAATCAGTGGGGGCGAGACTTCCGATGAGCCTCGGGATTTTGAGACGGAGGAAAACGATCCGGAGGATGAGGACGGTGCAACGGTGGATGACTCCGCCAACGATACCATTCTGGATCTGGACAAGAACGAGGTCATTTCCGTAAAAGACGGAACGCGGAAGAAAATCCAAGACGGCTGCGAGGAAAGCCGGGATCCCGATAATCCGGACACGAAAAGGAGGGACACCAACAATCCGGACACGGAAAGCCGGGACACCAAAGGAGAGGCAAATAAAGTTCGAAGAATCGATACCCCGGAAACCGGCGACGATGGTTTTGCGGTGGCCATGGTGCTGCTGATCCTCAGCTGCAGCGGACTTCTGGTAATGGCACATCGCCGAAACCCGGAAAGTTGACCCTGCGGAAACATCTGTGGTATTCTGTATAGCAGTTTAAAAATACGTATCACAGATGGGAGAAAACAGTGAGATTATTTATATTACGACATGGACAAACGGATCTGAACCTGGCCCGGAAGGTGCAGGGGCACATGGATGTGGACCTGAACGCCACCGGCATTGAACAGGCAGAGGATTTGGCAAAGGTGGTTCGGGAGAAAAACCTTCGTTTCGATGCAATCTATTGCAGCCCGCTGAGAAGGGCGCTGGATACCTGCGAAATCGTTACCGGACAGAGCCGAGACACGTTTCACGTGGATGATCGAATCGAGGAATTTGATTTCGGCGAGCTGGAAGGCTATGCCTACCGGGAGCTTCCCGGAGAGTCGCAGAAATTCTTTTCCGCACCGGATGAATTTCAGCCGGCGGGGAGAGGGGAGACTTTTCAACATCTGATTCAGCGGATAACGGACTTTTTGGAAGAACTGAAGACCCGGGAACAAGGAAATGTGCTGGTGGCGTCCCACGGAACGGCCATTCACGCCATGCTCCTCTATTTCCGGCACAAGGAGCTGAAAAATTTCTGGGATGAGGATGTGCACAACTGCGATCTGATGATTGTGGACTGCATCGATGGCGAATACGTCGTCCGAGATGAGAAAATTGCGGTAGAGAAAAAAGAAACCGGTTACCTCTAAAGGGTAACCGGTTCGTAATCGAATCGCTTGATGGACTTATCCTCTTCAATCCGATAGACATGGTATTCCTCCGGGACCAACTCTGTCCCTTCCAGGAATACCTTTTTTGATTTGTCGAATTTCTCCGGTTCCACCCGAACGGCAATTCCGCAGCTGGTGGAGATGTGCCGAGGCACCGGCATGATGGTGCAGCCCACCGGTTTCAGCAGCTTCTCGGTGGAAATGGCTCCGTGAGTGGATTCGAAAGTGTACAGGTAAAAAGTATCCGTCATGAACACCACCCTTTCCTACAGAGTGATAACCTTGGAAACTTCCTGCATTGCACCCAGGATGTCATACATGTTGCTGACGGTTCCAACCTTGCAGTCATCCTTGATTCCGAAGAAGTTCAGGCAAGTGCCGCATACCAGAACCTTGGTTCCCTTCTCAATCAGGGTGTTCAGGTTCTCAACAATCTGAGGCTCTACACCGGTGGTCAGCTTTACGCCGCCGTTCATGAAGAGCACGTAGGTCGGGATGTTTTCGCTCTCGGACAGGGTGAAGATGGCCATCTTTGCCAGGTTCATTCCCAGTTCTGCATCGCCGCTTCCCAGACCTTCCTTGTTGAAGAATACCGCGTAGCTTCCTTCGTCAAAGCCGTGGGCGGATTCCGGAATATTGCCGTCGCCATCCGCAAATGTAGCAACGAACTTCTCCCCTTCCGGTGTAACGGTGATTTCTCTTCCATATGTTTTTCCCAGGCGGGACAGGTTGTCAATCTGAGTCTGACCATCTACCAGAATGGACAGATCCTGAGTGCCGTTGTCCAGCTCTTTCTTCGCCATGATTACAGGAATTGGGCATGCTTTGCCTGCAGCATCTAATCTCATAATGAATTCCTCCTATTATTAAACATAAATATACAAGTAAATAGTATCACCAAATCCCGTTTTTTCAAATAGAAAAATCTTATAAAAGAAAATTCGTCACGCGAAAGTTTCCGGCGGGACCGAAAGGGAAACTCCGTCCCGATGAATTTCCCGTAAGACTTCACAGAATGAGAATAATGTTGTAGAATTATTTATCATTGAATATATCAATAAGGAGAAGCAGATATGAAAGAATTTATCATTGAAATGGAAAACGGCGGCGTAATGGAAGGGGAACTGTACGAAGACATCGCACCGAAGACGGTGGAGAACTTCGAGTCCCTGATTGAAAAGAAGTTCTACGACGGACTGATTTTCCATCGTGTCATTCCGGGATTCATGATTCAGGGCGGATGCCCGAACGGAAACGGCATGGGCGGCCCGGGATATACCATTCCGGGAGAGTTCAACTCCAACGGTTTTAAGAACGACCTGAAGCACACTCGAGGCGTTCTCTCCATGGCAAGAGCGATGGACCCGAATTCCGGCGGATCCCAGTTCTTCATCATGGTAGCGGATGCACCGCATCTGGACGGAGATTATGCCGCATTCGGAAAGATTACCAAGGGTATGGAAGTGGCGGATGCCATCGTGAACACCAAGCGGGATCCGTGGATGGACAAGCCGCTGGAAGATCAGAAAATCAAGAGCATTCGCATGAAGTAAGGCCGAGGACGGCAGGAAAAGAAAGGGAAGAGAGAGCAGTATGCAGCAGGAACGAAATATCATCGTAATTGGACATAAGAATCCGGATACGGATTCCATCTGCTCCGCTATCGCATATGCACATTTGAAAAACATGACCACCCACAGTCATCACTACGTTCCGATGCGGGCGGGAGAAATCAGTCAGGAGACCATGTACGTACTGGACCGCTTCAACATGCGGGTTCCGAATTACTTGGGCGATATCGGTGCTCAGGTATGCGACATGGAAATTCGCCGCACGCCCGGGGCGTCCAAGGATATGACCATCAAGCAGGCATGGGATTTCATGGCACAGACGGATGCGGTGACACTTGCGGTGACGGAAGAGGACCGGGTCATCGGACTGATCACCAAGGGAGACATCGCCCAGACCTTTATGGAGGCAGAGGACAGTCTGTTCCTGTCTCGCATGAAGCCGCGGTACCGGGATATTGCGGATACCGTGAAGGGCACCATCGTGGTGGGCGATGGCGACGACCGCTTTGAAGAAGGCAAGGTATTGGTGGGTGCGGCCATGGTGGAGCGCATGCAGGAGCACATCGAGCCGGGAGATCTGATGCTCATGGTAGACCGGGTGGAAAACCAGATCGGCGCTCTGGAGAAGGGGGCGAAAGTACTGATTCTCTGTCTGGGAGCCAAGGCCAGCGAAGGAGTTATCGCGAAGGCCCGGGCAGAAAAGGCGGTCATCATCGAGACATCGCTGGATACTTTTGCGGTTTGCATGGAAATCCACAAAAGCGTTCCCCTGGAATCTTTCATGCTAAAAGAAGACATCATGACGTTCCGGATGGACGACTATACAGACAAGGTGCGGGCGGTCATGGCGTCCACCCGCCACAGAGCTTTTCCGGTGGTGGATTCCAACGATTGTTACGTGGGAACCATCTCCCGCCGGAACCTGCTGGGAATCCAGAAGAAGCGAGTGATTCTGGTGGATCACAACGAGACATCACAGGCCGTGGACAACATCAACGAGGCGGAGGTTCTGGAAATTGTGGACCATCACCGCCTGGGCACCCTGCAGACCCTGCAGCCAATCTACTTCGTCAATCAGCCGGTGGGCTGTACGGCGACGATTCTGTACGAGATGTTCGTGGAGAAGGGAATTGAGATTGGATCATCCATTGCCGGACTGCTTTGCGCGGCGGTAATTTCGGACACGCTGATGTTCCGATCTCCGACCTGCACGCTGAAGGACAAGATGGCGGCAGGTGCGCTGGCGCTGCTGGCGGACATCGATATTGAAGCTTTTGCCACGGAAATGTTCGAAGCGGGCTCGGATCTGGGCAACAAGTCGGAAGAGGAAATCTTCTATCAGGATTACAAGAAGTTCACTTTCGGAAACACCAGCTTCGGCGTGGGTCAGATCAGTTCCATGAGTGCGGACGAGCTTCAGGAAATCAAGAAGCGGATTCAGCCGCTGCTTCGCCACGAGTGCGGAAAGAACGGCGTGTCCATGGTCTTCTTCCTGCTGACGGATATTCGGAACTCCTCGTCGGAAATGCTGTACGCCGGTGACCGAGCAGAGGAGCTGGCGGACATCGCCTTTAAGGATGCGCCGAAGAGCGACGGAAGCTATTATTTGGAAGGGGTTCTGTCCCGAAAGAAGCAGCTGATTCCGGCATTTATGCGGGCGATTAACTTGATGTAAAAGGGCTGTGAAAAGTTTTCAAAATACGCAAAAGAATTTTGAACATAAATCAAAAGATTAACATGAAAATCTATTGAAAGCAAGGTTTCAATGTGATAATGTAATGGCTGTGCTATCCGGACTCCATATCCGGACTCGGGTGGTACAGCATTTTATTTTTTGGTAAAAATTGAGGGAAGGAAATGGATTACACGAAGGTGCTGAAGGGAATCCTCGATCTCGGGGAGGCAATGATTAACAGCGGTGCAGAGATTGGCCGTGTGGAGGACAGTTTGTATCGGCTGTGCGATGCGTATGGCTTCAAAAAAAGAAATTGCTGGGTAATTTCGTCCAACATACAGGCGACGGTGGAGACCCCGAACGGGGAAACGCTGACGCAGATTCGTCACGTCCCGGGGGGCGAGATGAATTTCGACCGTCTGGATTATCTGAACAATCTGTCTCGTTTCATTTGTAAAAACAAACCGGATGCACCGGAACTTCAGGCGAAGCTTCAGGAGGTAATGAATCGTCCGGAACAGCCGAGGTGGCAGCACTATATAGCCGGTGTCATGGGCGGTGCCGGATTCGCCGTCTTCTTCAATACTAATTTTATGGACACCATCGTGGCCGTGCTGGCATCCCTGATTATCGTGGCACTGGGCGAAATGTTGGGGAAATACGAGCGCAATCCGCTGATTTTCAATGCGATTATCGCCTGCATCGTGGAAACCTTTATCATTCTGGCGGTGACATGCGGATTGGGCGAACACGTGAACTATATCACCATCGGAGTCGTGATGCTGCTGATTTCCGGAATCGGCTTCACCAACGGTATTCGAGACCTGCTGCACAGGGATACCCTGTCCGGTATTGTGAATATCTGGAATTCCGTGCTGGGTGCGACCGGTATTGCTTTGGGAATCGCATTGCCGATTCTGCTTCTGAAAGGAGTGATGTAAGATGTTGGTACTTGCTTCGAGTTTTACAACGCAGCTGATATCCTGCACAATCGCTTGCGTAGGATTCGCGTATTGGTTCAACGTAAAGGGCATTCAGGTGTTGTACTCCGGAATTGGAGCGTTCTTTACCTGGGCGGTATATTATGTATGTTTTGAAATGACCAACAGCAACTTCCAGGCGACATTGTTCGGCGCTATCTTTGTGGCCATCTTCGCCCAGATTATGGCCCGGGTGAACCGAGCGCCGGCAACGATTTTCCTGTGTGTCTGCGTATTTCCGCTGGTTCCGGGACCGAATCTGTACTACATGATGTACTATCTGGTGCTGGAGAATTATAAGGTGGCCAAGGAAGAGGCGGTGACGCTGGTACTCACTTGCGTGGGCATTGCTCTGGGCTTCATCGTGGTGGACATCTTCAACAAGTATATCGTGATTATCTTCAAGCGTTTGAAGGGCCAGCTGGTATCGGAACACGGCGAACGGTATTAATCTCTTTTTGGGAGAGAAAAAATAAAGAATGCCTTTCGATTTGTTAAAAAAAGGACCGGCCGGAAGACTTGACAGAAATATTGTTAGCTTATACAATAAATACCATGGTTGGTTTATTGTATAAGCTAAATTTTTTTAACATCTGAACTGTAAGGAAGGAATGGAGATGAAAAACAAGTACATTGCAAAACGCTATTGGAAGGACAGCTCGTCCCCGATGGGTGCAGTAAACGCAAAGGCAAAACAGTATGACGACGTGATTAACCTGAGCCTGGGCGATCCGGATCTGTTGACCGATAAGGGCGTAATCGAACAGGCTTACAAGGATACTCTGGCAGGTCACACCAAGTACACGGAGTTCCGAGGCGATCCGGAGCTGAGAGCTGAGATTTGCAAGTTCTATAAAGACGAATACGATATGGATGTAACGGATGATGAAATCATCATTACGGCAGCCGGCACGCTGGCAATGCATCTGGTAATGGAAACGATTCTGGACGACGGAGACGAAGTGATTCTTCAGGCACCGTACTTCACACCGTATCCGAAGCAGGTGGAGATGTCGAGAGGTATCCCGGTAGAGCTTCCGACTTACGAGGAAGAGGATTTCCAGGTTAACGTGGAGAGACTGGAGTCCCTGATTACCGAGAGAACCAAGGCTATCGTTCTGAACACACCGAGCAATCCGACCGGCAGCTGCCTCACCGTGGAAACCATGGAGAAGATTGCAGCAATTGCGGAGAAGTGCGACCTGCTGGTGGTATGTGATGATATCTACACCGCATTCAGCTACCAGAACCCATTCGTTCCGTTCGCATCCCTGCCGGGCATGAGAGAGCGCACGATTATCATCAACACCGTATCCAAGAACTTCACTATGACCGGATGGCGTGTGGGCAACATCATCGCTCCGGCGGACTTCATCAAGGTGATGACTGACGTGAACATGAGCGTTGCATTTACGGTAGCGGCACCGACTCAGAGAGCCGCACTGGCCGCGTATCGAACCTACAAGGAGTTCCAGCCGGCAATGGTAGAAGAATACAAGAAGAGAGTGTTCTACGCAGCGGAGAGAATTAATGCATTGAACAACATGCACGTGCTGTATCCGCCAAAGGGTGCGTTCTACCTCTTCATCAACATCAAGGATACCGGCCTGACTTCCATGGAAGTGGCTGAAAAGATTCTGGACGAAGCGCACGTTCTGACCCTTCCGGGCAACGCATTCGGCGACTGCGGCGAAGGTTTCCTGCGAATCGCATGTACCTGCGGCTGCGAGGAGCTGGGCAAGGCCTTCGATCGAATCGGCGCGATGGACCTGTTCAATCCGAGCAAATAAGCATCAAAAAACGATTCGTTACGAATATTTGTGGGATAGTTACCGGTAACTATCCCATTTTTTTTAATGGGGATGTTTTGAATTTTGAAACCGGTGGAAGGTTGAATGTGGAGCCTTTTTGCGGTATATTATTAGCAGTTATGGAAACGACAAAGAAGACAACAGTGAAGATTATCATAGCAAAAGATCCAAAGAAGCGGAAACCTCAATGGACAGGAGTCATAGTGTATGCACTCCTGCTTATTTTCGTGTTTAATTTTTTTGATTGGAACCGGCCCTACGACGGGTACACCCGCTACGAGGTGAAGGTCAACCGGGAAATTGTGGCCCGGGAACAGAAGGGGGATGTGGCCAAGATTGAGAAGGACATTTCCCTGGTGGATGCGAGTCTGAAGAACGGCGATTCCCTCAGTGGGAAGAGAGCTTGGTACATGGAGCGATTCCGGAACTGCGTGGTGGTGGGAGATTCTCTCACCGAAGGTTTGAGTGTCTATCAGTGGCTTTCGAAGAAGCAAGTATTCAGTTCCGTGGGGGGCTCCCTGAACAACGATGAAAAGTTGTTCCGGAAGGCGGCGGCCACCTATCCGAAGGCGGCGTTCTTTGCATTCGGAATGAACGACACCATCAACTATCGAGGCGATGCCAAAGCTTTCATCAAGCGGTATGAGAAACTGCTGGATGGAGTGCACAAGAAGAGTTCGAAGACGAAGATTTATATCTGCAGCATCTCTACGCCGACAAATAAGGCCATCAAGCAGAAGAAATCTTTGGGAAATTATAAGAAATTCAACAAGGCCCTGCAGGAGATGTGCGACGACAAGGGCTATACTTACGTGGATGCCAGCCGGATTTTGCCGACGCATAAGAATCTCTATGCGGGAGACGGAATTCATGCGGCCAGCGCGTACTATCCGATGTGGATGGATAAAATGATAGAAAAGGCAAATCTATAGATGAGAGGAACGATGGATAAACAATTGAATCGAATCCCGCCGGTGCTGGTACGACTGGCACTGATATTGGTGCTGTTCCTGTTTCTGCGGGGAATATACGCTTCCGCCAGCGCCCGGGATGTGGATATGGCGGATATCCGAAGTGCCATGCTGCAGAATACGGATATCGGCAAAATGAAAGAGTGCAACGATCGGAAGCTGATGCAGTTCATGGGCATCAACTACGAGAACTACGATTCCTATCTGTATTACAAGAGCAAGGAATCCCTGGGTGTGGATGAAGTGCTGGTGGTAAAAGTACGCAGCGCCGCGGATCTGGACGGCCTGAAAGATGCCGCAGAGAACCGGGTGCAGTCTCAGGAGAAGGCCTTCGACGGCTACGGAACCAACCAGATGAAGTTATTGGCCAATGCGGTGATTGAGACAAAAGGAAACTACCTGTTCTACTGCGTTGCCGAGAACCCGGGAAAATACGAGGAGGTGTTCCGACATGCTGTTCAGTAGTATCCTCTTCTTATTGTATTTCCTTCCGGCGACTCTGGCGATTTATTACCTGGTGCCGCGAAAAAATATCGAAGCTCGCAACCTCGTGCTGCTGGCGGCCAGCCTGCTGTTCTACAGCTGGGGCGAACCGGTGTACATCGTATTGATGATTTACAGCGCGTTCCTGAACTACTACAGCGCCCTGCAGATTGGCAGAGCCCAGGAAAAGGGACGTTCCGGCAAAGGGTCCATGCTCTTCGCCTTGTTCATGAACCTGCTGGTGCTGGGATTCTTTAAATACTTCGGATTCCTGATGGATACCTTTAACTCCCTGACGGGATTGCACATCCATTACACGGCGCTGTCCCTGCCGATCGGAATCTCTTTTTACACCTTCCAGGCGCTGTCCTATATTTTCGACGTGTACCGGAAGAATGTGGGACCGCAGAAGAGCTTTCTTCGCTTCACCTTGTACCTGTCCCTGTTCCCGCAGCTCATTGCGGGCCCGATCGTCAAGTACCGGGATGTGGAGGAGCAGCTCAGCGTTCGCTCCACGGATTGGATCGATTTCGGGGAAGGCACAAAGCGGTTTATTTTCGGCCTGGGCAAAAAAGTCCTGCTGGCCAACAATTTCGGCGCCCTGTACGCCGCCATCGGTGCGCTGCCGGACAGCGATGTTTCCGTGGTGACTTACTGGATCGGAATCGGCGCCTATACATTGCAGATCTATTTTGACTTCAGCGGATATTCGGATATGGCCATCGGCCTGGGACGGATGTTCGGCTTTGAGTTCAGCGAAAACTTCAACTATCCGTACATCTCCGACAGCATCACGGAGTTCTGGAGAAGATGGCACATTTCCCTGAGTACCTGGTTCCGGGAGTACGTGTACATTCCGTTGGGCGGCAATCGGGTTACGGTGCCGAGACATATTCTGAACCTGCTGATTGTGTGGTCCCTCACCGGACTGTGGCACGGCGCCAGCTGGAACTTCGTGCTGTGGGGCACCTATTACGGCGTGCTCCTGATTATCGAGAAATACGTGCTGCACCCCTACATGGAGAAATGGCCGGGATGGGTGCGGCATCTATACACATTGGTCATCGTGATGATCGGCTGGACCTTCTTCAGCATCACGGATTTTGGTGCCATGAAAAAATATTTTGCGGTGATGCTAGGCGTATCCGGCCACGCATTCGCCAACATGAAAACCCTGTATCTCCTGCGCACCCACGGAATTCTCCTGGCGCTAGGCATGTGCCTCAGCACGCCGGCACCGATGAAGTGGTTCCGGGAGCGGCTGGAAAAGGAAGGACACGAGTGGCAGGGCATCGTTCTGCTGATGCTGATTCTCATTCTCAGCATCGCGTACCTGGTGTTCGGATCCTACAATCCGTTCCTGTATTTCCGATTCTAGGGAAAAAACGGAGTGCTTCGGCATACCGGATACAGAATGTATGAAAGGTAAATTATGGTTGACAGAAAAATAAAAATGTCAAAAATACTGGGAATCTGCTTCCTGGCGGTAATCTTCGGACTGCAGCTTCTGGGAATTTTTATTCCGGACCGGAAGACCTCCGCTGCGGAGAACCGGGCGCTTCAGACCTTCCCCGCTTTTCGGGTGTCGGAGTATTTGGACGGCCGGTTTGAAAGCAAGATGGACGATTATGCCAACGACCAGATTCCGGGCCGCAACCGCTTCATTCAGGTGAAAGCGGCGGCGGACAAAACCGTGGGGGTTCTGGAGAACAACGGGGTCTATCGGGCAAAAAACGATTATCTGATGGAAAACCTCACTACCCCGGATCCAAAGAACCTCAAGGAGACGGAAGCGGCACTGGCGGACTTTGCCAAGAGCCATTCCAAATTGAAGATGCATTTCCTGCTGGCGCCCAACGCCGGAAACATCCTGTCGGAGGACCTGCCGACCACGGTGCAGATGGCCGATCAGAATAAGCAGATGGACGACTTCTACGCTTCTGTGGAGAAGTCCGGAATCACTCCGATTGACATTCGGTCTGCTTTTATAAAAGCAAAAGACGACGTGCAGCTGTACTACCGGACGGACCACCACTGGACGACGGACGGCGCGTATCTGGCATACCGGAATTCCATCGGCGCCCTGACCGGGGACAAGCCGGAGGATTTTGCGCCGAAGGTGGTGAAAAATGATTTCCGGGGCACGCTGTATTCCAAGAGCGGTTTCGTGAACGGGATGGACGACGCCATCAAGATCTATCTTCCGGCGAATCGGGATTACCGCAAGTCCGTAATCTACTACACGGACACGCAGAAGAAGACGGCGGAATTCTATCAGCTGAAGAATTTGAAGAAGAAGGATGCCTATACGGTGTTCGGTGGAAGCAACCATCCGATGTATACCATCGAAACGCCGGTGACTGGTGGGAAACGCCTGTTGCTGATTAAGGATTCCTACGCAAATAGTTTTATTCCGTTCCTGACGCAGCACTACCGGGAAATCGTGGTGGTGGATCCGCGATACTACTTTGAGAATCTGGAGGATTTGATTCAGTCGGAAAAGGTTACGGACGTGCTGTTCCTGTACAACGCCAACACCTTCTTCGGGGATGATTCCCTGAAGATTATGCTGGGAGATACGGAGTAGCGGTGCCGGAAGATACGGAATATGAAATTGGAAGGGTCGGCTTTCGGGCCGGCTTTTCTCGTGCAGAAATGTTTTTGGTTCCAAATTTTTCAGAAAATATTTCATGTCCATAAATAAGAAAATCTAATGGAAAGTCATTTCATATCGGGGTCGATTGGAGTATAATCCTGTGGAGAAATTATTATGTAGGAGAATGTGATGAATGAGCAATTGGGAGTGATGAATCCAATTACGGAGGGGCGTATTGGACGGGCGATGTTTCGGTACTTTCTGCCGTTGGTCGCCGGAACTATTTTTCAGCAGATCTATAGTTTGGCAGATGCGGTGATTGTGGGCCGGTTCGTGGGAAAAGCGGGACTGGCGGCAATCGGCGGGTCTGCTTCTACTGTTCTCTATATCGTCACGATGGTGTTTACCTCGATGTTCGCCGGCGCATCCGTGACACTGTCCCAGTATTTTGGAGCCCGGGAAGAGAAGAAGCTGCATGAAGCGCTGCATACCATGGTGATATTCGGCATCCTCGCATCCGCCGTGACGACGGTGCTGGGCGTGGCCCTCAGCCGGTGGGCGATGGTGATGATGCGGACACCGGAAAGCCTGATGACCTATTCCGTTCAGTATATGGTGATTTATTTCGGCGGCGTGTCCACGGTAATTCTGTACAACATGGGTTCTTCCATCCTGCGGGCAATCGGCGATTCCAAGCGGCCGTTCCATTATCTGATTGTGTGCTGCGTGCTGAATATCGTCCTGGACATTCTGTTCGTGGTAGTGTGGAAAAAAGAGGTCATCGGTGCGGGATTGGCTACCGTCATTTCTCAGGGTGTCAGTGCATTCCTGGTAATGCGAGCGCTGGTGCGGAACAAGGAAATGGAAGGGATTCCGTTCCGTCTGTCCCTTCGGGTTCGAGACCTGAAGGAAGGTTTCAATGGAATGATTCTAAAGCATCAGATGCGGCTTGGCACACCGGGGTCGATTCAGGCGGTGGCCTACGGCATTTCGAACATACTGATTCAGGCCTGCATCAACGGGTTCGGCGAGGATATCGTAGCGGCCTGGGCGGCATACTTTAAAACCGATGTTATTATCTGGGCAATCCTGAATGCCTTCGGCGTGACCGTTACGACGTTCGTGGGTCAGAATTACGGTGCCGGAAAGAAGGAGCGAATATTCCAAAGCGTGCGGGTCGGATTAGTGCAGTCGTCGTTGCTGGTGGTGGCGATTGTGATACTGCTGATGAGTTTTGCCCACCCGCTTCTGAGCCTTTTCCTGACCGATGAAGATGTCATCCAAATCGGTGTGACCATGATGCATCAATTCATGCCGTGGTACGTTCTGTCCGTCATCCTGGAGATTTTTAACGGTGCATTGCGAGGCCTGGGCGATGTAAAAATTCCAACCATAATCACCACCGGATGCGTACTGGGACTGCGAATTCCGTAGGTGACCTGGATTGTTCCGGCATACCACGAGGTGCTGACGGTAATTCTCAGTTACCCAATGGCCTGGATTCTGGCATTGTCCATGATTATTCCGTATTATTTGCATCGGAAAAAACAAATGGGAAGAATTGTGGTAAGGTAAAGAAAAGTAAGGAAAAGTAAGGATAAGTAAGGTAAGGACCGGAACCCGGGATGTGCGGATGTGCGCTGCGGGTTCCGGTCTTTTCTATTGAAAAGGCGGCCCGGTCGCCGGCTCGGTTCGCGCCCGGGTACCCGCAAAGCCAATGAAATCGGTTTTCAAGCGCGAACCGCGGGACCGAGAAGAGCAGAAATCCGGCCCGGCCGGCGGCTCGGTTCGCGCCCGGGTACCCGCAAAGCCAATGAAATCGGTTTACGAGTGCGAACCTCGGGGCCGAGAAAAGCAGAAAGTCGGCCCGTGCGCCGGCTCGGTTCGCGCCCGGGTACCCGCAAAGCCAATGAAATCGGTTTTCAAGCGCGAACCGCGGGGCCGAGAAGAGCCAAAAGTCGGCCCGGCCGGCGGCTCGGTTCGCGCCCGGGTACCCGCAAAGCCAATAGAATCGGTTTAGGAGCGCGAACCGCGGGGCCGAGAAAAGCAGAAATCCGGCCCAAAAGAGGCGCCGCCGGCGCCGGGCAGTGAAAAGTTTGCTCCCCTGGACGGAGGAATAAGGGCTAGCGAGGAGTGGGGAGCAAACCTCGGGCCCGGCGTCCGGCCTGAAAGAGGCGCCGCAGCGAGCCGGGCAGGAAAAAGTTTGCTCCCCAAGACGAAGAAATAAGGGCTAGCGGGGAGTGAGGAGCAAACCCAGGACCCTTCCGCCGGCACCGGGCAGGAAAAAGTTTGCTCCCTTGGATGGAGGAATAAGGGCTAGCGAGGAGTGGGGAGCAAACCCTGGACCCAGCGGCCGGCACCGGGCAGGAAAAAGTTTGCTCCCTTGGACGGAGGAATAAGGGCTAGAAGGGAGTGGGGAGCAAACCCTGGGTCCTTCCGCCGGCACCGGGCAGGAAAAAGTTTGCTCCCTTGGACGGAGGAATAAGGGCTAGCGAGGAGAGGGGAGCAAACCCTGAGCCCGGGAGCCGGCACCGGGCAGGAAAAAGTTTGCTCCCCTGGACGGAGGAATAAGGGCTAGCGAGGAAGGGGGAGCAAACCCAGTGCCCTTCCGCCGGCACCGGGCAAGAAAAAGTTTGCTCCCCATAACGGAGAAATAAGGGCTAGCGGGGAGAGGGGAGCAAACCCAGTGCCCTTCCGCCGGCACCGGGCAGGAAAAAGTTTGCTCCCCAAGACGGAGTCATAAGGGCTAGCGGGGAGTGGGGAGCAAACCCAAGGCCCGGGAGCCGGCCCAAAAGAGGCGCCGCAGCGAGCCGGGCATTAAAAAGTTTGCTCCCCTGGACGGAGGAATAAGGGATAGAAGGGAGAGGGGAGCAAACCCAAGGCCCTTCCGCCGGCACCGGGCAGGAAAAAAGTTTGCTCCCCTGAACGGCGGAATAAGGGCTAGCGAGGAGTGGGGAGCAAACCTCGGGCCCTTCCGCCGGCGCCGAGCAGGAAAAAGTTTGCTCCCCAAGACAGAGAAATAAGGGCAAGCGAGGAGTGGGGAGCAAACCCAAGGCCCTTCCGCCGGCACTGGACAGGAAAAAGTTTGCTCCCCTGGACGGAGGAATAAGGGCTAGCGAGGAATGGGGAGCAAACCTTGGGCCCTTCCGCCGGCACCGTGCAGGAAAAAGTTTGCTCCCCTGGACGGAGAAATAAGGGCTAGCAGGGAGTGGGGAGCGAACCCCGGGGCCTGAAAATCAGAAAAGGCGGCCCGGTCGCCGGCGCGGTTTGCGT
>ERZ1034901.1523-NODE-1523-length-16035-cov-18.070776_pt1 | contig 16035 bp, 15 predicted proteins | sample MGYA00520628_ERZ1034901 | MGnify/ENA primary metagenome ERZ1034901 (study PRJEB33766, sample SAMN09781783) | gut metagenome | biome: gut microbiome | host: Homo sapiens | place: Madagascar | study: EMG produced TPA metagenomics assembly of the PRJNA485056 data... | reverse complement strand
GCATCATCATTATGGCGGTGGTGCTGTTCTTCCGCAAGGGCATCATGGGCGACCGGGAACTGTTCCAGAAAAAGCCTGCATCCGCGGCCAAGGCTGCCAAGAAGGAGGTGCGTTCCAAATGAGTGAAAATGTATTGACCATTGAAAACGCCACCATGCAGTTTGGCGGCGTGGTGGCCGTGGACAACCTGAACCTGAAAGTGGACAAAAACCAGATCGTCTCCCTGATCGGCCCCAACGGTGCGGGCAAGACCACGGCGTTCAACGTTGTGACGGGCGTGTATGCCCCCACCAACGGCGCGGTGTGGTTCGAGGGACGCAAGATCATCGAGAACACGCCCCACGGCAAGATGAAAAAGCTCTACAAGGGCCAGAACGCGGGCCAGTATTCCCACATCATTGCGCCCACGCCGGATAAGATCACCCAGATGGGCATTGCCCGCACCTTCCAGAACATCCGTCTGTGGAAAAGCCAGACCGTGTTCGAGAACGTGCTCATCGCCAAGCACTGCCGCCGGTCGGCGAACCTGCTGAGTGCCACCTTCCGCCTGAACGCCGATGAAGAAAAGCGTCAGCGCGAGGAGTGCGAGGAGCTTTTAAAGGTCCTTGGCCTTGAGGATGTGCGTGACGAGCTGGCCACCGGCCTGCCCTACGGCCTGCAGCGCCGGGTGGAGATCGCACGCGCACTGGCCACTCAGCCGAAGCTGCTGCTGCTGGACGAACCCGCCGCCGGTATGAACCCGCAGGAGACCGAAGAACTGACTGCGTTCATCGACCGCATCCGCACCGATTTCAACCTGACCGTGTTCATGATCGAGCACCACATGGATCTGGTCATGGACATTTCCGACCGGGTGTATGTGCTGGACTTTGGCCGCCTGATCGCCGAGGGCACCCCGGCCGAGGTGCAGAACGATCCGCGCGTCATTGATGCTTATCTGGGGGTGGACGAAGATGCTTGAGATCAAGGATTTACATGTTTCCTACGGCGGCATTCAGGCCCTGCGCGGTGTGTCGCTGAATGTACCCGATGGCAAGATCGTCACCCTGATCGGTGCCAACGGCGCGGGCAAATCCACCCTGATGCGCACCATCTCGGGTCTCGTGAAGGCGCAGAGCGGTTCCATCCTGTGGAACGGGCAGGAGCTGCTGGGCAAGCCCATTGACCAGATCGTGGCCAGCGGCATTGCCATGTCGCCGGAGGGCCGCCGGGTGTTCGCCGACTTGACCGTGGTCGAAAACCTGAAGATCGGTGCCTACCTGCGCAAGGACAAGGCCGAAACGGAAAAAGACCTGGAGTGGGTCTACAGCCTGTTCCCCCGCCTGAAGGAGCGCAGCTGGCAGAGTGCAGGCACCCTTTCCGGCGGCGAGCAGCAGATGCTGGCCGTGGGTCGTGCCCTGATGAGCAAGCCGAAACTCCTGATGCTGGACGAGCCCAGCCTGGGCCTTGCGCCCATCGTGGTGCGGGAGATCTTTGACATCATCCGCACCGTGAACCAGCAGGGCATCACCGTGCTGCTGAACGAGCAGAACGCCAACATGGCTCTGAAAGTGGCCGACTATGCCTACGTGCTGGAGACCGGCACCCTGACCCTCTCCGGCTCCGGTGCCGAGCTGCTGGCCGACGAAAACGTCAAGGCCGCTTACCTCGGCAAAAAGCGCGCTGACCGCGCCTGAATTTCCCCTGGGCAGCAGCGTATTTTTGTGGAAGTTTGCTCTTGTGGAAACCGCGCAAAAAAGATAGAATAATAGCTGCAAAGGCAGTGTGGCCCAGATGGGCTGCACTGCCTTTTTTCTTTTTTGAATGATAGGAGTAATCGTAAAAATGCAGGAAAAACAGAAAACCACCGCCCAGGTCCTTGTGGACTGTCTGGAAGCGGAAGGCGTAGACGTGATGTTCGGCATCCCCGGTGAGGAAACGCTGGACCTGATGTTTGCCATCCGGGACAGCCATATCCGCTTTATCCCGGTGCGCCACGAGCAGGGCGCGGCCTTTATGGCAGATGTCTACGGCCGTCTGACCGGCCGGGCAGGCGTGTGCCTGTCCACTCTGGGCCCCGGTGCCACCAACCTTGTCACCGGCGTAGCCGACGCCTATCTGGACGGTGCACCGCTGGTGGCCATTACCGGGCAGGTGGGCACCGACCGGATGCAGCTGACCAGCCACCAGTACCTGGACCTGACCGCCATGTTTGAGCCGATCACCAAGCGCTCCAAGCAGATCATCCGGCCGGACACGGTGGGCGAGATCGTGCGGCTGGCCTTCAAGCACGCCGAGAAGGGCAAGCCCGGTGCCACCCACATCGACCTGCCCCAGAACATTGCCAAGATGCCAGCCGACGCCGTACCGCTGAAGCGCCAGCAGCTGCACGACCTCTACGCCGACCCCACCCACATTGCCGCTGCGGGCAAGATCATCAGCGAGGCAAAGAACCCGGTCATCCTGGCCGGTGTGGGCGCGGTGCGCGGCCACGCCGCCGCTGCCGTCACCGAGCTGGCCGACCAGCTGCACATCCCGGTGGTGAACACCATGATGGCCAAGGGCATTATCCCCATGGACGACAAGTACAGCCTGTGGACCATCGGCATCCCCCAGAAAGATTATGTGAACCAGCTGTTCGACCGGGCCGATCTGGTCATTGCCATCGGCTACGACATCGTGGAGTGCGCCCCGGCCAAGTGGGGTGCACGGCCGGATATGACCATCCTGCACATCGACAACGCCCCGGCGGACGTGAACAAACGTTACCAGCCCGCTGTGGAAGTGGTGGGCGATATCTCCGAGAGCATTTACGAAATTCTGCGCTGCGCCCACCGGGACAGCGAACCGGAGTTTGCGCTCCAGCTGCGCGAGACCATGGTGGCCGAACACGCCGCCATGGCCGACGACGACAGCTGCCCCATGAAGCCTGCCCGCATCCTGGCCGACGTGCGCAAGGTCATGGGCCGGGAGGATATCCTCGTCAGCGATGTGGGTGCCCACAAGATGTGGATCGCCCGCCACTATGACTGCTACGAGCCCAACACCTGCCTGATTTCCAACGGCTTTGCCAGCATGGGCTTTTCCATCCCCGGTGCCTTTGCGGCCAAGCTGCTGAACCCGGACAAGAAGGTTCTGGCCGTCTGCGGCGACGGCGGCTTCATGATGAACAGTCAGGAGCTTGAGACTGCCGTGCGCGAGAAGGTGCCCTTCGTCACCCTGATCTGGGAGGACGCCAGCTACGGCCTGATCAAGTGGAAGGAGCAGGAGCAGTTCGGCGGAGAGCACTGCTATGTGGACTTCTCGAACCCGGACTTCAAGCTGCTGGCCGAGGCCATGCACTGCAAGGGCTACCGGGTGGAAAAGGCCGTCGACCTCATCCCCACGCTGGAAGAAGCGTTCCGGCAGACCGTGCCCAGCGTCATTGTGGTGCCGGTGGATTACAGCGAGAACATGAAGCTTTCCGCCCACCTGAAAGAAGTGTATCAGCAGAGCAACTGATAAACCCTCTCAGTCTGCTCACTTCGTTCGCATCCAGCTCCCTACGGGGGGCTTTTTTGCGTAAAAATTTGATTTTTCCATACTTTATGATATCATAGGGCTATATTCACCTGTTATAATCTGCGCGATCCACGGAAAGGGGACCGCTGTTACTATGTCGGGCAGGCCATTGCCGAGTACGAAGCGACCAGCGGCATCGAGGTCCGAAAGATTGCATTTTATGCCGACGCTGAATCCGCTGTACCGACCTACCCGAACCTGTACAGTCACTCAGGCGATTTGATCTGCAGTTCTTTCAACCAGGATTGGAGCGACCTCAACGCACTGAACTATTACCTCGGGGACAATTATTCGCGTGCTGAGCCATCGGAAACCTACCGTACCTACTTTGCGGGCCGGAACTGGGATGCCTTATCTGCGCAGCAATTGATCTTTGACGGTGATACGCTGCATCTTTGCATTTACTGACCCTCCGGCCCAATTTCCAACAACATCTGAAAACAGCGAGGCGTTTTATCTTATGAGTATTTCAATCATTGTTCCGTGCTATAACGAAGAAGCTTCCATTCCTCTGTTCTATCAGGAGGCCACCCGCGTTCTGCAGACCATGGATACCCCTTATGAGATTTTGTTCGTCAACGACGGCTCCTCGGATCAGACATTGCCGGTGATCCGCCAGCTTGCACAGAGGGACCCTCACATTACCTATTTGTCCTTTTCCCGCAATTTTGGAAAAGAATCCGCTCTTTTGGCGGGGCTTTGCAACATGAACGGCGATTATGTCGCGGTGATGGACGCCGACCTGCAGGATCCTCCTGCCCTTCTGCCCCAAATGCTCCACATTCTCGAGACCGAAGACTACGACTGTGTTGCAACGCGCCGTGCAGACCGGAAAGGCGAACCTCTGGTACGCAGCTGGTTTGCCCACCTGTTCTATAAGATCATCAACCTGATCTCGGATGCCGACATCATGGACGGTGCCCGTGATTTCCGGCTCATGCGGCGGAACATGGTGGACGCCATCCTTTCCATGAATGAGTATAATCGCTTCTCAAAGGGCATTTTCGGCTGGGTCGGCTTCAAGACCTTCTGGCTTTCTTACGAAAATATTGAGCGTGCCGCAGGCCAAACCAAGTGGAGCTTCTGGAAGCTTTCCCGCTACGCCATTGACGGCATCATCAATTTTTCGCAGGCACCACTGAGTATCGCCTCCTGGTTCGGTATCCTTATGACGCTAGTCTCTTTCCTTGGTCTTCTTTTTGTGGTGGTCCGTCGGCTGATTTTTGGCGACCCGGTTGCGGGCTGGGCATCCACTATCTGCATTCTTCTGTTCGTTTCCGGCCTGCAGTTGTTCTGCCTGGGCATTATCGGCCAATACATTGCCAAAATCTACGCAGAGACCAAACACCGCCCGCACTTCATCATCTCCGAGAGCAACAAAGATTCCATTGTGAACATTCATTGATTCCCACTTTTTACCGCACAAAACACCCGCCCCCGGCAGCTATGTGCAGCTTGCCGGGGGCGGGCGTTTTGTGGGGGTAAGAAAGTCGGAAAAAGGAAAAGAAGGTAAAAGAGAATTGGCTTTTTATGCGGCCTTTGCCGGGGCAAAGACCAGTGCTTTCTTCCGCCGGGCCTGCATCGCGCGGACGATGCAGCTCAGCGTGAAGTTGATGATAAAGTAGATGACACATGCCGTGCCGAACAGCACCATCACGTCCGAGACATTCACCGTGCCAAGGCCGTTGTAGGTGCCTGCGGCGCTCAGCAGCTGACGGATGCGGGCCATCAGCTCAATGGTGGCCACATTGGCAAGGTAAGAAGAATCCTTGATGGTGGTGATGACCTGGCTCAGCAGAGTAGGCACGATGTTGCGGTAGGCCTGCGGCAGGATGATGTAGAGCAGCACCTCGGCGGTGTTGAAGCCCTGTGCATAACCGGCTTCGAACTGGCCCTTGGCCACGCCGTTCAGGCCGCCGCGGACGATCTCGGCAATGACCGAGGAGTTGAACAGGATCAGTGCCAGCGCTGCCTTGAACAGCAGCTTCATCTCCACACTGGTCAGGCCGAACATTTTGTGGGCGAAGAAGGCCGGGCAGGGGCAGAACACGACGCACACGAAGATCCACAGCAGATAGGGCGTATTGCGGAACAGCTCGATGTATGCCGCCGAGAGCCAGCCCAGAATGCGGGCCGGGCCCTTTTTGCAGTAGGTGCGGGCCAGCGCCAGCAGAGAGCCCAAAATCAGGCCGAGGATGACGCCCAGCACCGAGATGATGCAGGTGAAGGCCACGCCCCGCAGCAGGTACACGAACACGCCCGGCTGCGCGAGGATGGAAAAGCTGGAAGCAAGTGTGCTCATCTTATGCCGCCTCCTTCAGAGCCGTGCGCTTCACGGCACGCAGGGCCGGGTCTGCCTTGCCCTTGCGCTCCTTGAGGGAAGCTTCCCAGCGGGTGGCCAGCGTAGACAGCGGGAAGCACACCACAAAGAAGATCGCACCGCAGACGATATAGGCCGGTGCGTAGGCACCGCCGGTGGAAGCACCGGTGACAAAGCTGTAAGTCACGCTGATGAGGTCCGCACCGCCCACGATGTACAGGCAGGAGGTGTTTTTGAACAGGTTGACCACCTGGTTCACCATGGGAGGCAGCATGACCGGGATGCTCTGGGGCAGGATGATGTAACCCATCCGCTGCAAATAGTTGAAACCCTGCGCCTGGGCGGCTTCAAACTGTCCCTTGGGCACCGACTCGATGGCAGCGCGGACGACCTCGCCCATATAGGCACCGGTGTAAACACCCAGTGCAATGATGCCGGTGCGGATGACGCCCAGACTCAGGCCCGCAAAGGCCAGCGCGTAGTACAAAAAGCACAGCTGCAGCAGCAGCGGCGTATTCTGAATGAACTCCACATACACCCGGGCGATGAACTTGAGCGGTTTCTTGCCGCTGGTGGCCATCAGGCCGATGACCGCGCCAATGGCAAACGCCAGCACCAGCGCACTGAATGCCGTGAGCAATGTGTTGCCCAGCCCCAGCAGAAAACTTTCCCGGTGGTTCCACACCGTTGCCCATGCGTCCCACGAAAACAGACCAGACATGGTGAACTCCCCTTTCCTACAACCCGTTTGGCTGCGATCAAATTTAATCCAGGCCGTTGTCCTTGATCAGGCCGTCAATGGTGCCGTCGGCCAGCCAGCCGGTCACCAGCTCGTCACACAATGCGGAGAAACCGCTGCCCTTCTTGGTGGCGATGCCGTACTCCTGCGGGCTGAACTCGGCGTCGATGTAGCTGCGGCCATCGGTCTTGTAGATGGCCAGGATGGACTTATCCACGCAGAAGCCGTCCACTTCACCGGCGCTCAGAGCCGTGCTGATGGCGGGGTAGTCATCGTACTGACGGAAGGAGATGCCGTCCTTCCAGGTATCGGCATTGAAGGTGTCGGCGTCAAAGCCGTCGCCGGAGATGACGCTGGCGTCGATCATGGCCTGCACCAGTGCACGGGCGGAGGTGGAACCGGAGGAAACGCCCACGACCTTATCCTTCAGGTCGGCCAGCTCTTTGATGCCGGAAGCATCCTCCACCAGCACGCTGACGTAGTCGGTATAGTAGGGGGTGGAGAAATCCCAACTCTTGCGGCGCTCGTCGGTGATGGTAAAGGTAGCCAGCACGCAGTCGATGTCGCCGGAATCCAGCAGTTCGCCGCGGGTGGCGGCGGTGACGGTGGTGAACTCCACGTCCACGCCCAGGTGTTCGGCGATCATCTCGGCCAGACTGTCCTCCAGGCCGGTGTACTCGCCGGTGAGGGTATCCTGGAAGCTGAAGCCCTTGACGGCGTTCTTGACGCCGACCTTCAGCACACCGCGGTCCACGATGGCCTGCACGTCGGCAGACAGTGCTTCGGAGGAAGCGGCTGCGCTGCCGGAGGCGACAGAAGACGCCGTGGAAGCAGCGGTAGAGCTGGCCGAGCCGCCGCAGGCGGTCAGAGCGGTGAGAGCAAGGACCGTGCCAGCGGCCTTGACGAAACTACGACGCGAGATCTTTTTCATAAGTATCCACTCCTCTATCAATTTTGCAGCCGGGCGGCTTTCCATTCCGTCCCTCATTGGCTGCGCTATCAGCAGCGGTGTGCCGCCCACATTTGCGGCATCCCCCGCGTTGACCAATGTTTTTACCGGATGATCTTGCCCAGAAACTGGCGCACACGCTCGTTCTTGGGGTTGGTGAAGAAGTGCTCCGGTGTGCCTTCCTCAATGATCTGGCCGTCGGCCATGAACACCACCCGGTCAGCCACCTGCCGGGCAAAGCCCATCTCGTGGGTGACCACCACCATCGTGATGTTCTTCTCGTGGGCCAGATTCACCATGACGTCCAGCACTTCCTGAATCGTCTCCGGGTCCAGCGCACTGGTGGGCTCATCAAACAGGATGATCTTGGTCTGTGCACACAATGCCCGCGCAATGGCGATGCGCTGCTGCTGGCCGCCGGAAAGCTGGGTGGGGTAGACATTTGCCTTATCCCGCAGGCCCACGACCTCAAGATAATGATAAGCCAGCTCCTCGGCCTCCTGCTTTGTCTTGTGGTGCAGCTTCATGGGGGCCAGGGTCAGGTTCTTCAGCACCGTCATGTGCGGGTACAAGTTGAACTGCTGGAACACCATGCTGGTGGTCTCGCGCACGAGCTTTGTCTTGTTCTTGCTGGTCAGCTCCTGGCCGTCGATGTAGACGTGGCCGCTGGTGGGCTCCTCCAGAAAGTTCATGCAGCGCACGGTGGTGGACTTGCCCGAACCGGACGGCCCAATGATGACCAGCTTTTCGCCCTCGGCCACTTCCAGGTTGATATCCTTCAAAACGTGCAGATCACCGAAGTATTTTTCCACATGTTCCAGCTTGATCACGGTACATTCCCCTTTTCCTCTTGCATCTCGTCCCCGGGGCCGCATTGCCCCGCAGGAAACGAAAAAAGGCGCTCGGTGATCTCTCACCAAGCGCCTTTGCCTTCGATGCTTAAAGTATAGCGTTTTCTCCGTTTGCTTTCAATCCGAAAACTGCAACAACTTTTGCCCTCCGTTTTTCCATGTTTTGTAAAGTTATACAAAGCTGCCGCTTCATTTTTGTCAAATCAGCCGTTTTGGGAAAGTGCTACTTTTCCCAAGCGTTCCTTCTGCGCTGCGCACATATCTGCCATGTAAAACGGATATCAGCAAACCCGCCGAAATGGATTATAATAGGGTGTGCAAAGAGGGTGTATCTATGAAACCGAATCATCACGGGCAAATGTCCGAGTCCTTCCTCACCGCCGTGTTCCTTTCGCTGTCCGGCGGCCTGCAGGATGCCTATACCTATCTGTTCCGGGGCAAAGTGTTCGCCAACGCCCAGACCGGTAACATCGTGCTGCTGAGCGCAAACCTCATGGATGGCAATTGGGGGCGGGCGGTGCACTATCTGGTGCCGCTGTGCGCCTTTGCGCTGGGCGTGCTCACCGCCGAAAAGATGCGGGAGCGCTTCCGCGATATGCAGCGGCTGCACTGGCGGCAGCTGGTGGTGCTGGGCGAAGTGCTGCTGCTGTTCCTCGTGGGCTTTCTGCCGCCCGCGCTGGACCTGCTGGCCAACGCCATCGTCTCTTTCTCCTGTGCCATGCAGGTGCAGGCCTTCCGCAAGGTGGACGGCTACGCCTTTGCCAGCACCATGTGCATCGGCGACCTGCGCAGCGGCATGGAAGCGTTGTGCATCTGGCGCAAGACCCGGGACGCCAAAGCCCGGGACCGGATGCTGCGCTATTTCGGCATCATCCTGCTGTTCGCCGTTGGTGCCGGCATCGGCAGCAAGAGTGCTGCAGCCTTTGGAAGCAAAGCCATCTGGCTCTCCTGCGGGCTGCTGCTGGTGAGCTTTGCGCTGATGTTCATCCGCGAAGACCTGGAGGAAAACCCGGTCATCGAAAAAGACCTTGCCGAGATCCGGCAGGAGACCAGAGAGATCGACCACGCTTTAAAGCAGGAGCTGGAAGAAGAACACCGCGAATTGAAGGAAAGCACGCACCCGGAAAAATAAGGGCCGGGGTGCGCAAAGGGGCCGCTGCAGTGTGCAGCGGCCCCTTTTGTATTCACGCATGCTTTGGCAGCGTTTTGGTCAGCATCTGCTGGAACTTGCGCGCCGCCGTGTTCAGCGGGCGGTGATGGTCGTAGACAAGGCAGACCGAGCGCTGCGGGATGATCTCCTGCAAATGCAGCTGCACGATCTCGCCCCGGGCCAGCGGTTCTCCGGCCATGGGCTGGGGCAGGAAGGCAAGGCCCAGCTCGCTTTTCACCAGCGTGAGCATCTGGTCGGTGGTGGCGGCCTCGGTATCGGGCTTGAGCACCGCGCCGTGGTCCAGGAAGAACTGCCGGTAAAAGCTGCGGGTCATGCTCTCCTCGCTCAGGCTGATGAGGGGGTAGCTGCCCAGCTCCTTCAGGGTCAGGCTCTGGCTGGCCAGCGCCGTGAAGTTCCGGCCGCCCACCAGCACCTCATAAAAGGGCATCAGCTCCACCATTTTCAGGCCGACATCCACCTCGGCGGGGGTGGTCACGATGGCAAAATCCACCTCGCCGTTCTTCACGGCCTGCACCGCCTGCGGGGTGGAGTGGTTGGAGATGCGCAGCCGGATGCCGGGGTACTCGGTGTGGAAGGCCCGCAGTTTTTCCGAAAGATAGATGTTCAGCGCGGTCTCGGTGGCACTGATGCTGATGGCACCGTGTTCCAGCGTGGCGCTGGCGCTCAGTTCTTCCTCCGCATCCTGGATCTGTACCGCCGCCGACGCGATGCGGGAATAGAGCATCGCACCCTCGGGCGTCAGGGTCACGCCCCGGTTGGAGCGGATGAACAGCACGCAGTTCAGCTGGCTTTCCAGCCGGTTCATGGCGTGGGTGATGTTGGGCTGGTTGTTGCCCAGCACCCGGGCGGCTTTGGTAAAATTCTGATACTTCGCAACATAATAGAAGATTTTGTAGTATTCCCAGTCCACATACATGGCAGCAGGCCCTCTTTCATATCAAAATCATATTGTGACCATGTGCAGGATACTTTTTACACATTCTCTTACTGCTCGTATAATAGCAACTGCAATCGAGAATTGCAAGAGGGAAATTCAAAAAGAGTATATCAAGTGGTTTGAACGGAGGCCGTTATCATGTCTGAGATCAAAAAAGTCGTGCTGGCCTATTCCGGTGGTCTGGATACGTCCATCATCATCCCGTGGCTGAAAGAGCATTACAACAACTGCGAGGTCATTGCAGTCTGCGGCAATGTGGGCCAGAAGGGTGAGCTGGAAGGTCTGGAGGAGCGCGCCAAGGCAAGCGGCGCTTCCAAGCTGTATGTGGAAGACCTGACCGATGAATTTGTGGAGGATTACGTCATCCCCACCATGCAGGCCGGTGCCGACTACGAGGGCTACCTGCTGGGCACCAGCTTCGCGCGGCCCATCCTGGCAAAGCGCGTGGTGGAGATCGCCCGTGCCGAGGGCGCGGACGCCGTCTGCCACGGCAGCACCGGCAAGGGCAACGACCAGGTGCGTTTCGAGCTGGCCATCATGCACTTTGCCCCGGACCTGAAGATCATCACCCCGTGGCGCGAGTGGGATATCCAGAGCCGCGATGAGGAGATCGACTACGCCGAGGCCCACCACATCCCGCTGAAGATCAGCCGTGAGACCAACTACTCCAAGGACAAGAACCTGTGGCACCTGAGCCACGAGGGCCTGGACCTCGAAGACCCGGGCAACGAGCCCCAGTACGACAAGCCGGGCTTCCTCGAACTGGGCGTCAGCCCCAAGACCGCGCCAGACAAGTCCGAGTTCGTGGAGCTGGAATTCGAGCAGGGCGTGCCCGTTGCCCTGAACGGCGAGAAGATGAAGCCCGCCGCCATCATTGCGGGCCTGAACGAGATCGGCGGACGCAACGGCATCGGTCTGTACGACGTGGTGGAGAACCGTCTGGTGGGCATGAAAAGCCGCGGCGTGTACGAGACGCCGGGCGGCACCATCCTGTATAAGGCCCACGAAGTGCTGGAGACCCTGACGCTGGACAAGCTCACTGCCCACAAGAAGCGTGAGCTGGCCATCACCTTTGGCGAGCTGGTGTACGACGGCCAGTGGTTCAGCCCGCTGCGCAAGGCCCTGAGCGCCTTCGTCACCTCCACGCAGGAGCACGTCACCGGCAAGGTGCGTCTGGAGCTGTACAAGGGCAACCTGATCAATGCAGGCGTCTGGTCGCCCTACTCCCTGTACCGCGAGGACATCGCCACCTTTGCCGCAGGCGGTGACTACAAGCAGAGCGATGCCACCGGCTTCATCAGCATCTACGGTCTGCCCACCAAGGTGCAGGCCATCGTAAACAGCGAAAAAGAAGGGTTATAAGAAGTTATGCTTACCGCAGTTACTGGTATCAATTGGGGCGATGAAGGCAAGGGCCGCGTCATCGACCTGCTGGCGGAAAACGCCGATGTGGTGGCCCGCTATCAGGGTGGCAACAACGCCGGGCACACCGTCGTCACCGCGCAGGGCAAGTTCATCCTGAACCTGCTGCCCTCCGGCATCCTGCACCCGGACGTTGTCTGTGTGCTGGGCGCGGGCATGGTCATCGACCTGGACCATCTGGCGGGCGAGATGGACGCCATCGAGCAGCGCGGCGTGAAAGTGGGCCCCGAGAACCTCAAGCTCTCGGATAAGGCCACCATCTCCATGCCGTGGCACAAGGTGCAGGACGAGCTGGAAGAAGACCGCCTTGCCAAAAAGGGCACCGCCTTCGGCTCCACCCGCCGCGGCATCGCCTATGCCTACAGCGACAAATACCGCAAGAAGACCCTGCGTCTGGGCGATCTGCTGCATCTGGATGAAAAGCGGGTGCAGGACCGTCTGCACATGATCCTGGACTCCAAGAACATGGAGCTGGCGGGCTGCTACCACCAGGAGCCCATGAGCTATGACGCCCTGTTGGAGTGGTGCAAGATGCAGGCCGGGCAGTTTGCGCCGTACATCTGCAATGTGGGGGCATTTCTGCAGGCCGCCCACGACAGCGGCAAGCGCATCGTGCTGGAAGCCCAGCTGGGTGCCATGCGCGACATCGACTACGGCATCTTCCCCTTCACGTCCAGCTCCAACACGCTGGCAGCCTATGCGCCGCTGGGGGCAGGCATCCCGAACTGCAGGCTCGACCATGTGGTGGGCGTGCTGAAAGCTTACTCCACCTGTGTGGGTGCAGGCCCCTTTGCCGCCGAGAACGCCATGGGCGAAGCGTGGAACGAGCAGCTGCGCCGGGCGGGCGGCGAATACGGTGCCGCCACCGGCCGTCCCCGCCGGGTGGGTCCCTTTGACTGCGTGGCCAGCCGCTACGGCCTGGCCTGCCAGGGTGCGGACAAGATCGCCCTGACCAAGCTGGACGTGCTGAGCAGCATGAAGGAGATCCCGGTCATCACCGGCTACAAGCTGGACGGCAAGGAAGTCCCCAACTTCGACCCGCTGTCCGATCTGGACCGTGTGCATCCGGTGGTCACCCTGCTGCCCGGCTGGAACAAGGATATCTCCGGCTGCGCCAGCTGGGACGCGCTGCCCAAAGAGGCAAAGGCCTATGTGGCGTTCCTCGAGAAGCAGCTGGGCCACGAAATTCAGTTTGTCTCCACCGGGGCCGAGCGCGAGAAGTTTGTGCTGAAGGGAGAATGGCTGTGAGACATTTCATTGAGCCGAACAGCTTTTCTCTGGACGAGCAGCTGCGCCTGCTGAACCTTGCTGACCGCATGGAAGCAGACCCCGCCCCCTACGCCCACCTGTGCGACGGCCGCATTCTGGCAACGCTGTTCTACGAGCCCAGCACCCGCACCCGCCTTTCGTTCGAGTCCGCCATGCTGCGGCTGGGCGGCAAGACACTGGGCTTTGCAGGGGCCCAGCTGTCCTCGGCCAGCAAGGGCGAGACCGTGGAGGACACCGCCCGCGTCGTGAGCAACTACGCCGACGTCATCGCCATGCGCCACCCCAAAGAGGGCGCGCCGCTGCGGGCGTCGCTGTCCGCCCGGGTGCCCGTCATCAATGCAGGCGACGGCGGCCACGCTCACCCCAGCCAGACCATGATCGACCTGATGACCATCCGCCAGCGCAAAGGGCGGCTGGACCATCTGACCATCGGCTTCTGCGGCGACCTGAAATTCGGCCGCACGGTCCACTCCCTGACCGCAGCGCTGAGCCAGTTTGAGGGCAACCGGTTCGTGTTCATCTCGCCGGAAGACCTGCGCCTGCCGCAGTATGTAAAGGCGGAATCGCTGGCCCCGACCCATCAGGTGTACAAGGAGACGGCCGACCTCGAAGCCGAGCTGCCGCACCTTGACGTACTGTACATGACCCGCATCCAGCAGGAGCGCTTTTTCAACGAGGAAGAATATCTGCGGCTGAAAGGCTGCTACCAGCTGGACGAAGCGCTGCTGCAGAAGGCCCCGGCCGACATGCCGGTGCTGCACCCGCTGCCCCGCATCGACGAGATCAAAAAGGATGTGGACGACGACCCCCGTGCAGCCTATTTTGATCAGGTGCACAACGGCGTGTATATCCGCATGGCCATCATTCTGGCCCTTCTCGGCATCCCCGACCCCGTGACCGGCAAAAAGGTGCTGGACCACTGAACAAAGCAAAGAAACAAACCCGGCAGGGCCTTTCGAAAAGGGCTCTGCCGGGTTTTGTTTGTGATGGAAAATGAACGCGGGAACTTACCTGCCCAGAAGCACCGTGATGCCGCCGCAGACAGCCGACAAAAGCAGGCTGGAAACAAGCCCGATGAAGAACCACTTCCAGTGGAAGGCATAGTCGTGGTAAGCTTCGGTCATGTCCTCGGTGCCGGGGATGACCCACCACCTGGAGTGGCAGAACCATTGGTTGGAACTTCGGGTTAAGCGCAACATACTCAGGCACCAAATTCCACCTCTGTGCAAAAATCCCATGCCGGGCATATTGCGATGCGGCATGGGATCGTTTGCTGTTTTCGGGGAGAGCGATACAGACAAAACAAAAAAGACAGCTTACAAAAAGCTGTCTTTCCTGGTGCAGTAAAGCAATCCAAATCCGAACCATTTCCCTTTGATGCGGCTTGAGCCGCTTCCTCAAATGTGATGGTCTGTGTACCTTCTTTATAATTAAAGGTTATCAAAACCTTATCATCATACAGATAAATCGAATTGATGAACGTATCCACCAACGCCTGCCGCTGGTCTTTCAAGCTCATGTCCAGCTTGCGGAACCGTAGCAGCCAAAAGCGGATGAACTCCTCCGTGACCTTGGGCTTTGCCAGCTTTTCTTCTGCAATACGGGCTTCAAGCTCACGCTTGGTTTCTTCGAGCTGCTCCAGCCGCTCCTTGGTGGAACTGGTCAGGATGCCCGCCTGAATCGCATTGAGCATATTCTGGATACCCGATTCCGCATCCCGGAGCTGCTTCTCATAGAGAGGAAGATTGGTGTTCTCCTGGTCTTGCAGCTCCATGACCTTGGCGATAATGGATTCCATGGCGGCATCATCCCGGAATTTCAGTTCTCCGATATAACGCCGATTTTTGAGCATATGTTCAACGCTGTTATAGGTGAACGCACCGCCCACCGGGTTCTTGATGCCATTCTCGTTCAGCCAGTCCCGAATCTCCTTCATCGTAAGTCCATCCCGGTACTTTCTGAACGATTCCAGCACGAAAGGGGAGGCAATCGGGTCGATGTGAAATTTCCGCTCGGAATCCAGCGTATATCCAAACGTTCCACGACCACCGTTGCAGCGTCCTTTCAGGATGTTCTCTGTCTGTCCACGGACAACCTTTTCGGCAAGGTCAGCGGAGTAGTATTCCGCATAACCCTCCAACACTGATTCCAGAATGATACCCTCCGGCCCCTCGGAGATGATTTCCGTTGCCGACATGAGCTTGACACCATTCTTCTTCAGCTGAGTCTTATACCGTGCGCTGTCGTAGCGGTTCCGGGCAAAACGGTCGAGCTTCCAGACCAGCACGATATCAAACAGCTTTTTGTCGCTGTCCTTGATCATCTGCTGAAACTCCGGGCGGTTGTCCGTTTTTGCAGAGATGGCACGGTCGATGTAGTGCTTGACGATGGTGATGCCGTTCTTTTCGGCATAGGCGGTGCATTCACGAATCTGACCCTCGATGGATTCTTCACGCTGGTTGTCACTGGAATAGCGGGCGTAGATCACGGCGGTCATAGCAAGCACCTCTCTTTACACGTCATTGAACGGTGGAGCGTTCATTCAAAGTATTGTTTCGTATAATGTATATACCATAGTTTGAGAGCGATTGCAAGAAAAACATGAAAATCATTCAGTAATGCACCACATTCGCTGCGTGCCGGATGCGTTCCAGTACCGGTTCCGCTTCCGGGCTTCGGAAATAGTCAAGGGTGCTCCGGGGCAAAAGCGTTTCCAGTGCAGCCCAGTCCCCGGCCTGCAGACACTGGCGCACGGTGGAAGCACTGATGGCTTTGCCGTTTGCCTCTTTCCGGGGGACGATGATGCAGTCGATGCCTGCCCGGGGCAGCTGTTCCGC